>Ga0164242_10003683_pt1 | contig 17396 bp, 15 predicted proteins | sample OricomgcompostMG_FD_108783 | JGI IMG/M metagenome (GOLD analysis project Ga0164242, IMG submission 108783) | Miracle-Growth compost microbial communities from Emeryville, California, USA - Original compost - Miracle growth compost (MG) ...
ACCGAGTAGATCGCGAGCGCGTCGGCGGGGGAGAGCCCCGGGTAGATCGCCTGGAACGAGAACAACCGCCGCAGCCGCTCGTCGCGTACGTAGTTCGCGAGCTTCGGCGCGAGCTTGCGAAAGCCGCCCATCATCGCGAGCCGGGCGAGCGGCGCGCCGACCAGCTCCAGCGGGGAGTCGAGGTTGCGGTCGATGAAGTGCGGCATCTCGACGCGGTACAGCCGGCGCAGGTGCGCGACGAACCGGTCGTAGCCGCGCGCGTCGGCCGGCCCGCAGGTCGCCCGGATCTCCTCGAGCATCGCGTCGTGCTCGGCGCGGACGTGGATCGTGCTGCCGTCGGCGAACCGGGCCCGGTAGGCCGGGTCGAGGCGGTGCAGGGTCAGCCGGTCCTCGAGCTGCTCGCCGACCGCGTTGAGGGGACGCGCCAGGAGCTCGGGCATCGTCAGCACGGTGGGGCCGGTGTCGAACAGGTAACCGTGGTCGCGCAGCAGGCCGGCGCGTCCGCCGGGCACCGGCTCGCGCTCGACGACGGTGACGTGACGTCCGGCACCGGCGAGGTGCAGGGCCGTCGCCAGCCCGCCGAGCCCGGCGCCGATCACGACCACCGAGTCGGTCCGGCCGGGCACGGTGCGCATCGCCGCTCACGCTACTAGGCGCCGGGGCAGCACCGTTCCGTCCTGGCCGCCGGCCGGGCACACTCGGGCGCGTGAGCACAGCTGAAGTCGATGCCTATCTCGCCGAGGTTGGCGAACCGCAGCGGAGCACGCTCGACCAACTGCGCCGGGACATTCTCGCCGTTGTACCCGATGCCGAACAGTGCATCTCCTACCGCTCGCCGGCGTTCCGGGTCGAGGGCAAGATCGTCGCCGGCTTCGCCGCCTTCACGAAGCACTGCGCGTACCTGCCGCACAGTGGTTCGGTGTTCCCGGCGCTCGGTGACCGGCTCGACGGCTACACCCGCACCACAGGTTCGCTGCACTTCGCGCCCGACCAGCCGCTGCCCGCCGACCTGGTGCGTGACCTCGTCGAGGCGAAGATGGCCCTGCTGGGGCTTCGGCCGTAGGTCCTCAGCCGCGGTGGACGCGCAGCAGCATGACGGTGCGCGCGCCGATCGGCAGTGCGGTGCCGCCCGGGCTCGTCTCGGTGTCGACCGGGACGCCGCCGGGGTTGGTCGTGTCGATGACCATCTCGTAGCGGTTCGCCCAGGGCATGCCGGGCACCGTGAACGTCCCGGACAGGTCACCCGCGTGCAGCAGTAGCAGGTACGACTCGTCCATGATCACTTCGCCGCGGGCGTCGCGGTGCCGCAGCCCGCGCCCGTCCAGGTACATGCCGATCGAGCGCAGGCCGCTGTCGAACCAGTCGTCCGAGGTCAGCTCGCGCCCGGCCGGGTGGAACCAGGCGAGGTCCTTGCAGCCGTCGCCGCCCTGGACGGGACGTCCCTCGAAGAACGCGCGCTGGCGCAGCACGGGCGAGGCGGCACGCAGCGCGAGCAGCCGCCGGGTCAGCTCGAGCAGGTCGTCCGAGGCCGCCGAGTCCGTCCAGTCCAGCCACGAGACGGGGTTGTCCTGCACGTAGGCGTTGTTGTTGCCGCCCTGCGTGCGCCACCGCTCGTCGCCCGCGACCAGCATCGGCGCGCCGGTCGACAGCAGCAGCGTCGCGAGCATGTTGCGCGCCTGCCGCAGCCGTAGCGACACGACGTCCGGTGGCGCCGGGTCACCTTCGAACCCGCAGTTGAACGACCGGTTGTCGTCGGTGCCGTCGCGGTTGTCCTCGCCGTTGGCCTCGTTGTGCTTCTTCTCGTAGGACACCAGGTCGCGCAGCGTGAACCCGTCGTGCGCGGTGACGAAGTTGATGGACGCGATCGGCAACCGCCCGTCGTCGCCGTACAGGTCGGACGACCCGGTCAGCCGGTAGGCGAGGTCACGGACGCCGCCGTCGCCGAAGGACCAGAACGAGCGGACGGTGTCGCGGTACTTGCCGTTCCACTCCGTCCACAGCGGCGGGAACTCGCCAACCTGGTAGCCGCCCGCACCGACGTCCCACGGCTCGGCGATCAGCTTCGCCTGCGAGATGATCGGGTCCTGGTGGATCGTGTCGAAGAACGACGAGAGCTTGTCGACGTCGTGCAGCGAGCGGGCCAGTGCCGAGGCGAGGTCGAAGCGGAACCCGTCGACGTGCATCTCGGTGATCCAGTAGCGCAGTGAGTCGGTGATCAGCTGCAGTGGGAACGGCCGGCGCGGGTCGAACGTGTTGCCGCAGCCGGTGTAGTCGACGTAGTGCGCCGGGTCGTTCTCGGCCAGCCGGTAGTACGAGCCGTTGTCGATGCCGCGGAACGACAGCACCGGCCCGTCCGGCCCCCCTTCGGCCGTGTGGTTGTAGACCACGTCGAGGATCACCTCGATGCCCGCCTCGTGCAGCGCGCGCACCATCGACTTGAACTCGCGCACCTGGTTGCCGCGGCGCGACGAGTAAGCCTCGTGCGGGGCGAAGAAGCCGATCGAGTTGTAGCCCCAGTAGTTGCGCATGCCGCGCTTCTGCAGGAACGGCTCGGAGACGAAGTGGTGGATCGGCAGCAGTTCGACCGCGGTGATGCCCAGCGAGCGCAGGTACTCGATCGCGGCCGGATGGGCGAGGCCCGCGTAGGTGCCCCGCAGCTCCGGGGGGATGCCCGGATGCTGCATGGTGAAGCCGCGCACGTGCAGTTCGTAGATGACGGTGTCGTCCCACGCGATGCGCGGGTGCCGGTCGCCGCCCCACGGGAACGCGTCGTGGATGATCACCGATCGCGGCACGTAGGGCGCCGAGTCGAGCTCGGAGTCCGCGTACACCGCCGGGTCGTCGTGGAAATCGCCCTCCAGCGCGCGCGCGTACGGGTCGACCAGCAGCTTCTGCCGGTTGTGGAACAGCCCCTGGGACGGGTCGTACGGCCCGTCCACCCGGAAGCCGTACCGCTGCCCGGGCCCGATGCCGGGCAGGTAGCCGTGCCACACGTGATAGGTCGTGTCGTCCAGCGGGATGGACGTCTCGCTGCCGTGCTCGTCGAACAGGCTGACGCTGACGGCGGACGCGGTGGTGGACCAGAGCGCGAAGTTGACCCCGTCGCCGTCCCACTGCGCGCCGAGCGGGAAGGGCCGACCGGGCCAGGTGCGGTCCATCCGGGAGGCCAGCGCAGCGTTGAGTTCGTCGGGCAACATCGCCCGGGACTCTATTCGGCTGCTCGTTCGTTGTCCGAGCGGGGAACCCGTCCACCCCGGTCCGGCATTCTCAGGCAACGCTGCAATTGTCCTCAGTGAGCGCCGCACCGCAGCGGGTTACCTGAATGTCAGCGGCCGGGACATCCCCGACCGCACGGAGGTGAAGATCGTGAACCCGCAGTCCGAGAACGAGCCGACGCCGACGCCGGACGCTGCCGCCGCGCAGCCGGTCGACCCGGCCCAGCCGCTCGACCCGGCCCACTCGCTCGACCCGGCCCAGTCGCCGGCCTCCGCCGCACACCCGCCGTTCTCTTCGCCCTACGCGCCGCCGTACGTCGGTGACTACTCCCAGTACGGCTACGCCGCGCCGTACGCGGCCCAGCAGCAGGGCGGCTTCGGCCAGCAGTACCCGGTGGCCTGGGGCGCGCCGACCCCGCCGCCCGCCGTGGCCAAGCAGCCGTCGACCGCGCGCCGCATGGCGGTCGCCGCCGTCGCGGGCGCCGTCGTCGCCGGCACGGTCGTCGGGATCACCGTCGCCGAGACCGTCGGGCGCCAGACGAACGGCTCGCCGACCGCCGCCGGCAACGGCTCGACCACCACTCCCTTCGGCAACGGCAGTTCGGGAGGCGGCTCCACCCCGGGCACGGGCCAGTTCCCCTTCGGCAGCAACGGCGGGACGAGCAACCCCGGCACCTCGACCGACTCCCAGGGCAAGGCGACCGCCGCGCAGGAGGTCGGGGTCGTCGACATCGACACCGACCTGGGCTACCAGGACGCCGCGGCCGCCGGAACCGGGCTGGTGCTGACGTCCAACGGCGAGATCCTCACCAACAACCACGTCATCGACGGCTCGACGACGATCAAGGCGACGGTCGTGGCGACCGGCAAGACCTATACGGCCAAGGTCGTCGGCACGTCCCCGACCAAGGACATCGCCGTCATCCAGCTGCAGGGCGCGTCCGGGCTCAAGACCGCGAACCTGGGCGACTCGAGCAGCGTGAAGGTCGGCGACGCGATCACCGGCGTGGGCAACGCCGGCGGCGTGGGTGGCGTCCCGAGCGCGGCGAAGGGCAAGGTCGAGGCGCTCAACCGCACGATCACGGCGTCCGACGAGGACGGCTCGAGTTCGGAGAAGCTGAGCGGGGTGATCGTCACCAACGCCCCGATCGAACCGGGCGACTCCGGCGGCCCGCTGTACAACTCGAGCAACCAGGTGATCGGCGTCGACACCGCTGCCTCGAGCAGCGGCCAGACCGCCGGCTTCGCGATCCCGATCAACACGGCGCTGTCGGTCGCGCACCAGATCGAGTCCGGTGTCGCGACCAGCTCGATCCACATCGGCTACCCGGGCTTCCTGGCGGTCACCATCGAGCCGGCGAGCCTGAGCGGGACGAGCCGGCCGGTGCTGCAGCAGGCGATCCCGGGCGGCCCCGCGGCCAAGGCCGGGCTCACCGCCGGCGACACGATCACCTCCGTCGACGGCACCGCGGTGAACACCGCCGCGCAGCTGAAGACGCTGATCTCCGCGCACAAGCCGGGGACGTCCGTCCGGGTCGGCTACCTCGACCGCAGCGGCGCCTCGCACACGGTCACGGTCACCCTGACGACCGGTCCGGCCGACTGAACCAACACCCTCCCGCGGCGCGCGTCCCTTCCCAGGGCGCGCGCCGCGTCCACGTGCGGGGCCACGCCGGCTGCTTGCCGGCATGCGATTGGATGGGCAGGTGATGTCGACGGCAACCGAGGTCAACCCGGACGCCGTGCTGCAGCTCGTGGACGTGACCGTGCGCCGGGGCACCAAGCTGCTGCTCGACTCGATCTCCTGGACGGTCGAGGAGGACGAGCGCTGGGCGATCCTCGGTCCCAACGGCGCCGGCAAGTCGACGCTGATGCAGCTCGCGGCGGCGAGCATGCACCCGACCAGCGGCGAGGTCTACGTCTTCGGAGAGCGTCTCGGCGGCGTGGACGTGTTCGAGCTGCGGCCCCGCATCGGGCTGGCCACCGCGACGTTGGCCGAGCGCATCCCGCCGTCCGAGCGGGTCACCGACGTCGTGGTCTCGGCCGGCTACTCCGTGCTGGGCCGCTGGCGGGAGGCCTACGGCCGCCTGGACGTCCGGCGCGCGGCCCGGCTGCTCGAGCGCTTCGGCGTCGGTCACCTCGCCGAGCGGACGTTCGGCACCCTCAGCGAGGGTGAGCGCAAGCGCGTGCAGATCGCCCGGGCGCTGATGACCGATCCCGAGCTGCTGCTGCTGGACGAGCCGGCGGCCGGCATGGACCTCGGCGGCCGCGAGGACCTGCTGCGGCGGCTGACCCGGTTCGCGGCCGATCCGGGAGCGCCGGCGTCGGTGCTCGTCACGCACCACGTCGAGGAACTGCCCGAGGGCACCACCCACATCCTGCTGCTGCGCGAGGGGCGCGTCGTCGCGGCCGGGCTGGTCGACCACGTGCTCACCGATGAGTTGCTCACGGCCACGTTCGGCATCCCGATCCACGTGGAGCGCTCGGCGGGGCGCTGGTACGCCCGCGCCCTCTGAGCCGCCCGGCCTCGGCACTGCCTGGGCTCGGCACTGCCTGGGCTCGGCACTGCCTGGGCTCGGCACTGCCTGGGCTCGGCACTGCCTGGGCTCAGGGCGGCCGTTAGGCTCCTTCGAACACCTCGGAGCGGAGAGGCAGGTCGGCATGGGTGAGTTCGTTCAGGTCGAGATCGCAGCGGAGGGCCAGCCCACGGGCGTGGCGACCATCCGGCTGGCCCGTCCGCCGATGAACGCGCTCAACACGGCCGTCCAGGAGGAGCTGCGCGCCGCCGCGGCGCAGGTCGGCAGCGACCCGGCCGTCCGGGCCGTGGTCCTCTACGGCGGCGAAAAGGTCTTCGCCGCAGGCGCGGACGTCAAGGAGTTCGCCGGCCAGGACCACGCCACGATGCTGCGCGACGCCAACCGGCTCTCGTCGTCGCTGACCGCGCTCGCCCGCATCCCCAAGCCGGTGATCGCCGCGGTGACCGGGTACGCGCTCGGCGGCGGTTGCGAGCTCGCGCTCACCGCCGACTTCCGGGTCAGCGCCGACAACGCCCGCTGGGGCCAGCCCGAGATCCTGCTCGGCATCATCCCCGGCGCGGGCGGCACGCAGCGCCTGCCGCGGCTCATCGGCCCGGCCAAGGCCAAGGACCTGATCTACACCGGCCGTTTCGTCGACGCCGCCGAGGCGCTGGAGATCGGTCTGGTCGACGCGGTCGTCCCCGCCGATCAGGTGTACTCGACCGCGCTCGCGATGGCCGCGAAGTTCGCGAAGGGGCCCGCGCTCGCCCTGGCGGCAGCGAAGGCCGCGATCGACGAGGGCCTGGACGGCTCGCTCGACGCCGGGCTGCGGCTGGAATCGCACGTGTTCGCGTCGTTGTTCGCGACGGAGGACCGGACGATCGGCATGGCCTCGTTCCTCGAGAACGGCCCCGGCAAGGCCGTCTTCACGGGCGTCGAGCAGTGAGCGCCGCGCCGAACCCGCACGCGTCCGCCGAACAGGTCGCCGCGGCCTGGGACGACCCCAAGCTGGCCAACATCCTGTACCACGACTGGGAGGCCGGCACCTACGACGAGAAGTGGTCGATCAGCTTCGACCAGCGCTGCATCGACTACGCGCGCGACCGCTTCGCGCACGTCGCCGGCACTTCCGGCTGGCCCTACGCCACGTCGCTGGAACTGGGCTGCGGCACCGGGTTCTTCACGCTCAACCTCAAGCTCGCGGGCGTGATCGACGAAGGTCACGTCACCGATCTGTCGCCCGGCATGGTCGAGGTCGCTCAGCGCAACGCGCGCTCGCTGGGCTTCGAGGTCGAGGGCCGCGTCGCCGACGCCGAGCGGCTGCCCTACGACGACGACACGTTCGACCTGGTGTGCGGGCACGCGGTGCTGCACCACATCCCCGACGTCGAGCTGTCCTTCCGCGAGATCCTGCGCGTGCTCAAGCCGGGCGGGCGGTTCGTGTTCGCCGGCGAGCCGACCCGCCACGGTGACTACGTCGCCCGCCGTCTGTCGCGCTTCACCTGGTGGGCCGCCACGAACGCGACGAAGTTCGGCCCGCTGTCGGGCTGGCGGCGCCCGCAGACCGAGCTGGACGAGTCCTCGCGCGCTGCGGCGCTCGAGTCGGTGGTCGACATCCACACGTTCCCGCCGGACGAGCTCGCCGAGACCGCCCGCCGCGCAGGTGCGGTGTCGGTGCACGTCGCGACCGAGGAGCTGCTGGCCGCCTGGTTCGGCTGGCCGGTGCGCACGTTCGAGTGTGCGGTGCCGCGCGAGAAGCTCGGCATGCGCTGGGCGAACTTCGCGCTCAAGGGCTGGACGCGCCTGTCGGCGGTCGACCGCGTGCTCGAGCACGTCGTGCCGAAGGGCCTGTTCTACAACGCCGAGATCACCGGCCTGAAGCCGAGCCGCTGACGGCGATGACGAGCCAATCGCGCCCGCCGCGGATCGTCCTGTTCGACCTGGACGGCACGCTGTCGGACTCCGCTCCCGGCATCCTGGCCGCGCTGCGCCACGCGTTCGCGGTGAACGGGCTGCCGCCGATGGACGCCGCCACCGAGCGCGCTGTGCTGGGCCCGCCGTTCTACACGTCGCTGCCGCCGCTGATCGGCGGCGAGGCGAAGCTCTCGGCCGTGATCGACGCCTACCGGGCGCACTACGGTGCCGGCGGCATGTACGAGACGGCCGAGTTCCCCGGCGTTCGTGACGTGCTGGCCGCCCTGCGCGACAGCGGCGTGCGCCTGGCCGTGGCGACCAGCAAGCCGGAGCCCTACGCCCGCCCGATCGTGCAGCACCTCGGGCTCGACGGCTTCTTCGAGACGATCGGCGGGGACACGCTCGAGGGCACCCTGCCCACGAAAGCGCTCGTGATCGGGGTCGTGCTCGAGCGGCTCGGCAACCCGGACCCGGCGGACGTGCTGATGGTCGGCGACCGCGAGCACGACGTCGAGGGCGCCCGCGAGCACGGCATCGCGACGATCGGCGTCACCTGGGGCTATGCCATGCCCGGGGAACTCGCCGCGGCGCGCCCGCGCGCCATCTGCAGCACGGCTGGAGAACTCGCCGGACTGCTCGGGGTAGGTGCCGATGTCCGGACGGGCTGAGGCACAGCGGGCGACCCGGGCGAGCAGGCTGAACCTGCCGACCCGCGAGGACCTCGTCGTCAAGGACGTCCGCGCCGAACGCGGTGACGTCCCGCCCGCGACGCTGCCCCCGCTCGAGAGCGCACGCTTCCTGACCCTCGCGTCGCTGCGCTGGGTGATCCGCAACCGGGCGTACACGCCGTGGTACCTGGTCCGGTACTGGCGGTTCGCGATGTTCAAGCTGCGCAACCCGCACGTCATCACCCGCGGGCTGATCTTCTTCGACCGTGGCGCGACGCTCTACGCCCGCCGTGGCCTCGGCCGGCTCATCGTCGGCCGGTGGGTGCACCTCGGCGTGAACACGGCGCTGCGCTGCCACGAGGGCACGCTGAGCCTCGGCGACAAGTCCGTCCTGGCGCGCGGCATCTCGATCAACTGCTACCTGGACGTCGAGATCGGCGACTGCGCGCTGATTGCAGACAACGTCTACATCTCCGACTTCGACCACCGCTTCGCTGACCTGGACGTCCCGATCAAGGACCAGGGCATCGCGAAGTCTCGGGTGCGCATCGGCCGCGACGTCTGGCTCGGCACGAAGGTGACCGTCGCCCGCGGGGTGGTCATCGGCGACGGCACCGTGGTCGGGGCGAACGCGGTGGTGACGAAGGACCTGCCGCCCTACAGCGTGGCTGTGGGAGTGCCGGCTCGGGTCATCAAGGACCGCAGAGCGCTCTGAGACCCCGGTGGAGATGCGCGGCCCGCGGGTGCGGGCACCGGAACTCACCGCCCGCGGCGGCTGGTTGAACGTCGACGCGCCGCTGAGCCTGGCGGACCTGCGCGGCAAGGTCGTCCTGCTCGACTTCTGGACGTTCGCGTGCGTGAACTGCCTGCACGTCATCGACGAACTGCGCCCGCTCGAGGACGCGTTCGCCGACGTGCTCGTGACCGTCGGCGTGCACTCGCCGAAGTTCACCCACGAGGCCGACCACGCGGCCGTCGCTGCGGCCGTCGAGCGCTACGACGTGCGGCACCCCGTGCTCGACGACCCGGACATGTCGCTGTGGCGGCAGTACGCGGTGAAGGCGTGGCCGACGCTCACCCTGCTCGATCCCGAGGGCTACGTCGTGGCACAGCTCGCCGGCGAGGGGCACGCCGCGCAGCTCGAGCGCATCGTCGCGGCGCTGGTCGACGAGCACGAACGCAAGGGCACGCTGCGCCGCGGGCCTCGTTCGTTCCGGCCGTCGGCGGCAGGCGCGACTCCGCTGCGGTTCCCGGCCAAGGCGATCGCCCTGCCCGACGCGCTGCTGGTCGCCGATGCGGGTCACCATCAGCTCGTCCGCACCGATCTGATGGGGACGGGCGTGCTGGCCCGCATCGGCTCCGGCGAGCGCGGCCTGCGCGACGGCGCGGCGGACGTCGCGCGCTTCGCCGAGCCCGGCGGCCTGACGCTGCTGCCCCACGGCGTCGCGCCGTTCGACGTCGTGGTCGCCGACACCGGCAACCACGTGTTGCGTGGTGTCCGCAGCGCCGACGGCACGGCGGTCGCGACGATCGACCTGGCCGCGGCGCTCACCGACGCCCGCACGGTGACCGGTGCCGTGCCGGACGTCCTGTCGCCGTGGGACGTCGCCTGGTGGCCCGCGCGCCGGCTCGTCGTGGTCGCGGCCGCCGGCGTGCACCTGCTGCTCGGCTGGCATCCGGACGGCGGCCGCGTCGAGATCCTGGCCGGCACGACCGTCGAGGGACTGCGGGACGGGCCGGCGCTCGACGGCTGGCTCGCGCAGCCGTCCGGGCTGGCCGTCGACGGCGACCGGGTCTGGTTCGTCGACGCCGAGACGTCCGCCCTGCGATTCCTCACATCCACAGGCGAGCTGCACACCGCAGTCGGGCAGGGGCTGTTCGAGTTCGGGCTGGTCGACGGCCCGGCCGGGCACGCGCTGTTCCAGCACCCGCTCGGGGTGACGCTGCAGCCCGATCGCAGTCTTGCCGTGCTCGACACGTTCAACGGCGCGGTGCGGCGCTACGACCCGGCGCGTGGCCTGGTCAGCACGCTGGCGACGGGCCTGCGCGAACCCAGCGGCGCCGTCGTCGTCGCGGGGGAGTTGCTCGTGGTCGAGAGCGCCGCGCACCGGATCGCCCCGCTGCGCGCCGAGCCGGTGGTCGAGCCGGCACGTGCGGTCGACGAGACCGTCCACCTGCCCGCCGAGATCACACTCGAGGTCCTGTTCACGCCGGGGGCCGGCCGCAAGCTGGACGACCGCGACGGGCCGAGCACGCGGCTGACCGTCACCGCCGAACCCGCCGAAGCGATCGGGAGCGGCGCGGGCACCGGCACCGACCTGACCAGGACGATCCGGTTCGCCGGCGACACGACCCTGCACGTCACCGCGCAGGCGGCCGAGTGCGACGACGACCCTACGATCGAGTATCCCGCGTGCCACGTCGCGCGGCGCGACTGGGCGATCCGGGTGCGCGTCGAGGCGTCCGCGAAGCCGCGGCTCACGCTCGTCCTGCCGAGCGGCGACACGTCCTGACCGCGCGCGTGCCACCCTTGCAGGCGTGACAGGCAGCAGACCGACGCCGACCGTCGACGACATCGACCGCCGTTCGCGCACCGCGCGGGACTGGGTGGACGAAGCGATCCGGCGCGTCGAGGCGGACGCGAACCGCTCCGCCGACACGCATCTCGTGCCGTTCCCGCTGCCCGGCCGCCCCGGTGTCGATCTGTATCTCAAGGACGAGTCCACGCACCCGACCGGTTCGCTGAAGCACCGGCTGGCCCGCTCGCTGTTCCTGTACGCGCTGTGCAACGGGCAGATCGGTGAGGGGACCACCGTCATCGAGGCGTCCTCGGGCTCGACCGCCGTGAGCGAGGCCTACTTCGCGCGCATGCTCGGGCTGCCGTTCGTCGCGGTCATGCCGGCCACGACCAGCGCCGAGAAGATCGCGCTGATCGAGCGCGAGGGCGGGCGGTGCCACCTCGTCCAGGACCCGACCACCGTGTACGACGTGGCCGCGCGGCTCGCGGCGGAGTCGAAGGGTCACTACCTCGACCAGTTCACCTACGCCGAGCGGGCGACGGACTGGCGCGGGAACAACAACATCGCCGAATCGATCTTCGACCAGATGTGTCTCGAGCGTTTCCCGATCCCGACCTGGATCGTGGTCGGCGCGGGTACCGGCGGCACGAGCGCGACGATCGGGCGTTACCTGCGCTACCGCCGGCACGCGACCTGCCTGGCCGTCGTCGACCCCGAGCACTCGGCCTTCTTCGGCGGCTGGCGCGACGACGACCCTGACGTCGCGGGACGTCCGTCACGCATCGAGGGCATCGGCCGCCCGCGCGTCGAGCCGAGCTTCGTCCCCGGTGTCGTCGACCGGATGATCGCGGTGCCGGACGCCGCGTCGATCGCCACCGCGCGCGCCGTCGAGTCGATCCTCGGCCGCCGTGTCGGGCCGTCCACCGGCACGAACCTGTGGGGGGCGCTGCGTCTGGCCCGTGAGATGGACGCAGCCGGCGAGAGCGGCAGCATCGTGACCCTGCTGTGCGACAGCGGCGACCGCTACGGACACACGTACTACGACGACGAATGGCTCGCGGCGCAGGGCATCGACATCTCGCCGTACGGCGGTGTGCTGCAGCGGCTACTGGGCTGAGCCGGCAGCCCGGCTGTACACCTCGGCGGTCTGTGCCGCGACCGCCGACCACGTGTAGTTCTGCCGGACGACGCGGATCGCGCGGGCGGTCGAGCGCCGGGACTGCTGCGGGTCGGCCAGCACGTCCCGGACGGCCGCGGTCAGCCCGTCCACATCGCCCGGCCGGAACGTCGCGGTCGCGACACCGGCGGCGATCAGGTCGCGCAGGCCGCCCGTGTCGGCGGCGACGAGCGGCGTGCGCGCGGCGGCGGCCTCGAGCGCGACGATGCCGAACGGCTCGTACAGCGACGGCACCACGATCACGTCCGCCGCCGCGAGCACGCCGGCGACCTCGTCGTCGCTGACGAAGCCCAGCCAGTCGACCGAGCGCGCGATCCGCAGTCGCCGGGCGCGCGCGTGCAGGTTCGCCTCGTGCACGCCGGTTCCCGCGATCACCAGACGGGCGTCCGGATAGCTGCGCCGCAGCACGGGCAGGGCGTCGAGCAGGGTCTGCACGCCCTTCTCGTGCACCAGTCGCCCGACGAACGCGATGAGCGGTGCCCCCGAGCGTGCGGCCTGAGCGGACGCCCGGTCGCGCGGGCGGATCTGCCACTGCTGCACGTCGATGCCGTTCGGCACGACGGTCACGCGCGACTGCGGGACCTCGAACAGCGAGGTCACCTCGTCGCGCATCGCCGTCGAGCACGCGATCACTGCGGCGGACGACTGCACGAGCCACCCTTCGACGGAGTGGATCGCGAGGTTGAGCGGCTGCGGCAGCCAGCCGTGGTGCCGGCCCGCCTCGGTCGCGTGCACGGTCGTGACCAACGGCGCGCCGGTCACCTGCGCGATGGTCTGCGCGCTCTGCGCGACGAGCCAGTCGTGCGCATGCACGACGTCGAAGCGGCTGCGACGGCCGGCGACGAGCGGCAGGGCGGCACGGACGAGTGCGTGCTCGGCGGCCTGTGACCACGCGAGCAGCGACTCGGTGGTGAAGTCGACGGCGATCGGATCGGCCGCGGCGCGCCGGACGTGCACGCCGTCGACGAGCTCGTCCACGGTCTCGCTCTTCTCGCCGCGCACGACGACCTGTACGTGGTGACCGGCAGCGACGAGCTCGCGGGCGACCGCCTCGACGTGGCGGCCGAGTCCGCCCACGACAAGGGGCGGGTACTCCCACGACAGCATCAGCACGCGCACGGCGAGCGACACTAGTCTGTGCCCATGGCTTCGGCAGATCGGCCGCGCGGGAGCGCCCGTCCCGTCGTCGCGATGGCCGGGCTGGCGCTACTGCTCCTGGGCATCGTCTTCCTCGCGCTGTGGCGCGTGGTCGGGCACAGCGAGAAGCAGCCCTGGGTGTCCGGGGCGAGCGCCCCGTCGACGGTGCACGTCACGACGGGCAAGGACTACCAGCTGGCCGTGCGCGGCGGCGTGCCGACGCTGGCGGCGCACGGGATCGTGTCGCGCCCGGACCGGTTCGGCGGCACCGTCCCGGCACTGGCGTGCCAGTGGTCGGACGGTGTGGACGAGTCCGAACCGCTCAGCCTCACTGCCGAGTCGGTCGGGACGAACGCGGTGAACGACATCGCCACGTTCGCCGGGCCCGTCACCGGCGACATCCGCATCACGTGCAGCCGGTTGAGCGCCGTGTTCGTCCCCGACGCGGACGGTCGGCCCGGCGACGAAGCGGGCTGGTTCCTGCTGCTATCGGTGATCACGCTCAGCGCCGGTGGCATGCTCGGGATGTCCGCGCTCTACGCAGCGAGTTCGGCGCGGCGCACCGCCGAGCCGGTGCCCGCCTAGGCTGTCGCGAGGCGGGCGCGGTTCGCGACCAGCCAGTCGTGGGCGCGTCCGTACCTGTGTGCGCTGCTGCGCCACTTCTCGCCGAACGCGACGTGACCGTGCAAGGCCCCGGTCTGGATGATCGTGGCGATCCACGCGTTCGCGTCGACGGTCGCCTCGACGACGTCGCGGCGCAGTCGCCTGGGCGCGGCGTACGCGTCGAGCAGCAGGCGCAAGCGGGGCAGCGCGGCGCCCTGCCGCGAATCCAGCACGTCCCGCTCGTCCCACAACGGCACCCAGAAGCAGGCGGCCACGGCCAGTTCCCAGGCGGCGCAGGCAGGCGCGGCCAGATCGAAGTCGATCAACGCCACCGCCTCGCCGTCGCGGAAGACGACGTTGGCCGGGTGCGGGTCGTTGTGCGTGACGAGCGGCCCCCGCCAGCGCAGCGGGACCTCGCGCTGCCACCGCAGACCGCTGCCGTCGAAACCGGCGGCGTGCTCGTGGAAGCGCCGCATCAGCCGGCCGACGCCCTCGAGAGCGAAGTCGGTCTGTGCCCAGTCCGGCGTGGGATCGTTTGCCGCAGTCCCCGGGATGTAGCTGAGCACCTCGATCTCGGCATCGCTCTGCTCGACCCGAGGCGCGCCCGCGAACCCTTGCTGCTCCAGGTGCTTGAGGAACTGGTGCACAGCCGCGCTGTACTCGCCGGTGGGCCGGTGGACGGTGTCGCCCACGCGCAGCACGCGTCCGCGGTTCGCGGTGCCGCCCGCCAGCGGGCCGTCCACGCCGATCACGACGCGGTCCCCGCGCCGGTCATCGGACGCTCACCGCGCTCGGCGAGATCGACGAGGCGCTGTGCGAGCCCGGTGTGGGTGACAAGCCCGTTCACCAACCCGCTGCGCAACGCGGCGGCGGCCGCGTGGACCTTGGCCTCGCCGTACGCGATGGCCACCACGGTCTCGATGGCAGCGAGTTGGTCGGCGGTCAGGCCGATGATCCGCTTGCTCAGCGGGGGAGTGAGCGGTGCTCCGTCGGCCCCGACGAACACGCCCGAGATCTCGGCGACGACGCCGGCGTTCTGCACGCTCACCCGCGCTGGGGGCTCGACGCTGTCGTGGATCGTGGACAGTCCGGGCGCCCACGCGCCGATGCCGACGACCGCGACGGTGACACGCGGCACGAGGGCGGCCGCGCGCATCACCTCGGGCTGGCGGCGCAGCGCTCGGGCCGCGCCGGCGTCCGGCATGATCATCGGTGCGTAGTACACGTGTGGCGTGCCACCGCCGGCCCGGGCGATCCGGCGGACCAGGCCCAGGACGTCGCTGCCGTCCGGCCGGGAGAGCGCACCAGTCAACTGCACGACATCGCAGGCCACGAACTTGGTCAGCGCCTCGCCGACCGCGCTCAGCGAGCGCGCCCAGGCCATGCCCAGCACGTCGTCCGCGGAGACGGTGTCGAGCAGCAGACCCGCGGCCACTTCGCCGAGCCGGCGGCGCAGCTGCGGCTGGTCGTCCTCGGGCACGTCCAGCACGACCGCGTGCGACAGCCCCCATGCCTGCTGCAGTTGCAGGGAGAGGTCAGCATGCAGGCCGCCTGCGGACCGGATCTCGATGCGCACGATCCCGTCGCGCTTGGCGGCGTCGAGCAGGCGCGCGACCCGGAACCGGCTCACTCCGATCTCGTCGGCGATGTCGGACTTCGAGCGATCCTCGAGGTAGTACATGCGCGCGACCCGGGCGGTGAGCAGCGCCTCCGTGGGACGTGCGGTCACTGGTCCTCCACCGAGTGAGCGTCTCGCTCATATGAGCGCAACGGGATCTCAGTTTGGCAGAAATTCTTGACAGTGACCAGGCGCACACGCCAGGTTTGCCGCCGACGGACAACGCGAGCTTGGGTCTGCTCATTTGAGCGGACGGCGCGGTACAGCGACGGACAACAGGAGGACGAGTGCGTGCACTAGCTCTGGGTCATCGGCGCGGCCGCCGGCTGCTGGCCACGGCAGCAGCGGTGACGAGCGCCATCGCCGGCCTGGCCGCCTGCTCGAGCAGCGGCGGCGGCAGCGGTGGTCAGGGGAACCCCGACAACGCGACGATCACGGTCGCCGTCACGGCGAACCCGCTGATGCAGACGATCGAGAAGCTGACCCCGTCGGGCTTCGAGAAGACCCATCCCGGGATCAAGGTCAAGTTCGTGACCCTCGACGAGGACACCGAGCGTGCCGACGTCGAGAAGGACGTCGCGGCCAACGGCGGTCAGTACGACGTCGTCATGATCGGCCCGAACGACATCGCGTCCTGGGCGAAGAACGGCTGGATCGACGACCTCACCTCGGACGCGACCAAGGACAAGAGCTACGACGTCAACGACCTGCTCAAGCCGATCCGGCAGGCGCTGTCGAGTGACGGCAAGCTCTACGCGGTTCCCTTCTACGGGGAGTCGTCGTTCCTGATGTATCGCAAGGACCTGTTGCAGGCTGCCGGGCTGACGATGCCCGCGAACCCCACCTGGGACCAGGTCGCCGCGATCGCCAAGAAGCTGAACGACCCGGCGAAGGGCGTCGCGGGCATCTGCCTGCGCGGCAAGACCGGATGGGGCGAGAACCTCGCCGCGTTCGACACGGTCGTCAACACGTTCGGCGGGCAGTGGTTCGACAAGAACTGGAACGCCAAGCTCAACACGCCGGCGTTCGCGCAGGCGGCGAACTTCTACGTCAACCTGATCAAGGACGCGGGCGAGAAGGGTGCTGCGAACGACAGCTTCACCGAGTGCCTGAACATCATGGAGCAGGGCAAGGCTGCGATGTGGTACGACGCGACCGTCGCCGCGTCGACGATCGACGCGCCGGGGAGCCCGATCCAGGGCAAGCTCGGGTTCGCGCCCGCGCCGGTCGAGAAGACCAAGTCCTCAGGCTGGCTGTGGAGTTGGGCGCTCGCGCTGGAGTCCGCGTCCAAGAACAAGGCGGCGGCCTGGAAGTTCATGGACTGGGCCACCTCGAAGGCGTACATCAACTACGACGCATCGAAGAACGGCTGGGCTGCGGTTCCGCCCGGCACCCGGACGTCCACCTACCAGAACCCGAAGTACCAGGCCGCCGCGAAGGACTTCGCCGGCCTGACACTGCAGGAGATCAACTCGGTGAACGTGGACCAGCCCGGCGTTGCGCCGCAGCCGGTGCCCGGGGTGCAGTACGTCGGCATCCCCGAGTTCGAGACGTTCGGGCAGTCGGTGTCGGCCGAGCTCACCAAGGCCATCGCCGGCCAGGAGTCCGTGAGCTCGTTCCTCTCCAAGAGTCAACAGATCGCGCAGAACGCGGTGGACCAGGCAGGTTACAAGAAGTAGCTGGGTCCTTGGCACGCCGGCGGGCGACTCGTGCGCCCGCCGGCTCGTCCGCCATCCGTCCGACGTCCAGGAAGGGACTCGAGGTGACCGCAACCGTCGAACGGGCGCCGGTGACGGCCCGGGCGCATCCGCCGCGGCAACGTCGGGAGTGGGGCGCCGGCTGGGTCCGCCGTGCGCCGCTGCTGCCCGCCCTCGTCTTCACGATCGTCGTCACGCAGCTGCCGTTCCTGCTGACGCTCTGGTACTCCTTCCAGGACTACCAGCTGCTCTACCCGACGCGGCCGCGCAACTTCCCGACGCTGGACAACTACAAGCTCGTCTTCCAGGACCCGGTGTTCCGCACGGCCGTG
>Ga0164242_10003684_pt1 | contig 17396 bp, 16 predicted proteins | sample OricomgcompostMG_FD_108783 | JGI IMG/M metagenome (GOLD analysis project Ga0164242, IMG submission 108783) | Miracle-Growth compost microbial communities from Emeryville, California, USA - Original compost - Miracle growth compost (MG) ...
GAGATCCCCGTCGACGAGGGCGACGACGACCTGGACGTGCCCGACTTCCTGAAGTAGATCCGCATGCTCTGGTGGCAGGACCACCTGACGGGCGAGAAGGGGCAGCGGGTCGACCGCGCCTTCTCGGACCGGCTCGGTGGAGTGAGCAGCGGGGCGACCACGAGCCTGAACCTCGGCGGGCACGTGGGGGACGACCCCGACCACGTGATGCAGAACCGGGGCCGCCTCGCCGAGGCCATCGGGGTGCCGGCCGATCGGCTGGTGCTCATGGACCAGGTCCATGGCACGCGCGTGGAGGTCGTGCAGACGGCATCCTCGACGACCGACGGGTGCGATGGCATCGTGACCTCCGGTGGCGACCTGGCCCTGGTCGTGCTGGTCGCCGACTGCACACCGGTGCTGCTCGCGGACGCGGACGCCGGTGTCGTGGCCGCGGTGCACGCGGGACGACCGGGTATGACCCAGGGGATCGTCGACGTCGCCATCGACCGGATGCAGGAGCTGGGCGCGCGCGAGGTGGTGGCGGCCGTCGGTCCATCGGTGTGCGGTCGGTGCTACGAGGTGCCGGAGACGATGCGTGACGAGGCCGAGGCGGTCGCACCGGCGGCCCGAGCGGTCAGCTGGACGGGGACGCCGGCCATCGATGTGGCGGCCGGTGTGGTCGAGCAGCTGCATCGGCGCGGGGTGGGCGTGACCTGGGTGCCCGGGTGCACCCGGGAGTCCGACCGGCTGTTCTCCTATCGTGAGGACAAGCATGCCGGTCGACAGGCGGGCGTCATCGTGCTGAGGTCCGCGCATGGCTGACGACGAGCGGACTCGGTCGCTGGCGCACGGCCTGCATACGGTCGAGGGCCGCATTCAGGCCGCCTGCGCTCGCGCCGGGCGACCCCGTGACGACGTACATCTCATCGTGGTCACCAAGTTCTTCCCGGCAGCCGACGTCATACGACTCCACCGGCTCGGCGTGACGGACATCGGCGAGAACCGTCATCAGGAGGCGTCGGCCAAGGTCGCCGAGCTGCCGCCGGCTGTCCGCGACGACCTCACCGTCCATTTCATCGGGCAGCTTCAGTCCAACAAGGCCGCGCACGTGGTGTCGTATGCGGACGTGGTGCAGTCGGTCGACCGCATCAAGGTCCTGCGGGCGCTCGATCGCGCCGCGGCCGCCGAGGACGTGGTCGAGACGGTCCTGCTGCAGGTCGACCTGGCGGGCGATGACGCCGGCCGTGGGGGCGCCCGCCCGCGGGATCTGCCCGCTCTCGCCGAGGCGGTCGCGGCTGCGGAGCATCTGCAGCTTCAGGGCGTCATGGCGGTGGCGCCACTCGGTGGGGACTCTCGCGCGGCGTTCGACCGGCTCCGTGTGCTGGCCGACGAGGTCCGCGCCAATCATCCTGCGGCGACATGGATCTCGGCCGGCATGAGCGGCGACCTCGAGGATGCCGTGCTCGCCGGCGCGACACACCTGCGTGTCGGGAGCGCAATCCTGGGATCACGGCCCCCACAGCGGTAGCGTCGACGTCGACCTACGACATGGACGTGCACGGTCCACCTGGCCGCAATGCAAGGAGCTTCGACACATGGCTGGCACGCTGCGCAAGACGATGGAGTACCTGGGCCTGGCCGAGGTCGATCATCCGTACGACGACAACTACGACGACAACTACGACGGGCAGTACGACGGCTACGACGACGTGCGCGACACCGGTTATGCGGAGGACGATGCCGATCGGGAACCCGCACCGGTGACTCAGCTGCACAAGTCTCCGGCCACACATGCCGTGTCCACTCACGAGGCGGGGGCTATGAGCCGCATCAACACCATCCACCCGCGGACCTACAACGAGGCCAAGGAGATCGGCGAGAGCTTCCGCGACGGCGTGCCGGTCATCATGAACCTGTCCGACATGGATGACAACGACGCGAAGCGACTCGTGGACTTTGCGGCGGGCCTGGTCTTCGGTCTGCACGGCACCATCGAGCGGGTCACGAGCAAGGTCTTCCTCCTGTCGCCGGCCGGCGTGGAGGTCGCCACGAGCGGTACGGACGCGGGACGCGCGGGGCGCGGCCTGTTCAACCAGAGCTGAGCGGGGCCCGGACCGATCTGCTGCTGCGATGCGGCAACAGGCCGTCTCCATCGGTTCCGGCCATGGCCGATGAAGACAGTCGCCGCTTCGTGCTTCACAATTGACACATGTCTGGCGTCCTGGCGATCGTGTCGTTGGTGCTCTATCTCTTCCTGGTCGTGCTGATCGGGCGGCTGGTCCTCGACTGGGTCCAGGTTTTTGCTCGGGAGTGGCGTCCGAAGGGGCCCATGCTGGTCGTCGCAGAGACCGTCTACACCATCACGGACCCGCCCCTGAAGCTCCTGCGACGGGTCATTCCACCGATCCGGATCGGCAGCGTCGGGATCGACGTCGGGTTCCTCGTCCTGGTGCTGGCTGTCTCTTTGCTGCTCAATCTTCTAAAGTGAACCCCGACATCTATCCGACTGTCGGCAGTGCCGCCCCTCTGAGGACCAGTGAGAGCGCCTACGACAACTATGTGCACTTGAGGTGAACAGATGGCGTTGACGCCTGAAGACGTAGTGAAGAAGGAGTTCACCAAGCCAAAGGGCTTCGGTCGTAGCGGCTACGACGAGATCCAGGTGGACGACTTTCTCGACGAGATTGTCGTGGAGCTGCGCCGGCTGAACGCCGAGAACGAGGACCTGACCGGCAAGCTCGAGGACTGCCGTCGATCCAAGGGTCTGAGCGGTCGCGCCGAGAGCGACGCGAAGTCGTCGACGTCCGCCACGAGCGCTGCGAACGTCCCGGCACTGGCGACGACCGGCGCGGGAGACAAGGACGCGAGCAGCAAGGAGCTCGCGGCGGCCAAGGAGGAGCTGAGCACGGTCCAGGCCAAGCTCGTCAAGGCCAAGGAAGAGCTCGCGGCCGCCAAGCAGGAGCAGACCAAGGTCGAGGGCCAGACCAAGGAGGCCCAGCAGCGTCTGCAGGACCTCAAGGCACAGATCGCCAAGGCCGAGCAGGACGAGAAGGCCGCGCAGGAGCGGGTCAAGGAGGCCGGCAAGGGCGGCGACGGCTCGACGGTCGCTGCGGCCGCCGGCGGCGCTGCGGCGGGCGGTGCCACCGCCGCCGGTGTGATCGAGCTGGCCCAGCGCCTGCACGATGAGCACGTCAAGGAGGGCGAGACCACTCGTGACCGACTCGTCGCCGAGGCCAAGGCCCACCACGAGAAGGTCGTCGGTGAGGCGAATGCGAAGCGCGACCAGCTGCTGAACGAGGGGCAGAGCAAGCACGACGAGCTCGTCGGCAAGGGTCAGAGCAAGCATGACGAGCTGGTCAAGTCGGCCAACGACAAGTCGACCACCATGGTGAAGGAGGCCGAGGAGCGCAAGAACAAGATCCTCGGTGAGCTCAGCTCCGAGCGCGACAAGATCACCAAGGACATCGAGCAGCTGCGGACGTTCGAGCGTGACTACCGGACCAAGCTCAAGGGCTACATCCAGGGCCAGCTGCAGCAGCTCGACCAGACCTCGGTCGACGACGCGAGCACGCAGTCCTCGCACCAGCAGCAGGGCTGACGAGCGGCAGCCGGCGAGTCGGCCGTGCGGTGTCCTCCGGATGCTGCACGGCTCGGCTCGTCCGCGAAGTTTCGAGACCCGCCGATCTGGCGTTTTACGTTGTCTCCGCGGTCCTCGTCCCATATCCTCAGCCAGTCACGGGAGTTCCTCGTGAGGCGAGATGCCGTCGCGTACGGCCGGATGTGCGAGGAGGGACCTGATGCCCGCGAAGAAGAAGTCAGCCGCCAGCACGTCGGGAAAGAAGGCCGCATCGTCGCGGCGGACGGCCAAGACCGCCACGAGGGCGACGAAGACCACGCGCAAGACGGCTGCGGACGGCAAGGACGCAGCACGCACGGCCAAGCGCACGGCCAAGCGTGCGGCCACGAAGACCCCCGCCAAGAAGGCATCGACGAAGGCATCGGCAGGCAAGGTGACGACGACACGTCAGAAGGCGACGAGGGCCCGTCGCGGTGCGGCCGCCGACAAGCTCGCCGTGCGCGAGGACGAGTCACCCTGGACCGTCAAGGAGCTGGACGCGGTCCGAGACGACCTTCATCAGGAGGTCGACCGGCTCACGGCTGAGCTGAGCGGCATCGAGTCCGAGATCCTGGGGCTCATGACCGATGGGGGCGACGGCGCCGGAGACGACCAGGCGGATGTCGGCACCAAGACCTTCGAGCGAGAGCACGAGTTCTCGCTCGCCCAGAACTCGCGTGACCTGCTCGTCCAGTCCGAGCATGCGCTCGAGCGAATCGAGAACGGAACCTACGGCACGTGCGAAAACTGCGGCAACCCCATCGGCAAGATGCGGCTGCAGGCGTTTCCCCGGGCGACGCTGTGCATGGCATGCAAGCGGGAGCAGGAACGCCACTGAAGAACGAATCCGCGTCGGGGGAGCCCGATCCGTCGAGCGGGCGGTCTCACCGTCCGATCCTGCTGCTGATCGTCGTCGCCGCCATCGGCTACGGCATCGACCAGGTCACGAAGGCGTGGGCGGCCTCGAGCCTCGACCCGCTGCACCCCAGGAACCTGGTGGGCTCGATCCTCCGGCTGCACCTGACGCGCAACGCGGGGGCGGCGTTCTCCATCGCGACGAACGCCACCTGGGTGCTGACCATCATTGCGACGGTGGTGATCATCGCGACGATCGTCGTCGCGCGTCGGCTGCGCAGCCGGCCGTGGGCCTGTGCCCTCGGACTGCTCATCGGCGGTGCGCTCGGCAATCTGACCGACCGGTTCTTCCGCGCGCCCGGCGGGGGCCGTGGCCACGTGGTCGACTTCCTGGAGCTGCCGCACTGGCCGATCTTCAATGTCGCGGACATGTGCGTCGTGACCGCAGCCTGCCTGATCGCGCTGCTGGCGCTGCTCGGCATCGGTGTCGACGGCACCCGCCAGCCGCTCACCACCGGCGAGGACGAGGCCGACGAGAGCGATGACGCGACCGACGATGATGGCCGGCATGAGTGAGATCAAGGCGCTGGCCATCCCGGGCGGTCTGGAGGGTGAGCGCGTGGATGCGGCGATCGCCCGGCTGCTGGGGTTCTCCCGCACCCGAGCGGCCGAGCTCGCCGCCGACGGCGCGGTGACGGTCGACCATGCACCCGTCCGCAAGTCCGATCGAGTGAGCGCCGGTCAGTGGCTCGAGGTGCAGATGCCCGAGCGCGTCGGGCCACGGGTCGCCGAGGTGAGACCAGCGATGGTGGAGGGTCTGCGCATCGTGCACGACGACTCGCAGATCATCGTCGTGGACAAGCCCGCGGGCGTCGCAGCACATCCGAGCGTGGGCTGGAACGGACCGGACGTCGTCAGCGGACTCGCGGGTGCGGGGTATCGGATCTCGACCTCGGGTGCTCCCGAGCGCCAGGGCATCGTGCAGCGGCTCGATGTCGGCACCAGCGGTCTCATGGTCGTCGCCAAGAGCGAGCGCGCCTACACGGTCCTCAAGCAGGCGTTCCGGGATCGCTCCGTCGACAAGACCTATCACGCGCTCGTTCACGGCCTGCCGGACCCGGTCGTGGGCACGATCGAGGCGCCGATCGGGCGGCACCCCGGCCACGACTACAAGTTCGCCGTGACGAAGGCCGGTCGTCCGAGCGTCACGCACTACGAGCTGCTCGAGGCGTTCCGGTCGACGTCCCTGCAGACGATCCACCTCGAAACCGGCAGAACCCACCAGATCCGCGTCCACTTCTCCGCGCTGCACCATCCGTGCGTCGGGGATCCGCTGTACGGCTCCGACCCGACCGTGGCCAAGCGGCTGGGACTGGTCAGGCAGTGGCTGCACGCCGTGGAGCTGGGGTTCGCCCACCCGGGTTCGGGCGAATGGGTGACCTTCACCAGCGACTATCCGGACGACCTGCAGCACGCGCTCGACGTCGTGCGTGAGGACTAGGTGCCGCAGGGCCGGCGGCGCTCCGACAGACCCGGCTCACCGGCTTCGGCGTCACATCCGTCACATCTGCGCGCGGCTGCTTCGGTTGTCGGATGGGCCTCGTAAGATCGTGATCGATGTCGAACCACACCGCCTCCGCTGACCCCGAACAGTTTGTGCACCTGCACGTGCACACCGAGTTCTCGATGCTCGACGGAGCCGCGAAGAACACCGCGCTCTTCGGCGAGGTCGAGCGGCTGGGTATGCCGGCGGTGGCGATGTCGGACCACGGCAACATGTTCGGTTCCTACGAGTTCTACCACCTGGCGAAGAAGTCGCCGGTCAAGCCCATCATCGGCATCGAGGCGTACGTCGCGCCGAGCGACCGTCGGTCGCGCAAGCAGGAGTTCTGGGCCGGTGACGGCGGCCGGGGCACCACCGTCGACGGTGAGGGCGGCAAGGACGTCTCCGGCGGCGGACGCTACACCCACATGACGATGTGGGCACGAGATGCGCAGGGGCTGCGCAATCTGTTCCGTCTGTCGTCGCTGGCCAGCTTCGAGGGCTACTACATGAAGCCGCGGATGGATCGCGAGCTGCTCAGCCAGTACGGTGCCGGCATCATCGCCACCACCGGGTGCCCGTCGGGCGAGGTGCAGACGCGTCTGCGGCTCGGTCAGTACGACCAGGCACTGGCAGCCGCCGCGGCATACCAGGACATCTTCGGCAAGGAGAACTACTTCCTCGAGCTGATGGATCACGGCCTGGCCATCGAGCGCAATGTGCGGCAGGATCTGTTGCGGATCGCGCGGGAGCTGCACATCCCACTGCTGGCCACGAACGACAGCCACTACGTCACGCAGGACCAGGCCGACTCCCACGACGACCTGCTGTGCGTCGGCGTCGGCAAGAACAAGGACGACCCGAACCGGTTCAAGTTCAACGGCACCGGCTACTACATCAAGTCGGCCACGGAGATGCGAGAGCTCTTCCGCGAGCTTCCCGAGGCCTGCGACAACACCCTGCTCGTGACCGAGATGGTGCAGGACTACGACGAGGTCTTCTCCCCGGTCGACCGCATGCCCAAGTTCGAGGTACCCGAGGGACACACCGCCGAGAGCTGGCTGCGCCACAAGATCGACGAGGGCATCCGGCTGCGTTACGACGGCAAGCCGAGCCCGGAGGTGCTCGAGCGGATCGAGACCGAGATGGCGGTCATCGAGCCGATGGGGTTCTCCTCCTACTTCCTCGTCGTCTCCGACATCTGTCAGCACGCCAGGGAGGTCGGGGTGCCCGTCGGTCCCGGCCGTGGATCCGCCACCGGATCGCTGGTCGCCTATCTGACCCGCATCACCGAGCTCGACCCGATCGAGCACCAGCTGCTCTTCGAGCGGTTCCTCAACCCCGAGCGCATCAGCCCGCCGGACATCGACCTCGACTTCGACGACCGTCAGCGCGACAAGATCATCGACTACGTCACCGACAAGTACGGCGCGGAGTACACAGCCCAGGTCAACACCTTCGGCACCATCAAGGCCAAGGCCGCCGTCAAGGACGCCAACCGGATCCTGGGCTACCCGTTCAGCCTGGGCGACAAGATCACCAAGGCCATGCCCCCGGACGTCATGGGCAAGGGCGTACCGCTCAAGCAGCTCTTCAATCCCGAGCACGAGCGCTACAGCGAGGGCGTGGAGTTCCGAACGCTCTACGAGCAGGACCCCGAGGTCAAGAAGGTCGTCGACACCGGCCTCGGCCTGGAGGGCCTGATTCGAGGCACCGGAGTGCACGCCTGCGCGTTCATCCTGTCGTCCGAGCCTCTGCTGGACGTGCTGCCGATGCATCGGCGCGACAAGGACGGCATGATCATCGCCGGCTTCGCCTATCCGCAGTGCGAAGACATGGGCCTGATCAAGATGGACTTCCTCGGCCTGCGCAACCTGGGCATCCTGGACCATGCGATCAAGATGATCAAGACCAACCGTGGGGTCGACATCTCGATCGACTCGATCCCGCTGGACGATCCCAAGACCTACGAGCTCATGGCGCGGGGCGACACGCTCGGGGTGTTCCAGCTCGACGGTGGGCCGATGCGCAACCTGCTCAAGCTCATGCGGCCGACTCGGTTCGAGGACATCGCCGCCGTGCTCGCCCTCTACCGACCGGGTCCGATGGCGGCCAACGCGCACATCAACTATGCCGAGCGCAAGAACGGTCGGCAGGAGCTCACTCCGATCCACCCCGAGCTCAAGGAAGCGCTCGATCCGATCCTCGGCACGACCTATCACCTGCTCGTCTATCAGGAGCAGACGATGGCGATCGCGCGCGAGCTCGCGGGCTTCACCCTGGGCGGCGCCGACACGCTGCGCAAGGCGATGGGCAAGAAGAAGAAGGAGATCCTGGACGAGCTCGAGCCGGCCTTCAAGGAGGGCATGGCGAAGAACGGCTTCTCCGTCGAGGCGGCCGACAAGATGTGGGAGACGATGCTCCCCTTCGGCCAGTACGCCTTCAACAAGTCCCACACGGCGGGCTACGGCCTGGTTTCCGTCTGGACCGCCTACCTCAAGGCCAACTATCCGGCGGAGTACGGCGCCGCGCTGCTCACCTCGGTGGAGGACTCCAAGGACAAGATGGCGCTCTATCTGGCGGACACCCGCAAGATGGGGGTTCGAGTCCTGCCGCCGGACGTCAACGAGTCACAGAACGACTTCACCGCGGTCGGCGAGGACATCCGCTTCGGTCTCGGCGCCATCCGCAACGTCGGCAGCAACGTCGTGGACGCCATCGTCCGCGCCCGCGAGGAGCATGGCAAGTTCACGTCGTTCGAGGACTTCCTGCGCAAGGGAGGTTCGGCCGTCTGCAACAAGCGGACGGTCGAGTCCCTGATCAAGGCGGGCGCCTTCGACGACCTGGGGCATCCGCGGCAGGGACTGGTGCACGTACACGAGACCTACGTCGACTCCCTCTCGGAGGAGGCGAAGAAGAAGGAGCAGGGCCAGGAATCCCTCTTCGCGGGCTTCGGGGACGAGGCCGGCATCGAGCTCGCTGCCCTTCCGCAGATTCCGGAGCTCGAGTGGGACAAGCAGACCAAGCTCGCGTTCGAACGCGACATGCTCGGCCTCTATGTCTCGGACCACCCGTTGTTCGGCATCGAGCACATCCTGGCTCAGCACGCGGACATCTCGATCTCCCGTCTGCAGAGTGACGAGGCCCCCAAGGACGGCGCGGTCGTGACGATCGCGGGTCTGATCACCGGGTTGCAGCTCAAGCGCAACAAGCGGGGTGAGCTGTGGGCGATCGCCACCATCGAGGACCTGGGCGGTGCGGTGGAGGTGCTGTTCTTCTCCAAGATGTACCTCACGGTGTCGACGATGCTCAGCCAGGACGTGGTGTGTGTCGTCAAGGGCCGGGTGATGAGCCGTGACGACAGCGTGTCCCTCTCGGCGCTCGAGCTGACCCTGCCGGAGTTCAAGGGCGACGTGCGTGGCCCCGTCGTGCTCAGCATGCCGCTGGCACGCGCCAACAACGGCTTGGCGACCAGGTTGCGCGGCGTGCTCGGTGAGCACCCGGGTGCCACCGAGGTGCACCTCAAGCTCACCCAGCCAGGTCGCACGGTCACGGTACGGCTCGACGACACGCTGCGGGTCACGGCGTCTCCGGCCCTCTTCGGAGATCTGAAGGCCCTGCTGGGGCCGTCCTGCCTGGTCTGATCCGCAACGCAGACCCGCGGCGGCGGGGGCGCCCGCGGGTCTTGGCGCCGCATCCCCCGATGAGCCGGTCGGGCAGCCTAGGCTGCCTCCAGGAGTTGTCTCGTCAGGGAGGTATGTCGTGGCTCAGCGCCCGATGCGGTCGGTGCGACCGACCCGCCGTCAGCTCATGGGACTCACCGGTGCCGCGCTCACCTCGGCGGCCCTGACGGCCTGTGGCAGCAACACCGGCAGGAGCAGTGGCGACAGCAGCAGCGGGGGTGGGGCCGGGAGCCTCTCGCAGTGGTACCACCAGTACGGCGAGAAGGGCACCGAGCAAGCGGTCAAGCGCTACGCCGCGGCCTACCAGAAGGCCACGGTGTCGGTGCAGTGGATTCCCGGCAACTACGACCAGAAGGCCGCCGCCGCCCTGCTCACCTCGTCGGGGCCGGATGTCTTCGAGTACGGCAACGGCCCGACCATCGACATGATCACCGGCAAGCAGGTCGTCGATCTCGGTGACCTGCTCGGCACCGCTCGGTCCGACTTCACCTCCTCGCTGCTCGAGCGGATGACCTATCAGGGCAAGCTCTACGGCATACCCCAGGTCGTCGACATGCAGCTGTTTCTCTATCGCAAGAGCATGCTGAAGAAAGCCGGCGTGGAACCACCCAAGACGCTGGACGACCTGCTGACTGCGGCGAAGAAGCTGACGACCGGCAAGGTGAAGGGGCTCTTCCTCGGCAACGACGGCGGCGCCGGGGTCGTCGGGGGACCGGTCCTGTGGTCCAGCGGACACGACTACCTGACCGCGCAGGACAAGCCCGACTTCAACAACGCCGAGGTCATCGGTGCCCTGCGCAAGCTGCACCAGCTCTTCGGCTCGGGGCATCTGCTGCTGGGTGCGCCGGCGGACTGGTCCGACCCGAGCGCCTTCATCCAGGGGCTGACGGCCATCCAGTGGACCGGCCTGTGGGTGCTGCCGCAGGTGCAGGAGGCACTCGGCGACGACTTCGGGGTGCTGCCGTTCCCCGGCATCGACGGCGGGCAGCCCTCGGTGCCCGTGGGGGCCTACGCCTCGTGCGTCAGCGCCCGCGCCGACGACGTGGACGCGGCCAAGGCGTTCGTGAAGTGGCTGTGGGTGGACCAGACCGGCGACCAGCTGGACTTCGCCCAGAGCTACGGCTTCCACGTCCCGTCGCGCAAGAGCCTCATCGCTCGGGCCGACAAGCTGAAGCACGGGGAGGCCAAGAAGGCGGCGGGCTACCTCGACAGCTACGGGCATCCGCAGACGCCGCTGCTGTGGACGCCCACCGCCTCCTCGGCGTTCAACGACGCGATGGACAAGATCATCCGTTCCGGCGCCGACCCGAAGTCGACTCTGTCCGGGGTCCAGGGCACGGTGGAGAGCGAGCTCAAGCGCTTCACGGACTCGTGAGCCGGGACGTTCCGGTCTCCTCGCCACGACGGCGGTGGACCCAGAGCCCGCACCTGTGGTTCTGGATCTTTGTGGGACCGTTCTTCGCGGGGCTCATGATCTTCGTCATCGTGCCGATCGTCTGGAGCGTGTGGCTGAGCTTCTTCGACGCGCACAACACGGTCACTCCGACGCATTTCGTGGGGCTGGACAACTACCGTGACATGCTGACCGACCCGGCGTTCCGGTCGAGCCTGCTCACGTTCGTCGTCTTCGCCGTCTTCATCGTGCCGATCACATTCGTGGCATCGCTCGGGCTAGCGGTCCTGGTCGCCGGCGCCAAGCGGTTCCAGGCCTTCTTCCGGTCGGTGTTCTTCCTGCCGACCGCATGCTCCTACGTCGTCGCGTCGATGATCTGGCGCAAGTCGTTGTTCTCGGGCGTCAGCTCCGGCCTGGCCAACACGGTGCTCGGCTGGTTCGGCCACCCGGCGATCCCATGGCTGTCGGTGGTGCACCCACCGTGGTACTGGCTGGTGATCGTCACGGTGCGGCTGTGGTTGCAGGTCGGCTTCTTCATGGTGCTCTTCCTCGCCGCACTCGGCCGGATTCCGACGACGCTCTACGAGGCGGGCGCGCTCGACGGTGCCGTGGGCTGGAAAGCCTTCCGCCACATCACCTTTCCCCTGCTTCGGCCGGCATCGACGGCCGTACTGCTGCTGCTGCTCGTCAATGCCTTCCAGGCGTTCGACGAGTTCTACAACATCATGGTGACCACAGGTGGCTACCCGCCCTACGCCCGCCCGCCGTTGATCTACCTCTTCTACACGGCGCTCGGCAGTGTGCAGGACTTCGGGCACGGCGGCGCCGGTGCCGTGATCCTCACGTTGATCATCGCGATCTTCGCACTCGTGCAGGGCAAGGTCACCGGTTTGGGGCGGAAGGACACCTGATGGCCGTCACCACGCTCTCGCGGCGTCGCACCGCTGGGGCCCCCCGAGTGCTGCGGTATGCCGTGCTGCTCGTCCTCGCGCTGCTCTTCCTCGTGCCGTTCTATCTGTTGCTGCGCAATGCGCTGTCGACCGAGAGTCAGATCACCCGGATCGACGGCTGGACCTGGTTTCCGTCCCACCCGGCCTGGAGCAATGTCACCGACGCGTTCGACGACCCGTCGGTGCCTCTGGCACGGGGCATGCTCAACTCCTTGCTGATCTCGGTGACCCAGACCTGCGCCGTGCTCGTGATCTCCGGCATGGCAGGGTACGGCCTCGCGCGCAGCACGGTGCGTTATGCGGGCGCCGTGTTCTATCTCGTGCTGGCGACGTTGCTGATTCCCGCGGCGGTCACCTTCGTCCCCTCCTTCGTGATGGTGTCGTCGCTCGGCTGGATCTCGACCCTGCGCGGCCTCATCATCCCGGGTGTCTTCCAGGCACTGGCGACCTTCCTGTTCCGCCAGTTCTTCCTGGGCTTCCCCCGCGAGCTCGAGGAGGCCGCCCAGATCGACGGCGCCGGTGTCTGGCGGACCTTTTGGCTGATCGTCGTGCCGAACTCGTGGGCCTTCGTGGCGGCCATCGGCACGATCACGTTCATCGGCAGCTGGAACGCGTTCCTGTGGCCTCTGGTCATCGGTCAGGACCAGTCCTCCTGGACCGTGCAGATCGTGCTGTCGACCTACGTCACGGCGCAGTCGGTCAACCTGCACGGCATGTTCATGGCCGCGATCATCTCGATGATTCCGTTGCTGCTGATGTTCCTCTTCCTCCAGCGCTGGATCGTGGCGGGAGTCGAGCAGACCGGCATCAATGAGTAGGCGGGGCGGCGGGCGGTCGGCGCCCTCGTCGCGCTAGCGTGGCACGGGTGAGCCAGCCGACCGAGCAGAAGCACATCCAGCCGCCCACGGCGAAGCGGACCGAACACGTCCGTGAGCACCACGGAGACCGGTTCCGCGATCCCTATACGTGGCTCGCCGACCCCGAGGATCCCCAGGTGATCTCGCACCTGCAGGCGGAGAACGCCTATGCGCAGTCCTGGCTCGAGCCGTTGCGCCCGCTGACTGAGCAGCTGTTCTCCGAGCTACGCGCCCACACGCGAGAGACCGATCTCAGCGTCCCCGTGCGGATGGGTCCGTGGTGGTACTACTCGCGAACGACGGAAGGTGCGCAGTACGCGATCCACTGCCGAGCGCCCTACGTGCCCGATGAGGTGCGTCCGGTGCCCGACCCCACAGCAGAGATCACCGGCGAACAGGTCCTCCTCGACGTCAACAGGGAGGCACAGGGGACCGAGTTCTACCAGCTGGGCGGCCTGGAGGTCAGCCACGACGCCACCCGCATGGCCGTGCTCTACGACGTTCGTGGCGACGAGCGCTACGCGCTGCAGGTGCGCGACCTGTCGACCGACACGATCATCGACGAGTCGCTGACGGGCCTGGGCTACGGCCTGGTCTGGTCGAGGGACGGCGAACACGTCTTCTACACCCGTGCCGATGACGCGTGGCGGCAGCACCAGGTGTGGCGCCATCGCATCGGTGCCGCAGCCGAGGACGACCACCTGGTCTTCCAGGACGACGACGAGCTCTTCAACGTCGGCATCGAGATGTCCAGCGACGAGCAGTGGCTGCTGGTCGCTGCACGCTCGGCGACGACGGGTGAGACCTGGCTGCTCGATCTCTCGGAGCCCGAGGCCGAGCTGCGGCCGGTCCAAAGGCGCGTGGACGGACTGGACTATGCGGCCGACGTCGACGGTGACCGGGTCCTGGTGGTGCACAACGGCGATCGGGTGGACTTCGACGTTGCCACGGCCTCGTTGGGCCGGCCGGGCCGGGAGGCCTGGGAGCCGCTGCTGACCGGCGGAGACGGCGAGCGAGTGCTCGGCGTTCAGGCGTTCACCGACCATCTGGTCGTGTCGATGCGCAGCGGCGGCTTGCCAACGGTGCGGATCCTGCGCAAGACGTCGGACGGATACGGCGAGCCGCGGACCACGGGACTGGACGGTGAGACCTGCACTGTGGCCGTCGGTGACAATCCGGCATACGACACGTCATCGGTGCAGCTGGTGCTCGAGTCCTATCTGACGCCTCGGTCGGTCTACGACCTCGAAGTCGCCGATGGAGAGCTGACTCTCCTCAAGCAGCGCGAGGTCCCCGGCTACGACCCGAGTCACTACGTCGAGGAACGAGTGTGGGTGCCCGTGGCCGACGGGGTGGAGGTCCCCGTCTCGGTGGTGCGGCACCGAGATGTGGTGAAGGACGGGTTGAACCCCGGATTCCTTTATGGGTACGGGTCGTACGAGATCAGCATGGATCCGTCGTTCTCGGCGCGGCGACTGTCGATGCTCGACCGGGGTGTCGTGTGTGCGGTCGCCCACGTGCGCGGTGGGGGAGAGATGGGCCGTGGGTGGTATGACGACGGCAAGATGCTCGCCAAGAAGAACACGTTCACCGACTTCGTGGCAGCGGGTCGACATCTCGTGGAGTCGGGGTGGGTGTCGCCGGGTCGCCTTGCCGCTGAAGGAGGTTCGGCCGGCGGCCTGCTGATCGGTGCCGCCGTCAACCTGGCGCCCGACCTCTTTCGTGCCGTGCATGCGGCCGTGCCGTTCGTGGATGCCCTGACCACGATCCTGGACCCGTCGATGCCGTTGACCGTGGCCGAGTGGGAGGAGTGGGGCAACCCGCTCGCGGACGAGACGGTCTATGCCTACATGAAGTCCTACACGCCCTACGAGAACGTGCAGGACGTCGAGTATCCCGCTGTGCTGGCGACCACCAGTCTCAACGACACCCGGGTGATGTTCACCGAGCCGGCCAAGTGGGTGCAGGTGCTGCGTCGCACCGTGACGAGCGATCAGAGCATGCGGCCGATTCTGCTGAAGACCGAGATGGTTGCCGGCCATGGGGGCAAGAGCGGACGCTACGACACCTGGCGGCAGCTCTCCGAGGAGTCGGCGTTCCTGCTGAGCCAGATCGGAGCCACTACGCCGATCTCGGAGGCCGTCGACGTCAGTGCATGACGACGACGGGGCACGTGGCATGGCCGAGCGCGTCTCGGGCGACCCGACCCAGGTGCAGTCCCTCGAAGCCGCCGTCACCACGTGCACCGAGGACGACCACGTCACTCGCGTGGGACTCGGTCACGAGGGCCCGCGTGGGGTTGCCCTGGAAGACCTCGGTCATCACCTTGACTCCCGGATGCACGGCGCGGTGGTCGGCGATCTTGGACTCGATCAGCTCCCGGCAGGCGTCGGCGTAGGAGGACCAGTCGGCGGAACCGAGGCCGGGATCCTCGGCATCCCGTGGCTGCCACGCGTGGATGGCCAGGACGTCGGAGCCGGTGTACTCGGCATGATCGAACGCCCAGCCGAGGGCCTTGGCCGACAGCTCTGACCGGTCGACGCCGACCAGGATGCGCTTGTACTGGTTCTCCGTGCTGGGCTCGGTGCGGACGACGGTGACGGGGCACGACGCGTGGCCGGCGATCTGGTGCGCGGTCTCACCGAGCGACGAGATGTGCAGCAGGCTGTCACCGTGTGACCCGACCACGACCATGCTTGCCAGCGCGCTGGCACGGACCATGGCGGCCGCCGGGTAGCTGCCGGTCAACCCGGTGCTCACCTGAATCATGCGGTCGCGCAGCTGAATACGGTTGCGTGCCCGGTTGAGGACGCGTTCTCCGGCCCGATGGAAGTGGTCGTCGTCGGCGCCCATGCCGAACGCCCAGTCGGGGCGGTCCTGGCTGAACCCGTGGATGAGATGCATCGGTGCGCGCGTCTGCTGCGCGAGGGTGGTGGCCCAGTCGAGTGCAACCATCGAGGCCTGCGACGTATCGACGCCTACGACAATGCTTCCGGGTCGGAGTGTGCCTTCCATGCTGGCCCGCCTCTTTTCGGTCGACCTGTCCGGCGGCAGGTCGACGCCTCCCGTCGTGGGGGCCCTGCATGGCCCGCCATCTCTCATGCTAGGACGATGTGCTGGGAAGTTGCTGATCGTCAGGTGAGAACACAGGGGAATCGTGACCTTCCGGAGGCGAGACTCACGGCCGCCGTCGCGCCGCGAGCGCAGCGGCGACTCGCGCGGCGTACTGCTCCGCCTCGCCCTCAGCGTAGCGCGTGCGCGGCCAGAAGAAGCCCCTCAAGCCGTCTCCTTTGGTGCGCGGGACGACATGGCAGTGCAGGTGCGCCACACTCTGCGACACGACGTTGTTGAGCGCGACGAACGTGCCCTGCGCGTCGCAGGCCTCGGGAAGTGCGGCGGCGACGGACTGCACGTCCATGAAGTATGACTCGACAGCGTCTCGAGGCAGGTCCGGAAGCGTCACGACGTGTGTGCGCGGCACCACCAGCACATGTCCCTTGAACACCGGGCGACGATCGAGGAAGGCCACCGTGTGGGGTGTCTCGTGCACCACGTGGGCGCTGGTGCGACCTTCGACGATGTCACAGAAGACACACATCGTCGGCGCCTCAGGCGTTCTCGATCGTGCGCTTCATGCCGAGAAGCGTCTGCCGCATCCCCGACAGCAGATCCTTCTCGAACTCCTGCTCACCGCCGAGGAACCACTCGACCAGCTGCTGCGACGCACGGGTGGTCCCGTGGCTGACGTCGCGCTGCTCGGTCAGGCGGGTGCGAGCTCCGTCGTCGAGCGGTTCGAGCCGGAAGACCCACCGACTGTGGTTGTCAGGCATCCGGAACGCGATCAGCCGCTCGGGCTCGAAGTCGGTGATCACACTCCGCATCGGCCAGACCTTCCAGCCCGCACGGTTCAGGCTGATCATCCGGCGGCCCTGTGCCATGGGGCCGCGTGCCATCACCTTGCGGCACTGCGGGCTCCACTCCGGCATGCGGGTCAGGTCGTGGACGACGCGCCAGACGTCGCTCGGGGGTGCGTCGATCTCGATCGACGTCTGCAGGTCCTCGGGCATCGATCAGCCTCTCGTCGGTGACACTTCGGCCTCGATCGTATGCTGCTCGCACCACGAGCACCGATCGGTCGGCGCTACCGATGCTTCTTGGGCACGCGCAGACCACTCGCGATGAGGCGTCGGATCAGCTCGTGTCCGCTCACCTCGACCGCCCCAGCAGCGACGAGGTGAGCGTACTGCTCCTCCGGGACGTCGTAATGGTCGAGATCGAAGAGCCGCGAGGGCAACCCGACCTCGCGCGCGGCACGGTGCAGCTCCGCATACGACGAGTCACTCACCAGATGCGACCACACCCGCCCGTGCGCGGGCCACATCGGTGGGTCGATCAGCACGCTCATCTCGTGACCGTAGCAGTCGGCGCATCTCCGCAGCCCAGACGACGAGTCCGACGGCCGGAAAGGCGGCGCCGAGCAGGCAGACTCCGGACCAGCCGTATGCCGCGTAGGCAGC
>Ga0164242_10003685_pt1 | contig 17386 bp, 15 predicted proteins | sample OricomgcompostMG_FD_108783 | JGI IMG/M metagenome (GOLD analysis project Ga0164242, IMG submission 108783) | Miracle-Growth compost microbial communities from Emeryville, California, USA - Original compost - Miracle growth compost (MG) ...
CGGCCGTACCGCAAGGGCACCACCTACGCCGCGGCCCGCGAGGAGATCGCCCGGTGCTCGGGCACCCAGTTCGATCCCCGGTGCGTCGAGGCGTTCATGAGCCTCTCCGAGGCCGACCTCCAGGAGCTCCGCCGCCAGCGCAACTTCGCCGAGCAGGTGAGCGAGGCTGCACCGGCGGCCGAGCGGCGGTCGGTTTGATTCGCGCGGGCGCGGTTCCTATCTCATGGCCATGAGCGCCCAGCCCAGCAACGACCCGTTGGCCCCGCCGCTGTGCGACGCGCAGGGCCGGCGCATGACCTACCTGCGGCTCTCGCTCACCGACCGCTGCAACTTCCGCTGCGTGTACTGCTCGCCCGCGACCTGGGGCGGCAAGAGCCACCTGCTCGACGTCGACCAGATCGGCCGGTTGGTCGAGGTCTTCGCGCGGATGGGCATCGTGCGGGTGCGGCTCACCGGCGGCGAGCCCTTGTTCCGCAAGGACATCGTGGAGATCGCCGGGCGCATCGCCGGGACAGAGGGCATCGGCGAGCTCTGCGCCACGACCAACGGCTACCAGCTCCCCGAGCTCGCGCGGCCCTTGAAGCAGGCCGGGCTCAAGAGCCTCAACATCTCGCTCGACACGCTCGATGCGGAGCGGTTCGCGAAGCTCTCCGGCGGGCGCGGCGAGGTCTCGCGGGTGGTGGCGGGCATCGACACGGCGGTGGCCGAGGGGTTCGAGGTCAAGCTCAACGCGGTGGTGATGCGGGATGTGAACGAGCATGACTGTGCCGAGCTCATCCGCTTCGCCTGGGCCCGCAAGCTGGTGGTGCGCTTCATCGAGTGCATGCCGTTCCGCGAGGGCAAGCCAGTGCCCACCGCCGAGTTGATCGAGCTGCTCGGCAGCCAGGGCCTCGCGCTCGAGCCGGACGACGCGCCCTCCGAGGCCACGCGCGGCCCGGCGCGCTACGTCCGCGGCGCTGGCGGACGGGTGGGCTTCATCAGCCCGATGACCCAGAACTTCTGCGCCGGCTGCAACCGGGTCCGGGTGGCGGCCAACGGCGACCTTCGCGCCTGCCTCGGTGGCCGCGAGCAGGCGCCGCTCTCACAGCTCTTGCACGAAGGGGCTGACGCCGCGGCGCTGGCCACCGCCATTCGCGCGGCGCTCGGCTCCAAGCCCGAGGGCCACCGCTTCAACGACCCCGATGCCAAAGCCGCGCTCCTGCCGATGATGGGCATCGGCGGCTGAGGCATGAACGCGCGGCTGCTCGGGCTGGTCCTGGTCGCGGTGGTCGCCTGGAACGCGGCGTTCAGCGTGGCTGGGCACTACGGCATTTTCCTCACGGTGGGCGCGGCGGCGCTGGTCGCCACGATGCGCGCCCTGGCCGTGCCCACGCCCTGGCGCGAGCTCTTCACGGCCCGGCGCGGGGCGCTCATCGCCGCCGCGGCGGCGACCGCGCTCCTGGTCTGCGTCACCGCGTTCTTTCGCGCGCCGGTCCTTCAGGCGCTGCCCGCGCTCGACGCGCAGGTGCGCGGCATCTACGCGCTCTTTGGCCCGACCAACCTCGTCGAGAGCTACCTGGCGCTGCCGCTCATCGCCATCGCCGAGGAGTTGGTGTTTCGCGGCGCGATCCAGGGCGGGCTCGAGCTGCGGCTCGGGCGCACCGGCGCCGCGATCGCCGCCGCGGTCCTCTACGCCTGCGGACACCTCGCGTCCGGCTTCCCGGCGCTGGTGGGGCTGGCGCTCGTGCTCGGGCTGTTCTGGGGCCTGCTCCGCGCGCGGACCGGAAGCCTGTGGCCAGGCGTGTTGAGCCACGTGGTCTGGGATCTTTTCGTGGTGGTCTGGGCGCCGCTGGGCGCGTCGCACACCTTCCACGTGTGAGCGCCGCGCTCGCGCGCCGGCTTGCGGCCAACGCATTTACCCGATGGGTCGGAGCCGGGTTTCCGAGTCGAACGCGTCCAACGCGCTCGGCTGGATCAGCGGGGCCGCCGGATCCATTGAGCCACGGTGGGCTCACTCGGGTTTCGGGCCGGCGGCTCCACTCGTGCGGCCGAGCGCGCGGGCACCCGAGGCCTCGCCGGCGGACCGCCGCGCCGCTAAGGTCGGCGGATGGCAAAGGCGCTCATCCTGTCGAGCCCGACGCGCCGGGAGCGCGCGGCGTGATCGACCGGCGGCTGAACTACGGACGAAGCCGCATCCGCGCGTTCCTCGAGGAGGCGCGGCCGTTCCGGTCGGTGCTCGATCTGGGCGCGGGACACGGCGACGACCTGCTGCTCGCCCGCGCGGTCGCTCCCGAAGCGAAGCTCCACGCGCTCGAGACCGAGCCGAGCTGCCAGGCCGAGCTTCGCGCGCTGGGCGTCGAGGTCTTCGCGCAGAACCTGGAGCGCGACCGGCTGCCCTTCGCCGACGGCGCGGTCGACGTGGTGGTGATGAACCAGGTCCTCGAGCACGTGAAGGAGGTCTTCTGGATCCTCCACGAGGTCAGCCGGGTGCTGCCGGTGGGCGGCTCTCTCCTCCTCGGCGTGCCCAACCTGGCCTCGCTGCACAACCGGCTGCTGCTGCTCGCCGGCCGCCAGCCCAGCCCGATCAAGACCGCCTCGGCGCACGTGCGCGGCTTCACCCGCGGCGATGTGCTGCACTTCCTGGAGAGCGGGTTCCCGGGCGGCTACGCAGTCCGGGGCTTCGCCGGGAGCAACTTCTACCCGCTGCCGGCCCGCCTCGCCGAGCCGCTCTCCCGGGGCCTGCCCACGCTGGCCTGGGCCATCTTCTTCCGGCTGGTGAAGCAGCGCGCCTACGACGGCGGGTTTCTGCGCTTCCCCGCGGCCCAGAAGCTCGAGACCGATTTCTACCTGGGCTGAGCCCGCTTCACTTCGGCGAGATCGCGCCGAGCGCCGCGCGGGCGGCATCGCGGCCACATTCGTTGGTCTTGGCGATGCGCTCGAGCGCGTCGCGGGCCTCGTTGGCATCGAAGGCGGTGAGCAGGGTGATGGCCTGCATGCGCACCGGGCAGCGCCGCCGGCCCGATTGCCCCAGCGCCTGGATGCAGGCGGTCACCAGATCGTCGCGAAGCCCGTCGTCGGACTTGGCGGCGTCCCGGAGCCGCTCGAGCCCTTGCTTCCACTCGCCGCTGGCGATGCAGGCGCGGCCGTCGAGGGCCAGCGCGCGCGGGGGCGCGTCCGCGGACTTCAGCAGCGGCCCGAGGATCGCGCGCGCGTCCTTGGGGTGGCCCTGGGCCAGCGCGGTCGCCGCGTGCTGGAGCTCCGGCGAGTCCGCGGTCGAAGGCCCGGGTTTGTGGTGCGCGAGCGCAACCCATGCGCCCAGCGCCAGCAGCGCCACCCCGCCTGCGGCCAACGCCGCGAGCCGCGCCCGCGAGCCCACGCGCTTGTGCACCGCCGCCGCCGCACCGGCCAGGAGCTCCGTCGCGCGGGGCGGCCGGGTGCCGAACGGCGGCAACTCGGCCACCGCGGCCCGGCGCACCTTGAAGGTCCGCACCGGGTAGGGAATGCCCTTGAGCTGCTGGGGGCCGAGCTCGTCGGCGAGCAGGTCGGTGCGGTTCATCGAGAGGTAGACCGCATCGGTGAAGACCACCTCACCGTCGCCGACCTTCTCCAGCACCCGCGCGGCGATGTTCACCGGCTCGCCGAAGACATCGCCCTCCTGCACCGTCACCTCGCCCATGGAGAGCGCGATGCGCGCGGACAGCTTGTCGGTGGGGCCGCTCTGGTCGCGCTCCCAGGCTTTGCGGTCGGCGCGCCAGAGCGCGTCCTGCATGGCCATGGCCGCGTGCACCGCCGCGGTCGGCGCGGGAATGGAGAAGATGAGCGTTCCGCCGGTGGTCTTCACCTTCCGGCCGCCCGCACGTCGGACCGGCGGGCCGAGCAGCGCCTCGAACCGGGCCTGGAGCGCTCCGGTGACGTGCGGCGGGAGCGCGGCGTTGCGCTGGTCCCAGTCGCTGAGCGCGGCGAAGACGATGCACACGTTCTGCGCCTTGACCCCGAGCGCGTGCGCGGCGGTGCGCAGTGAGGGCGAGCTGGAGCTGACCGGCCGGGCGATGGCGAGTCGGTGCGCGAGCGCCGCCTCCAGCGCGGCCTTCAGCTCCGGGGCCGTGGCGAAGCGCTGCGAAGGGTCCTTGGAGAGCACCTTCATCACCGCGTCGCAGAGCTCCGGCCATTCCTTGCCCGCGGGCCACTTCTCGCGCAGGTCGGGGCAGGGCGTGCCGGCGTGAAGCAGCAGGTAGTCGCGCGGCTCGGCGGCGGTGAACGGCAGCACGCCCGAGAGCATGCGGTAGGCCACCACGCCGAGCGTGTACAGATCGCTGCGCGGCGTGAGCGGCTGGCCCATCGCCTGCTCCGGCGCGAGGTACTCGGGCGTGCCGAGCACGAAGCCGGCGGCGGTCACCCGCGAGCTCTCGCCGGCCACGGCGATGCCGAAGTCGAGGATCTTCGGCGCGCCCTGCTCGGTGAGGATCACGTTCTCGGGCTTGAGGTCGCGGTGGATGATGCCCTGCGCGTGCGCCGCGGCGAGCGCATCGCAGAGCGCGGCGAGGATGGGCACCGCGCGCTCCGGCGGGAGCGGGCCGCGGAACAGCTCCTGGAGCAGGTCGCGGCCGGTCACCAGCTCCATCACCAGATAGGGCCGGCCCTCGGCTTGCCCCGAGTCGATCACCCGGACGATGTTGGGGTGATCCAGCCTGGAGAGCGCCAGCGCCTCGCGCGAGAAGCGGGCCGCCGCCTCGGGGCCAGCGAGATCGGCGCGCAGCACCTTCAGCGCGACCTCGCGCTGCAGCGAGAGCTGCTCGGCCCGGTACACCGCGCCCATTCCGCCGTGCCCGAGCAGCGCGGTGAGGCGGTAGCGCCCGTCGAGGACGGCTCCAATCGGGAAGGGAAGGGCCTCGTCCATCGCGCGCGCAGCATCGGCCGAGAGGCGCGCCGCAGCAAGCGCGGCGGACCCGCGGTCGCCAGGGCTTCACCCGGACGCCGCGGCGCTCGCTGGGTCGGAATGCCGCACCGCCGCTTCGGGTTGGCCGGTGAGGAGCGGTGGCGATGGATTCGCAAGCGCGGCGCGAGCTCGCGGCCGGGATCGGATCCGCGGCGGTCCCCATCGAGGGGCCTGGCGGCGACTGGACGCCGTTGCTCGAGCGGTTGGGCCGCGCCCACATCGTGCTGCTTGGCGAGGCCTCGCACGGCAGCCAGGAGTTCTACCGGGCGCGCACGATCCTCACCGAGCGGCTCATCGCCGAGCACGGGTTCCAGGCGGTGGTGGTCGAGGCCGACTGGCCCGACGCCTACCGCGTGAACCGCTACGCCCGCGGCGAGAGCGGCGATGCCACCGCGACCGAGGCGCTGGGCGGGTTCATGCGCTTTCCGGTGTGGATGTGGCGCAACACCGAGGTCGGCGCGTTCGTGGAGTGGCTGTACGAGCACAACGCCACCGCGCGCGCCGGTCTGCCGCCGGTGGGCTTCTACGGCATGGACCTGTACAGCCTGCACGCCTCGGCGGATGCGGTGCTGCGCTACCTCGAGCGGGTGGACCCCAAGGCCGCGGAGTTGGCGCGCCAGCGCTACGCCTGCTTCGAGCCCTACCGCGCCGACGTGCACGACTACGGCCGCACCGCCGAGCACGCCCTGGAGGATTGTGAGCCCGAGGCGATCCGCCAGCTGCTCGACCTGCTCCGCCAACGCGCGCGGTACCTCCAGACCGACGGGCTCTCGGCGGAGGAGGCCTTCTTCGACGCCGAGCAGAACGCGCGGCTGGTCCGCGGCGCGGAGGCGTACTACCGGGCGATGTACCGCGGCAGCGTGGAGTCGTGGAACCTGCGCGATGGGCACATGGCCGGAACGGTGGAGTCGATCTACGCCCAGCTCGAGCGGCGCTTCGGCAGCGCGCGGCTGGTGGTCTGGGCGCACAACAGCCACCTGGGCGATGCCGGCGCCACCTCGCTCTCAGGGGAGGGCGAGATAAACCTCGGCCAGATGATTCGAGCCCGGCACGGGCGGCGCTGCTTCATCGTCGGCTTCACCAGCTTCGAGGGCACCGTCACCGCCGCGCCCAGGTGGGCTGCGCCGGGGCGCCGGATGCACCTGCGGCCCGCGCTCGAAGGCAGCGTGGAGCGGATCTTTCACGAGGCCGGGCCGGCGAAGTTCTGGCTGCCGCTCGGTGAGGCGGCGCCGAAGGGCCTCGAACGACCGCTGCTCGAGCGCGCTGTCGGGGTGGTGTACCGGCCCGAATCCGAGCGGCTGAGCCACTACTTCGAAGCCCGGATCGCGGCCCAGTTCGACGCGGTGGTCCACTTCGACCAGACCCACGCGGTCCGGCCGATCGATGCCGCCGTCGGCGTCCGCGAGCCCGAGCCGCCGGAGACCTTCCCCAGCGGCGTCTGAGCTCAGCCCTGGGCTGCCGCCGCCGCGGCGAGCCCCTCGGCCACCGAGCTGAACGCATCGCTCCGCCGCAGCTTCTCGGCCCCGAAGCGCCGCTCGAAGAGCTGCGCCACCGCCGGGATGAGGCTGGTTCCGCCGGTGAGCACCACCGCGTCGATCTGTTCAGGGCGCACGTGGGCCTTGTGCAGCACCTCGTCGAGAGCTCCGTCGAGCTGCGCGAGCAGCGGCGCTATCAGCTTCTCGAATTCGCCGCGGCCGAGCTCCACGTCGATGTCCACGCGGGCGTCGCGAAAGCGGATGCGCGCCCGCTGCTCGGTCGAGAGCCGCACCTTCGCCGCCTCGATGGCGCGGAACAGGTGGTAGCCGAGGTTGAAGTTCACCAGGTCGATGAGCGCGCCCACCGCGGCGGGATCGTCGGTGCTCTTCAGGAAGTCATCGAGGAAGGTCTGGGTGCTCTTCTCGCGGACGAAGCTCATGGTGTGCCACGAGAGCAGCTTGCGCATCAGATGGACGGGCATGGGCACCCAGTTCCCCACGTGCATCGGCCGGTGCCGCGCCCGCGCGCCGAAGCTCGGCAGGAGCTTGTGCTCCATGATCGCCGCGTCGACCGCGTCGCCGGCCACGTACACGCCCGCGCTGGCGAGGATGTCGCGCGCGCGGTCCGGCTCCTTGTGACGCTGCGGCGAGAGCCGCATCACCGTGAAGTCCGAGGTGCCGGCCCCGAAGTCGCCGGTGAGCACCAGCTGCTCGCGCTCCAGCGTGGCCTCGTGCGAGAGGCCCGCCGCCAGCGGTTCGATGCGAAAGGCGATCTCCTTGAAGCCCGCTTCTTCTGCCGCGCGCCGCAGCCGCCGTTCGGCGAAGGCATCGTGCTCCGGCTCTTCGGAGAACCGCGCCGGCCGTCCGAGCACCACCTTCGTGACCGGCTCGCCCAGCTCGCGCTCGATCGAGGTCCTCACCGCGCGCAGCATCAACCCGATCAGCGCCTCGAGGGTGAAGCTCCGGTGCCGCACCGCGGTGGAGGTGAAGCTCCGCACCGGCAAGAAGCTCTTCAGCGACTGCATGAACCGGCCCTCGGCGAGCTCGAGGTAGGCGGCGATGGCCGCGGCGCCCGAGGCGACCTGGCCCTCCTCGGGGAAGAAGAGCACCGAGCGGAAGAGGCGGGGATCCGCCGCGGCAGGATCGAGCGCGAGCACCCGCGGGTTTCCATCCACCAGCACCGCGGCGGCGGTGTTGCTGGTGCCGAAGTCGAGGCCGAGCGCGGGGGCGGGCATGCGTGTTCCTCCAGATTCAGAAAGCGTCAGGCCGGCGCGGAACGTCAGTGCAGCACGCGCGGACCTGCGCCGCCGGCACGCGCATCGAGCGCGAACCAGAGGCCCTCCCGACGGCGGGGAAGGGCAGAGGGTGTGACCACCGCGCCGCGCCACCTTCCGGTCGCGAGGATGGCGATGGCGAGGGCCATCGGCACCCAGCCCGGTGGACCGTACGCCGAGCCGAGCAGCCCGACGTCGATTCCCTGAAGCAGGAAGGGCAGGCCGGCGGTGAGGGTCAGCACCGCGTTGGCGACGGTGGTGGGGATGATGCTCCCGGAGGCCAGCCGCAGCCACCCGAGCAGGACGCCGAGGAGGCAGCAGGTGAGCACGAAGGCCGCGCTGCGGAGGGCAGGGCCGGCGAAGTCGTCGTTGCCGAAGAGGAAGATGGGCGCGTACCAGAGCCCCCAGACCACGCCGTGCAGGAACAATCCCTTCCACGCGCCGCAGTGCTGCATCAGCCGGGTCATGAAAAATCCCCGCCAGCCGATCTCCTCGCCCAGGCTCTGCGACCAGATCAGCGCGACGGTGGCCATGCAGGCGAGCGCGAGGCCAAGCGCCGCCATCCAGGACCCTGGTTGCAGCGCCAGCGTGGGTTGCGCTGCGCCTCCGGTTGAGCCAAGCGCTGGCGCGCCGAGGCACCCGGCCAGCCACGCGAGGAGCGTCGCCGCGACCGCGAGCACCAGCGGGGCGATGCCCGCGAGGACGAGGAACCGGCCGGGCGAGGGCTTGAGGCCCTGATCGAGGTAGCCGGGTGGATCGATCCACCGGCGCACCACCCAGGTCGCCACGAGCGGCTGCCAGCCCATGCAGAGCGCGTAGAACAGCGAGCAGGTGAGGAGCCGAGACGCTGACAGCAGCCCGGCGCCCGTCCAGGCTTCACCGAGCAACGCGGCGGGCGCCCAGCTCAGCACCACGGTGAGCCCGAGGTAGGCGAGAAGGCCGCGGCGCGAAGCGCGATCTTTCGGGGTCGCGGTGGTCATGGTTTGCAGAGGTCCTGCCTCGCGCGCGTCCGGACCGGCGAGGCTTTGTAGCAGGTGAACGGACCTGCTTGCGAAGGCACGGCGCGGCGCGGAGATTCCCGCGCTGGCAGTCGCTCGACCTGCCCGGCCAATGGTGGTTTGGTAACGCGGTCGGCCTCGGCACGTGCCGCGTGCCGACGACGCTCCTTCTGCCCTCGTCCCCGAGCGCCGGTGATGCACCTCAACATCTCCCTCGTCATCGGACTGATGGTCGCCGCGCTGGTGCTGGCCATCGCGGCCAAGCGGGCGCACCTGCCCTACAACGTGGCGCTGGTGGTGGGCGGAATGCTCATCACCCTCTCGCACGTGCTGCCGGAGATCGGCCCGCTCGATCCCGAGGTGGTCTTTCTCGGCTGCCTGCCGGCACTTCTTTTCGAGGGCGGGTTCACCGCCAACCTCGACAGCATCCGCGCGAACGTGGCCCCCATCGCCATGATGGCCACCGCGGGGATGCTGGTGGCCATCGGCGCGACTGGGAGCTTTCTGCACCTGGGCCTGCAGCTCCCGTGGGCGCCGGCGCTGCTGCTCGGCGCAATCCTCGCGGTGACCGACACCGTCTCGATTCTCTTCGCCTTCCGCCACGCGCCGGTGCCCAGCCGGCTCGCGGGCATCGTGCTCGGCGAGAGCCTCTTCAACGATGGCACCGCGCTGGTGGCCTACGCGGCCATCTCCCGCATCGCCGCCGGCGCGAGCGTCTCGTTGCCCGGCCTCACCAGCGAGGTGGTGCTGGCCACGGTGGGTGGGCTCGCCGCGGGCCTGGCGCTGGGGCTGGTGGGCAGCTTCGTGCTCCGGCAGACCGACGACCCGCTCACCGAGATCATGGCCACCACCGCGCTGGCCTACGCAGCGTTCGTCGGCGCCGAGGCGCTGCACGTCTCGGGCGCCATTGCCGCGGTGACCGCCGGGCTCACGGTGGGCGTGACCGCGCGGCGCGCGCTCTCGCCCAGCTCGCAGGTGGCCCTGCACTCGTTCTGGGAGTACGCCGGCTTCGGGGTGAACACCTTCCTGTTCCTCTCGGTGGGGCTGGCCACCAGCCCCAGCTCGCTGCTCGAGAACTGGTGGACCACGCTGGTGGCGGTGGTCTGCGTCTTCGCCGGACGAGCGGTGGCGGTCTACCTGCCGTTCGGCGTGCTGCGAAAGCTCAAGCGCAGCGCCGCGGTGCCCGGCCGCTGGCAGCACGTCTTCGTCCTGGGGAACATCAAGGGCGCGCTCTCCATCGCGCTGGTCCTCGGACTGCCCGAGGCCACACCGCACCGCGAGCTCTTGGTGAACGTGGCCTTCGGCGTGACCTTCGTCTCGCTGGTCTTCCAGGGCATGTTGCTCTCGCGCGCGCTCAAGGCCCTGGGCCTGATTCGCACCGATCCCGTCGGCGAGGCGGCCTCGGAGCAGCGCGCGCGCTTGATCGCGGCGCGGGCCGCGCGCCAGGAGCTCGATGTGCTCATGGCCGGCGGCGCGCTGCCGCGGATGGGCTACGAGCACATCCGCGGCGAGTACCAGGTGACCATCGCCGAGGCGGAGCGGAGCCTGCGCAAGCTGCACGAGAACAACCTGGCCGAGGGCGCGCGGCTCCTGCTCGGCGTGCGGCGCCGGCTCATCGACGCCGAGCGGAGCGCGGTGGCGACCGCCAACCGCACCGGGCTCATCACCGACGACGTCGCCGAGCGACACCTCGCCCGCATCGACGCCCGCAAGCTGGAGCTGGAGGAGGTGCTCGCCGCCGGCTGGAGCGGGTCGCCGGCCACCGAGGAGGGCCACAAATGAAGATCGTGATTGCCGGCGGCGGGCGGGTGGGCGGGGAGCTGGCCTCGCGGCTCATCACCGAGCGGCACCAGGTGACGGTGGTCGAGCGCGACCGGGCCACCTGCGAGCGGCTCTTCGAGGAGCTCGGGGTGGTGACCGTCTGCGGCGAGGCCATGGACCCGCGCATCCTGGAGTCGGCGGGGCTGGTCTCGGCCGACGTGGCCTGCGCGGTGCTCCCCCGCGACGCCGACAACCTCGCCTTCGCCATGCTGGTGCGCTCCCTCGGCAGCGCCCGGGTGATGGTGCGAATGCTCGACGACAGCTACCGCGCCGCCTACCTGCTGGCCGGCGTGCGCGACCTCATCGCCGAGGCCGAGGTGGTGGTCACCAAGATGGTCACCGCGATCGACTTTCCCCAGATCAGCGCCTCGCTGCCGCTGGCCGGCGGCGCCGCCATCCTCTTTCAGCTGGTGGTGAAGCCGCGCGCGACGGTCGCGGGCAAGACCATCGCCGAGGTGCGCGCCGATCCTGAGTTCCCCAAGGAGTGCATCTTCATCGGCTTCCTCGACGGCGAGGGCCACATCGTCCTGCCCGATGGCAACACCGTGCTCAAGCCCGGGCACACCGCGCTCCTGGTCACCCGCCGCGAGGCGCTGCTGCAGGCGGTGGGGAGCCTCACCCGCGAGCCGGTCGCGCACGATCCGGCCACCCAGCTCCTCGAGGCGCTGCGAAGGGTGGACTTCTTGGCGCCGCTCAACGACGCCGAGATCAAGCACGTGGCCCGCGGCATGGTGGTGAGGCGCCGCAAGGCCGGCGAGGTGCTCTTCCGCAAGGGTGACTCGGGCGAGACCTTCTACATCCTGCTCGGCGGCGAGGTGGCCCTCGAGAGCGACGGCAAGGAGGTGCTGGAGTCGGTGCACCCGGGCGGCTTCTTCGGCGAGATCTCGCTGCTCACCGGCCAGCCGCGCTCCACCACCGCCATCGTGCAGGGCGAGGCGGAGCTCGCCGAGGTCGGGCGCGATGACTTCCAGAGCATCGTCATGACCAACCCCACCATCGCGGTGGCCATGAGCCGCATCCTCGGCCAGCGGCTGGCCAACACCGCCAAGCAGGCCAAGCCGCGCCGGAGCTTCTTCGGCCGCTGAGCCGGTAGAGCGCGCGGCCGCGAAGCGACGGCCAGAAAAGCAGAAGGGCCGGACCCGCGTGTGCGAGCCCGGCCCGGAGTGCTCGAAGCGATCGCTACGCCTCGGCGACGACCTCGACCTTGACCTTGGCCGGGACCTCGGAGTGCAGCTTCACCACCACCTCGAAGGTGCCGGTGGTCTTGATCGGCTCGCCGAGGTGGATCTGCCGGCGGTCGAGCTTGATGCCCTGGCCGGCCAGCGCATCGGCGATGTCCAGGGTGGTGACCGAGCCGAACAGCTTGTCCTGCTCGCCGACCTTGCGCTTGATCTGCACCTTGGCCTGCACGATCTTGCCGGCGATTTCCATCGCGCCGGCCTTGAGCTTGGCCTGCTTGGCGGCGATCACCGTGCGCTCGTGCTCCAGGTGGCGCAGGTTCTTCTCGCTGGCCAGCACCGCCATCCCGCGTGGAAGCAGGAAGTTGCGGCCGTAGCCATTGCGCACCTCGACGAGCTGTCCGCTCTTGCCGAGGTTGTCCACGTCTTCGCGGAGAATGATCTTCATGGTCGTCCTCGCTAGCTCTGCATGACGGTGTAAGGCAACAGCGCCAGCATGCGCGCGCGCTTGATGGCGACCGCCACCTGGCGCTGGTGCTTGCTGCAGTTTCCGCTGATGCGCCGGGGAATGATCTTGCCGCGCTCGGTGACGAAGCTCTTCAGCTCGCCCGCGTTGCGGTGGTCGATCTTGGCGGTCTTGTCTGCGCAGTAGCGGCAGACCTTGCGCCGGCCGAAGCCGCGCCCGCCGCCGCGATCATCGCGGTCGCCGCCGCGTCCGCCGCCGCGATCATCGCGGTCGCCGCCGCGCCCGCCGCCGCGCCCTTCTCGTTCCATGCTCATTGTCGTTCCTGTCGCCCCGGCTCAGCCGGAGCCAAATGGGTGGTTATTCCTCGGCTCCGGCCGAAATCTCCTCGTGGTCGCCGCCGTCGTCACGGCGCTCACCGCGCTCGGGCCGGGGCACCGCCGTCTCCTCCACGTCGCCGGCGCGCTTCTCGTCGGGCTCCACCGCGCGGCTCTCGGGATCGATCTCCTCGGCCACCTTGGTGGTCATGAACTTGGTGACCTCGTCGATGTTGCGCAGGTTGCGCTCGAGCTCGGTGACCAGGTTCTTCTGGCCGAGGTAGATCGCCTCGACGTAGACCGCGCGCGGCTGCTTGGCCACGGAGAAGCTGGTCTTCTTCTTGCCCCAGTTGATGAACTTGATGACCTTGCCGCCCTCGCGGCTCACGATCCCGCGCAGACGCTCCTTGAGCTTGTCCACGCCATCGTCGGTCGTATCCGGCTTGAGCAGGAACACGGTGTCGTATTCCCGCAGCCGCACCTTCTGCTGTGCTTCGGCCATGGTGTCTTCCTCACGGTAAGGGCGGGTTCTCCGCCCTTGCCCCCGCGTACGGGAGCGAGGTTTCGAAGCGCGAAGATTCGCGCCCCGTGCTGCCAACAACCGCCTCTCGCCTCACGGCTCCTTGCGGTTGAACTCGTTCATCGCTGCGGCCGCGCCCTTTTCCACCACCCGCTCCACCGCATCCGCCGCCCGCGCGATCACCTGTTCGATGAGCTTCTGCTCGTCCTTCCCGAACCCGCCCAGCACGTGCCCGACCACCGAATTGCGCTTCTCGCCCTGCACGGTGGGCTTGCCGATTCCCACCCGCACCCGGACGAAAGCATCCTCGCCGAAGAGCCCGAGGATGCTCTTGATGCCGTTGTGCCCGCCCGCGCCGCCGCCGTGCTTCACCTGGATGCGTCCGAGCGGGAGATCGAGCTCGTCGTGCACCACCACCACATCCCCGGCCGCCACCTTGAAGAACCTGGCCGCGGGCACCACCGACTGCCCCGAGAGGTTCATGAAGGTCTGGGGCTTGAGCAGCACCGCCTTCTCGGTGCCGAGCAACCCCTGGGCGTACTCGGCTTCGAAGCGCTCCTGGTTGAACTGGAGCCGGTGCCGCGCCGCCAGCGCGTCGAGCACCATGAAGCCCACGTTGTGCCTTGTCCCGGCGTATTCGCGTCCGGGATTTCCGAGGCCCGCTATGAGCTTCATGGTTTCGACTCACGCCGCAAGGAGGCCTACTTCTTCTTCTCCTCCTTCTTGGCCGGCTCGGCCTTGCCGCCCGCTGCCGGGGCCGCGCCCGCCGCCGGGGCCGCGCCCGCTGCCGGGGCTGCGCCCGCTGCCGGGGCCGCGCCCGCTGCCGGAGCCGCCGCCACCGTCGCCTCGACCACCTCTTCCGGCACGCTGCAGACGGCGACCGTGATGTCGGCCTTGGTCTTCGCGGTCACGCCGGCAGGCAGCTTCATGTCGGAGACGTGAAGCGAGCCGCCGATCTTGAGCGGGCTCACATCGAGCTCGAGCTTCTCGGGGATGTCCTTGGGGAAGGCGAGGACCACCAGCTCGCGGGTGACCTGGCTGACGATGCCGCCCTCGGTGGAGCCGGCGGCCTTGCCGGTGAGCGAGACGGGAACGTTGACCTTCACCTTCTCGTCGAGGCGCACCTCGATGAAGTCGGCGTGGACGATCTCCCGGCCGACGGGATCGACCTGGACGTCCTTGACCAGCGCGGTGCGCTTGCCCGCGCCCTCGAGCTGGAACTCGAGGACGGTGTTGAAGCGGAACGGCGTCTGGATCGCCTTCTTGAGCGCGAGCGGATCCACCGCGAGCTGCATCGGCTTCTCGGTGTGGGGGCCGTAGAGCACCGCGGGCACCAGGCCCTGGGCGCGGATGCGGCGCGACGGACCCTTGCCCACTTCAGTCCGGACCTTCGCGTTCAACGTGGCGGCATTCTCTGCCATGGCTATCTCCTTCGCACCGACCGCAGCCGGCCGAACGGGCCTTCGCACTTTGGCGACAGGCGGCGACGCGTCCCGCTGGCGGCGCCGTGAGTTCCGGGAAAACCGCTGGTACGCAGCGCTTCTGCCCGTGCGGGGACGCGCGTTGTAATCGCAGCCCGGTTGACCGGTCAAGCACGCATCCGGTTCGGCATCGGCGTGCACGCCGCGTTGCCCCCTTGGAAAACGGGCTGGCGGCGCGGCGTTGGAGTGCTTGGCAGGTCGCCAAGCGGCCTACCTGATGCCATTGCATCCTACATGGGGGCCGGTGCTACTCCGCGGCACCTTTCCGTAGCAGGAGCGTAGCCATGCGACGTTTCGCTTTCGTGTGTGGGTTGGCGCTGGTCTCGTGCGGGATCCCTTCGACGGCCGACACGCCGTCGACCGCGACTTCGAAGAGCGCGATCATCAATGGCACCGCCGACACCACCCACCAGGCGGTGGTCGCGCTGCTGCACCAGGACCAGAGCGGCGGCACCGAGTGCAGCGGCACCATCGTCCAGGTGAAGTCCGGCACCGGCTACGTGCTCACCGCCGCGCACTGCTGCGCGAGCGACGTCCTGCCCCAGGTGGTGGTCATGGGCAACGACTACAACTCGCAGTCGGCCACGGCCTACAGCGTGATCCAGAGCTCCATCACCCAGGATCCCAACAACAACCTCAACGCCGGCGGCAACACGCCGCTCATCCACGACTTCTGCATGCTGCAGTTCTCGGGCGCCAGCTCGAACACCCCGGTGATCCCGGTGACCACCTCGACCGATGGCCTCGCGGTGGGGACCTCGGTCGATGTCGTGGGCTACGGGCAGACCGAGAATGGCGAGAACTCCATCCGCAAGCACAAGACCAGCCCCATCGCCTACTTCGACAGCACGATCATCCGGTTCAACCAGGAGCCCAACGGCACCGACGGGTTCGGCGACGGCCACGCGGCGAACGGCGGCGCCTGCGAGGGCGACTCCGGCGGCCCGGCGCTCTACAACGGCAAGGTGGTCGGCGTGACCTCTTACGGCGATCAGAACTGCCAAGACTACGGCGTGAGCAGCCGGGTGAGCCTCGACATCGGCAGCAACGCGTTCATCACCCAGTACCTCGCCGATGCGCCCATCTCCACCGACCAGGATTGCCCCACCTGTGAAGACGCCGCGGACGCGGCGGGCGGGGCGTGCATCAATCAGATCAGCACCTGTCAGAACAACGCGGACTGCGTGGCCCTGGCGAACTGCGTGAACAACTGCACCGACCAGACCTGTGTGAACAACTGCGCCTCGGCCAGTCCCAACGGCGTGCCCTACTACATCGCGATCAACGACTGCACCTGCGACGCGTGCTCGGTCTGCAGCACGGCCCAGGAGTGCGCCGGGTACCAGTGCGGCGGCGTGCAGACCGGCGACACCGGCTGCGACAGCTGCATTCAGGGGACCTGCTGCAGCGAGGCCTCCGCCTGCGGCGATGACGGCGATTGCTTGACCTGCCTGCAGAGCGCCACGCTTCCCGCGAGCTGCAACAGCAACGCGAAGTACACCGCGCTCATCAATTGCGTGAGCAGCAACTGCGGTGGCGCGAGCCAGTGCGGCACCGGCGGCGGCTCGAGCGGCTCCACCGGCACCACCTCGACCTCTTCCGGCACCACCACCGGCACCACCACCGGTAGCAGCGCCGGCACCACCACCGGCAGCAGCAGCAACGACGAGTGCGCGCCGTGCTCCGCCACCCAGGCGTGCGCCAGCAGCACCGATTCCTGCGTCGGCGAAGCGGCCGGCGCGACCAGCGGCTACTGCGCTCCGGCGTGCTCGACCAGCGCCGATTGCGTGAGCGGCTCGAGCTGCGTCGCCCTGTCCGGCGGCGGCAGCGTCTGCTACCCGGACTCCCACACCTGCGCCAACGGGACGACGGCATCGACCACGGCGTCGACCACCGCCTCGACCACCGCGGGCACGAGCGCGGGCACCGGCGCCTCGTCCGGCGCCAGCGGGAGCACCGGCACGCCCGACAGCGGCAACGACGCCAAGAGCGGCGGCTGCCAGAGCGCGGGCGGTGGCGAGCTGTTGTTTGCGCTCTTCGCCGTGCTGCCGCTTGTCCGCCGCCGCCGCCACGCCTGAGGCGCTGGCGCTCACCGGTCGAGGCCTGGCCCGCACCGTGGGCGGCGGTGTCAGTGCACCGTCGGCTCTTCGTTGTTGCGGACCGCGGCCTCGTCGGAGAGCGCGGTGACCGGCTTGGGCACGCCCTCGCGGTGCATCCGCCCCGGCTCGGCGAGCTCGTCCGCACCGTGCGTTCCCGCCGACGGCAGGAGCTGCGCGATAAGGGTCATGGCCGCCTGGGTGATGCGCGGGAACATGCCCGAGAGCTCGCGGAGCAGCTTCGCCGGCGTGCCCACGACCACGTAGCCTTCGCCGCGCTCGCAGGCCCGGACGATCCGCTGCGCCGCGCGCGCCGCGCTCATGCTCAGGACCGGCAAGCTGTCGCCGGCCGCGAACCAGGTGAACTCCTCCTTGCGGCGGCCCTTGAAGAGCGCGTTGTCGACGCTGCCGGTGCGCATCAGCCCGGGCACGACCGTGGTCACCCGGATGCCCTCGGCGGCGAGCTCGCTGTGCAGCCCGGTGGAGAAGCCCACCGCCGCGAACTTGGAGGCGGAGTAGGGGAGCAGGTGCGGCACCGCCACCACGCCGCCTATCGAGGTCACGTTCACGATTCGGCCGGTGCCCTGGGCGCGCATGTGCGGAAGCGCGGCCCAGCAGGTGTGCACGATGCCCCAGAAGTTGGCGGCCAGCGCCTCGCGAAAGTCGTCGAGCGACTGCACCTTCGCGGGCCCGACCTGGATGATCCCCGCCACGTTCACCAGCACGTCGATGCCGCCGAAGGTCTCGACGACCTCGCGCACGAGCTCGTTCACGTCGTCCTCGTCTCCCACGTCGCAGGTGAACGTCTCCACGCGCACGCCGTCCGCGCGCAGCTCGCGCTCGGCCTC
>Ga0164242_10003686_pt1 | contig 17379 bp, 31 predicted proteins | sample OricomgcompostMG_FD_108783 | JGI IMG/M metagenome (GOLD analysis project Ga0164242, IMG submission 108783) | Miracle-Growth compost microbial communities from Emeryville, California, USA - Original compost - Miracle growth compost (MG) ...
GGAAACAGGACACCATCACGTGCTTGAGGCGGAGAAGCAATCACCTTTCGACATTATCATCGACGGTGACAATATGTACATCTCAAGCAAACAAGTATCTAGTCTTGTACATAAAAAGACCCACGACATCCACAAGACTGTAGTAGTGCAGCCAGGGTTTTACAAAATCGTCCGTAAATCAGAGTACGATCCATTCCAGCAGGTTATTCGTCAAGTTTGGGACTAGATTAGAAGATATAGGGAGAAGTAGAAATGGCTAAACTAGAGAAACTTACTAAAGAGCAAGAAGCACTGATACCAGATATACGAGACAAGTGGATTAAACTTGCTCTTACCGATGGTCCAGAACTAGATATTGAGAAGGCGAAGCAAGGGATTGAATGGATGTACGATATGACGGGGCTCAAAAAGCCTATTGTACTCGTCGTAGATTCACCACTCGCTGCACAATATGCAGCCAACATCCTAAAGGCTGAACTGTCGCAAAATAATAGTTCATATAAAGTGCGGGACCAAGTGCGGGGCCAAGTGCGGGGCCAAGTGTCGGACCAAGTGCGGGGCCAAGTGTCGGGCCAAGTGTGGGACCAAGTGCGGGACCAAGTGCGGGGCCAAGTGCGGGGCCAAGTGTCGGACCAAGTGTGGGGCCAAGTGTCGGACCAAGTGTCGGGCCAAGTGCGGGGCCAAGTGCGGGGCCAAGTGCGGGACCAAGTGTCGGGCCAAGTGTCGGGCCAAGTGTCGGACCAAGTGTGGGACCAAGTGTGGGACCAAGTGCGGGGCCAAGTGTCGGACCAAGTGTGGGGCCAAGTGTCGGACCAAGTGCGGGGCCAAGTGCAAAAAGAAAAGCTCGAGACGTTTACATGGTCCTGGGAATCACTAGCGTGGAGGTCTGATGACTTCTCGTTCTATGATTTCTTCTACCAGATAGGGGTCACAGACCACGAGGGACTAAAGAAATACCTAGATTATCTACAATCTGGTGTGTTCTTCTCAATATTCCTTGAGGGCTTCGCTATTATTTCAAGGCGTCCTACAGCAATACGACGAGATACCAGTCACGCGTTAGATAGTGACCAACTACCTGCCATCGAGTTTAAAGATGGATACAAACTGTGGTTCTTACATGGCGTTGCATTTGAAGAAGATGTATGGAAGAGAGTGGTATCACAAGAGCTCACTCTACCCGAATTAGCGCAACTAGACCTAGGCGCAGACCAACGCGCTATAGCTATCCAGATGCTGCGACCTGATCGACTGTTAGAACAGATGGGTGCTAAAAAGATCGCTACAGGGCTCAAATATACAAAGCTTCAGGAAATGTACGGTGAAGACTACTGTGCGGCTAACTTCCCCTGGAGCCTCAATACACCTACTGAGCTATACGAGGTTAAGGACTTTATGGATACAGGACGAACCGAGTACTGTATGAAGATGGAACACCCATCTATTAAAGGGAAATTCTACATAGAATGGATAGAGCCAGAGATTGGCAAGAAAGCCGATGCAGACCTTGCTCAGGCGCATGCATTTGGTATGACAGTAGAAGAATACTTTGAAGCGAGTGAGGCATAAATGTCACCCTTAATAACCTTTACAATACTGTTCCTTATAATCCTCCTCTTAACGATGATCGCAGTGGCAGGTCTACTCCTTATAGGGATTGTTGATGGAGCTATCTACGCAAAGAAAAAAGTTAAAGAATGGTTTACTAACAGGAATAATAAGCGCTAACCCTATTGTATATATATCACTGTCGTGCTAAGATAGGTATATAAACGAAGGAGCACATATGACCAAAACAATGCAACCAGTATTACCAAACCCATTCAGCCTAGAAGCTGCCTCACCTGACTGGTGGTATGGAATCCGCCAGCAGACTAATCAATTAGTAGAAGAGATGATTGCACGACGAGGAGACTCTGTTAAACACCTCACAATCGAATTTCAGGACACAGAGCTTGTAATGAACGAACAGCACGAATGGGATTGCCAACATGCCTCATCGCATCCTGAGACATTCATTGATGACGACACAGACGATATGCTACTAGAAGTATGTAACGAATGCGACAAATACTACGATGACCGTATTAACGAATGGCTTGCCAATGACTAGGGAAATAACAGGCTTTGAACGTATGGTATTTACCAAGGAATGGATTAAACGCGGTAAACCTCCAACACGAGAAGCATTTATCAAACGAGTCTGTGAAGTAAAAGGTGTTAAATACACCCCAGCACCAGATCTAAAGACAAGCCGTAAGTCATCTATAGATATGACTGCACGGATGTTCCCAGTAAAGGATAAGAAATGAGTAACTCACCTACTACATCAGTACCAGATGACGATGAGCTAAAGGAATCAATAGCCCAACTCATTACTGGCGGAGTCTTCTACTATGAGCTGACTGACAGCTTTATGAACGACAGTGTTCTTGAGCCCCAATTTCCAGCAAGATGGCCTAGTGATGTTGCCCAAGAAGTGGACAAGCTTGTAGAGTTTATTAAATCCTACGGCGATAGTCGTGAGCTAGAAGGCCTCAGGAGAATAACAGCTGATAGCGGCAATATATATTATGAGTATGACGACGGATCGAGGGTTAGTATCAATGTCAGGACTAACCAGTTGCAATCTCAAAAGGAAAAGAACAATGGATAACGAACTATTTGAGCTATGTAAGGAAGTACACGAACATTTGGCATGGGACGGACACCTTGCAGACTGGGGAGATAGTAAGCTCGACTCATATGGACAGCTAGTACCTAAGTACAATTCCGATTACCTACTGGAAAAGCTGCCTAGTGGCGTATGTGTACAAAAAGATAGCGCGATGATGGGCGAAAAGCAGTTTTATGTAGCGGCCATGGTTTATTTCAAGGGGACTCCGAAAGAATACAGATTAAATTGCGGAGACAAAACGTCACCCCTCAAAGCCCTTCTAAAGCTTGTACTAGCTCTTAATGATGCAGGTATAAAGCTATGAACGAACCACAAAGCATTGACCAAGTCCTCGATAATCTTACCTTTGAGGTGCTCAAATGGAATTATGGTGCATCATCCGCTGAAACGAAGATGGAGCAACATAAGGCTAAAGCCGCCATTGAAGCGATGGTTAGGGAAATAATCGGGGAAGATGAAGCATTCTACGAATCAGATGGCGAGAACCTGCGTAATATCAAGGTACTTATAAATGATCGCAAACAAGGTGCCCGTCTCCGTGCCTCCAAATACAATTTAAAACTAGAGAAGGAGTAAGGGGTATGAAGATGTACCAGGCGATGTTAAAAGATACGAAAGACGTTAATGGCAGATTCAAAACGATGGTTACTTGGATTCCTACAGATAAGCGTCTAGATATTGGTACCATTATCACTCTAAAGGGAGACCAAGCAGAGTGGGAAATAACAGCTATTTACGATAATAACGTCCAAGAACTAGACGAAGTTGTGTCTAATCGCGGTTTTGACAATAACAACTATGACCACCATAGAGGATTAGGGATCCATTAAGATGGCTAATAATCCTACACAAAGCGATGAAGGCCTACGAGAGAATCTTATACTTGAGCTAACTAAGATTGATGCAAATCAGAATCGTCAAGACGTTGAGAACGAGCTTATGCCGATTATTGATGCGTATGCTAAAGCTTACTCTCTCCAGGAACGAATAAACGAACTCAACCGTATCGTGTTGAATTGGGATGGCCTTAGCTTATACTCAATCGACAGACGCATCACCGACCTAGAGAAAGAACTAGAGGCATTGAAATGAACACAGCGATAAGTATATTCTCCGGTGTGATGACAGTTATATGTCTCATCGCGCTACTAGGTAACGCATCTTACGGCGATGATAAGCAGGTACGCAGGTGGTTCATAGCATTTGTTATATTTCTAGCGTTGGATTCGCTGGCAGCAGGAGGTGTGGTATGAGCAAGCAGCAAGATGAATTACTAACCCGCGTAGATCAGTTGTTGTTAGACGTTGTAATGCCAGTGATTGAGGCAAATATAATCGGAGTCGATACCACACTAGCAGCAGCAGAAGGAACCAGGAAAGTAGCTGCCTTCATCAACTCTGAGGTACGAGCAGTATTAGATAAGGTTAAGACGGTTGACGAAGTACACTGGTCTGAGATGAACTTAGATGAGGTGTGCGGGTCTTATGATGAGGCTTTTGAACAGGGTGGCAACAAGCAGCGTACAAAGTTTATTGATGTTATCGAGGAAGTGAGAAAAGACTATGAGTAAAGAATCTAATGTAAAGATATTCAACGATTGGCTTGATAGTGAGGGCATATGCGACCTTATGTCTTATGAAGCTCTCGAGTTTAAGAAACTCCTTAAATCAAAGGTAGAGACTCTCATAGCATCTGAAGTGAAGAAAGCCGAACGTAGAGGTTCTACGGTAGCGGCCAGGTATTTTGATAAAGAGTCGGAGTGGAGCAAACTATCATCCGGTATAGATAGCCTAATTGCTCTTACGCAGGAGAAGAATAAATGAGCGTACATAGCACAGTAAGAAATGATGTAGACCATCCGTCGTTCAACGGATTTGAGGATGTTGAAGAAGAGGGATTGAGCACGAAGCAGCGAAATACTGATTACTATCTATGCTTAATCGAGCCATATTTTGACCGTTTTGAAGTATATAGTGGTGCAGGTGAGCTCCGAAGGCCTTATCTATACCAATGGCATGCATTATCAAAAGTTTTTGCTGGCTATGATGATGCGTATGTAGGTATCGGCAGCACTCCGCTAGAGGCTTTAAGGAATCTCTACAAATCCATAAAGGAAGGTGAGGGAGAAGATAAGCGATGAGTAAGACAAAGAAGTCATTTGAAGTGCGAGTCATCGAAGAAATGCTTGTGACTTACGAGGTCGAAGCGTATAGCGAAGACGAAATAACCGATGATATGTTCATCCAGCGTGAAGATAGCACCACTATTAGAGAAGTTGGAAGCGAGTATTTTGACTTCGACCGTATCTATGACATCGAGGAATCGAAGTAATGCGTAATCAAATCTTATGGGAGTTAATGACGTGAAATCAAGAATTATAGACCTTTTAATGAACTCACCCTTCGAGAAAATCATGGAGATTGTGGCTGCTGAGGATATTACAGTTCACTATGATGCTCATGAAGGAAGCTACTACTGTAAATATAGCAGGATGGTTCAGGGTAAAAACAGTGTTGTTACTGAAACTACTACCCCGGCTTTTAAAAAAGCTAATCTTGCAGTCGCACATGCAATCGTATCGAAGCTAAGGAATGACGATGAGTAATTTAGACACGCCTAATAAAGAGGATGAGCCCTACGATGACGAGGTTAAACCTCGTCTGAAATGCGGTCACATGGGCATTGACTGGGACGGCCTAGGTAATTGTATTACGTGTGCCAGGGACAAATTTAAAGGTAACGAATCCGTTAGGTTTAAAGAGGATGAGATACGTTCAGTACTTGCTGAATATCGAGAGGACTATGCGCGAGCTAGTCGCCTACTCGAAATGGGAAACGTGAGTGTCGGTGATGCTGAGAAGCTTGAGAAATTGGCTGATGATAGGGTGATTGCTTTCATCAAGTCTCGCGATAACCCCCTTAAGGAAGACCTCAAAGTGGTTGGTGAAGAAGAGCTACAGAGTGAGATAGATGACATACTCGGTCTATATGCACATTTCGGCGCAACTGATGTTATGCACTACATCACGAAGAAAGGTGCTAACGACAGGATTATGCAACTCATCAAATCTCGTGACCAACGCATAGCCTTGGAAGCAAAGCGTATCGACGAAAACACTAGCGACGGCTATCACACATTTAAAGAGTTGTATGAATATAGAATGCTATACAACGCATTGCTATTTAACGAATGGGCAAATCTTGAAAACAATCCTTACGACGTACACAAAAGTCACACACATAGCGATGGAGAGCCTTGCTTTGGTGGTGGATGGTTTGTAGTTGTCGCCGAAACTCCTGAAGGACAAGTCGCCAACCATTATGAAGATAAGGATTGGGATAAGTTTCATATACCTGTACGTACAAAGGCTAACAAGTGGGATGGTGCGACTCCGGCAGATGTAGCCGCTAGGCTCTCGCGCTTAGCTACCCTTAAGCAATCACAGAAAGAAGAGTAGATGAAGCCAGATACAAACCATGAAGGACTTAATAAGCGTGTAGATGTAGCTTTTGGCGAATATAAGGTTATAAGGAGAAGCCTCATAAAGGGAATGCCTGGATATAGTGTAAAGGGTAATTACTATATTATCGAACTAGGTATGGTAGACGTTCTTAAAGCTTTATGGATGAGTTCAACGCTACGTAACTATACGATACTTATTGCAGATGAGGTTAAGGAGATAGAGTAAATAGTGCTGTAATATAAATGGTTATTTGGGTTAGATTGTCCTCTACATACTGTAGGGGGCTTTCTTTATGAAAAATCTTTGTAAAAACTATTGCATTTGTTGCACGACAGTGATAGTATAAGAATATAAAGATAATCATAGAAAGGCAATAAAGCTATGAATAACGAAACAACAAGTACTGCATCTATAGCAAATATGCAAATGACCTACACCTACGTTACCTGTAATATAGGCTGGACCGGCGGCAAAAGACACATCGCCCAAGTAGTTACAAACAATGGTGATACAGAGAAAATCCGACCACTTTGCGCAGACGCATTTAGATGGGATGGAACTAGGCAAGCTACATATGTTAAAAACGAGGCTCCTACAACTAAAAACGTGACTTGTAAGAAATGTCTAGATAGGCTCTAAAGGATGTGACCTGAGTAAGTCCCTAAACTGCTCTGCCTTAAATGCTTCGTGTTAAAATATAAGTATTCACCCTTAACACGTGTGCTACTACTTGAAAGCTTGTGACAGGTCATTGTGATACTACAACTAAATGATAAATAGGCCAGTTAATTCTGGTTATTGTGCTATATTGATGGTAGATATGGGAACTACACAGCAAGAAAACTCTAAGATGATAAACAACCCAAACGGTAAGGGTGGTTTTGGAGATAACCCACAGAACCGTAACCCTGGTGGTTGGAAAAAGGAAGTGTCGTTTAGCTATCAGTATAAACGCTTTATGAATATGAGCCTTAACGAACTTAATGAGTGGCGTGCTTTAGCTGATATGGAAAAGAAAGTAGTTGAAGAGCTAGCCTATCAAGCAGTAATGAGAGCTAAGAGCAGTCTACCCGACGTTAAAGAGATTACTGATAGGACTGAGGGCAAGGCTAAAGAGAGCATAGATATCACTACAGATGGCGAGTCGCTTAATAAGGTGAAGCAGATGTCTGACGAAGAACTTCAAGAGCGTATTAATGAACAGCTTAGACGACAGAAGCTATCTGATTGAGCTCCTTGATGAGTCTGATAGGCGTCAGGCACGTAAAGATTGTGTGTTCTTTATCGAGCATTACCTAAAGACATTTGACCCACGTCCTGAAGCTTACCCGCATAATCTCGATTTTATACTCTATGATTTTCAAAAAGACTATGTAAATGGCCTTATAAAGGCTATACGCGAAGGGTACGATGTACTAGATGAGAAATCTAGGGATATGGGCGCTTCGTGGCTCGCTCTTGCTGTGCGCCTTTGGATGTGGCTATTTGATGATGGGTATCAGAGTCTCCTTGGGTCACGTAAAGAAGAATATGTGGATAGTGGTACCTATAAGAGCCTTTTTGGTAAACTAGAGTACTTTATAAACAACATAAAAGACCCTCTCATACTTCCCAAAGGATTCGATATAAAGAAGCATAAGACTTACATGAAGCTTGTGAACCCAGAGAATGGGAACGTTATCGAAGGCGAAAGCTCTAATAAAAACTTTAGTCGTGCAGGTCGTTATAAAGATGTGTTGTTCGACGAGATAGGCTTCTGGCCTGATGCACGTAGCTCATGGACTGCGGCGGGTGATGCAACGCATTGTAGGCACGGAGTCACTACACCACCAGACGAGCCATCATATGCTAAGACACTAAGATTCTCAGAGAAAGTCTTAGTACGCACATGGCATTGGAGCCTCCACCCTCATAAAGATGAAAAGTGGTATGAGTACGAGAAGTCTAGGCGTAGTGAAGAAGAAGTCTTACACGAAATAGATATTAGTTGGGAATACTCAAAGACTGGTAGACCATACCCAGAGATTGCCAGCGTACCTATTCAGCCAGTTGAATACGATGAGGAACTGCCTATGTACGTAGCGATGGACTTAGGGTTAGATGCTGTATCGTTAGGATACTATCAGCCTATTAAGAATAGTGATTGGGTAGCTATGATAGATGCACATGAGGAATCAGATCATATTATGGAGTGGTACTTTCCATTCTTAGGATTAGAGGACTGTGTGAACGTACCTGAATGCTCTTGGTGTGGAGGACAGCATAACTTTGTATACACAGACAAGCAACTAGAGTTCATCGAAAAGGCTAAGAAGTGGCGTAAGGATATTATCTTTGGTGACCCTTCAGGTAAGCAGCGACACATTGAATCAGGTGTGAGCCCATATAAGATACTTGAAGACCACGGGATAGATGTACAAGTAAATGATATGGAAAACGACTGGGTACACCGTAGGGACGCTACAAGACGCTTATTTACCCATTTAGTGGTTAATGATACCCCAGGCGTTAAATGGTGGATTGAATGTATAAAGAATGCTCACTACCCTAAGCGTGAAGAGACAAGCCAGTCGGTTACCCCTATTACAAAGCCTGTACACGACTGGACGTCTCACCATAGGACACAGACAGAGTTCTTCGCAGTAAACTATAAGGGAGAGTACGAGATAGCCAACGGGTTCATTGATAGGAACCCTCCAGAGGGAGAGAGAGCTAAAGTAGAGTGGGTCGGTAAAAGTGATGGTACTATTGAAGGTACAGGCATAGACATACAACAGCTATTAAGTGGAACAGGCGACAGAGATTGGAGGGTCATGTAATGTGGACGTGGAGTATTATCTTAACTAAGAACAACCTAGCGAACGCCGTGCCGTACTTCTGCATGCGATGTCGTGCGCGTTTGTTCCACGTTAATAGAGATGTAGTAGCAGTATGGCAAGGTGAGGGCTACCCAGAATTTGAGATACCACAGAACATGGGGTTAGTACAGAAAAAGTGCCACGGTTGTGAGACAGTATACAACTTTTATTTCCAGTAATATGGTACAATTCAACTATAAGGTAGTTAAGCCGTACATATTCGTGCGGCTTATTTTATAGAGGAGAACAGCCATTAACCCCCAATTGTTCGCACAGCCACAGAGCGATTACAATCTAGATGATCTAGCTAACAAAGACGGTGAGCTGTATTTACTTCCATCAGTCAGTCTCGAGCTCGAAGACGACTATATTATTAAGAATCTACATACAATCATTGAAGATTCTCGTGACTACTATAATGATATTAATCACTTTAACCTCAAGAACAAGCGATTAAAGAACGCCCAGATGCTTCAGGGTGCACACCTTGAAGAGAACAAACTCTACCGCCACCAAACCCCATACATTGATAATGAAATCTTCGTAGGTATGGATGCCATTCTAGCGTATGTGTGTGCGCAGACGCCTAATGCCGAAGTTTATCCAGCCTCAGATAAAACAGACTCTATGGTACTTGCTCAAAACCTAGAGAAATATATGCACTCTCATTCAGAGAAGTTTGAGCTACCACGCAAGCTAGAGGGCGCTGTATATAACATGGTGGGTAAGTTTGTTGGTTTGCTTAAGCTGAGGTGGGATCCGCTTTACGGACAGAATGGTGAGATTGTCCCAGAGGTTGTTGACCCTAATCACGTCATTATAGACAAGAACGCTAAGCTCGGTGAGAATCCACGCTTTATCTGTCATGTATTAAAGGACTCTGTAGAGGGCTTATGCGCTAAGTTCCCAGATAAAGAGCAGATTATTCTCGACCACTTCTCTATCAAGCGTAAAGGCTCACGCAATATGAGTGCTGAAGTAGCCTACCGAGAGGTATGGTTTACTTACTACGACACAGATAATAAACCACAAGAAGCGGTTGCGTGGTACGTGGATAACATCGTATTAGATAAGTCTCGTAACATTAACTGGCTCTACGACAACGAGGGTGAGAACTTTCTTGACGCTCCTATGAAGCCATTTATCCCATTCAACCTCACTAATGATGGCTCACACTGGATTGACCGTACCAACGCTCTAGAGCAGGCTATTCCACAGCAGGATATTCTTAACAAGCTAGGGCGACAGTTACTTGATAACATCGGTACGGCTAATGGGTTCAAGGTTATTGATGCTCACGCAATGACTAAAGACGATGCACAAAACTTCACAGGTGACTCTAACCAGCTCCTCCTAGTAAAAACAAAGCCTAACCAACGCGTTACTGATGTAGTGGCACAGCTCAACCCTCAAATGGTATCGGCTCAGCTTATTGGAGAAGTGGCCAACGCAAAGCAAGCTATCCACAACCTTCTCGGTACGCCATCGCAGTTCACAGGCTCAGACGAAAACAAGACCGAGACGGCATCAGAAGCAATGATGATTAAAAACCAAGCTTCTGGTCGTCAGGATAAGATCGTCCGTTCAGTTGATTACGGGATGGGTAAATACTTCCAGTTCCTCGCACAGATGATGACAGTTTGGTACACAGAGCCTCACTACGCCACAGTAAACGGTGGAGATGGTAAGTTTGACTTCATTGAGATGCACCGCGATAAGATCGAAAAAGGTATGAGCGTTAAAGTTCAATCAGGTACCACGCTACCATTCGATAAGAGCCGCCAAGAGTCTGTAGCTGTAAACTTACTCAAGTTGGGTGTTATCAGCCCGTACGATGGCTACAAACTGCTTCATATGGACGATCCACAGCAACTCTACGATAACTTTATGAAGTGGAAGTCAGACCCTACTCAACTTGCTATGGATATTGCTATCAACGACGCAAACAGTGATGCAGTGGTTGACTGGACACAGCTAATGAACGGCCAAACTCCAGAAGACAGGGAAGACCCAACTCACGAGTATATCGAGCAGATGCGTAAGCTTCTTATCTCTGATGAGTTTATGAAAGCTAAGGCTAAGGTTCAAAGCAATACGATTAAATACGTTAACAAAGCAATCGACAAGTTCCAACTTCAGCAAGAACTTCACCAGATGTCCCAATCACCAGAGCAAGAACGACCGTTACCACCACAAGTACTTGCTACTGGTCTACAACAAGTACAACCTCCGATGCCAATGGGTATGCCACCAACTCCACAGATGCCACAACCGCCTATGGGTAATATGGGTCAAGCCCCTGGACAACCATCACCAATGCAAGCTATTATGCAACAGCCAACACCTGGCCCTACAGCTCCGCCAGTCACACCAAACGGTGCACCTGCTCAGCCTAGCGTGAATCTTGGCAACCCAGCTCAGTTACCACCAGTTTAATAAGGAAGGAACAGAATGGAAGAGGAAGTAGTACCAAACAAAGAGGTATTAGAAGAAGTCCAGCAGGAAGAGAACAAGGAGGACAAGGGATTTAAACTCAACCCTAATCGTCCTTTGAAAAGTCAAGTAGATCAACTCCTCAAGGCTTTACCAGAAGAACCTGCTAAGGAAGAACCTAAAAAAGAAGAACCCCCAGTCGAAGAGCCTCAAGAGGAAGTACCAGAAGAGGTAGAACTCGAGGAAATCCCAGAGGAGACAAAGCTGGAGCCACTTCCAGACTGGCAGAAGTACATTATTGATAACCTCCCAACCATCCAGGTAATGGGGCATCAAGGCGAAGAGGGTAAAGATAAAGTATTTACTGTTAAACGTCTAGAAGAACTGCCAGACGACTTTGAGTTTGCTTCTAAGCGAGCGGAGTTAGCATTTAACGCAGCGCTCGCAGCCCAGGAAGTAAACGCACGCGACTTGCTGCAGAAGTACCGTACAGAAGAAGCTCAACGTTCCCAAGCAGACTTTGAAGCCCTCGAAGCTGTAGATATTCAGAACGATGTTAAAAGCCTACAGAAGGCTGGGATGTTACCTAAGTTCAAGTACGAGGTGAATGACCCACGCTTTAATGATGACCCAGCTGTACTCGAGTCTAATAAGATTTACGAGTTCTATAAGAAGATCAATGACGATTACTTTACTAAGTACAATGGTTCAGGCCGTATGTACCGGGTATCATATGAAGATGCAGCATATCGTTATTACGCACTTCATCCTAAAGAGGCTTCTAAAGAACAAAAGGAGGCTATCAAAAAGGAAGAGGTTAAATCTGAGAACCAGGTACAAAGGGAGAAAGTAGCCTCTAAGGTAGGTGCACCACAGAGTACTACACCTGAAACTAAGGCTCGACCGCTACCTCCAGGGACAGACTTAAACCGTGTATATCAGTTATATAAAATGGGGAGAATTTAATGGAAAACTACATCACACTATTTATCGCAACACTAGAGCACCTTGGGCAGCTTACTGCTAAGGAAGCAGAGAAGCTCGATAAGGAACTGAGGAACACTACAATCCCATCAACGTATAAGGAAGCGCAGCATTTTATCAAGGACGTATTCGAGAAGATCAAAAAATAATATAGTTGACGCTTCTACCTCTCGTTGTATAATGAGTGTATAAAGGTAAGAGAGCCGCAGGGCTCTCTTATTTTTTATAGTAAATATAAGGAGCAATAAGGAATAAAATATGGCTGGACAAATTTTTACCAACCGCGTATCTGATATTACTTATCAGTACATTTTGCCTGCGCTTGTAGACCAGGTGTCGAACTCCAACGTCTTCACAAGCAAGATATTGTCGGAAACGTGCGACTGGGAGGGTGTTAGTTACAACGTGCCTATCCAGACTGCGTTTAGCACGACAGGTGGCTCATTTAACGGCATGGACACATTCTCTACTGCCGCAACAAACAACACTCGTCAGATGACGTTCTACTTGACTGGTCAGTACCAGTCAATCGTTATCCCTGGCATCGAAGCCGCAGTAAACGGTAACACTGAATCTCAGGTTATTAAACTGCTCACAGCTAAGATGGACGAGGCTAAAATCTCAATGGCTGACGCTATCGGTACAGAGCTTTATGGCTTTGGTCTTGGTAAAGCATTCGATGGTCTTGGTAACGTAGTAGACAACGGTACGAACGCTCCAACCTATGGTGGGCTTTCTCGTACTACCTACCCATTCCTTGACGCAGACGTAACTGCTGTAACTAACGGTACGATCACACTCAGCTACCTATCAAGCGAGTTTGACAACGTATCGGCTGCAAGCTCTACCTCAGAATCTCCAGACTACGGTCTTACTACTAAGGCTATCTGGACTTACGTTGAGGGTCTTATCCAGCCAATGCTTAGCGCACGCTACGAGAGTACAAGCATCCGTGGGTACAACCGTGTAGATGGCAAGACTCCACGAAGCACAGGACCTAACACTGGCGCTGAACTAAGTGGTGCAGGTGGTTTCATCTCTATCACCTGGCGTGGTCGTGACATCTTCGCAGATGACAAGGCTACAAGCGGTACATTCTTCTGGATTAACCAGAAATACCTCGACTTTGCTGTACAGAAGAGCCCTGAGCTCCGTGACATCGGTTCCACAGTTGAGAGTATGCAAGGTTTCTACGAAGATGTTCCATTCCCATCAGCATTCCAATTCCGCGATATGATGAGCTCAATCAACCAGCTCGGTCAGGTCGGGGTTGTTATCTTGCTTGGTAACCTCATCTGCCGCCAACCACGTCGTAACGGTAAGCTTACAGGCATTACAGGAAACTAAGGAGAATAATATGCAAACAGGACCTCGATATTTAACTAGCTCAGACCTTGACACTTTTAGCCCTACAGCTCAAGACCAACTTGGTGCGCAGGGTATGACAGAAGATGGTCGTCGATTTCGTTACGTAAAGTTCGCTGGTACTTCAACGGTTAAGGCCGGTCTACTTATGGTAGGGCCTGCTGCACCTGCTAACTCTACCGCGCTTGCCATCACGGCAGTCGGTACTGGTGGACAGACAACCGCTAACCTACAAGCGGGCTCACGACAGCTTGTAGTCACAAACGGCGCTACTTCAGTAACACAAGACCAGTTCCAGAATGTTGTTATCAACTCAGCAGCAGACGGTTACTACACACTTCGCGTAGAGGGTAACACGGCAGCTGGTAACGGCGGCTATGTAACTCTACTTCTTGCTGACCCTATCCCACAGGGCGCTACTCAGCTTATCCCCGGTACAGATACAGCAGACCTCGTACTTTCTAAGTACAACGGTGTTGCTGCTTCTACCACAGGAAATGCTCCAGTAGGTGTGACTGTAAATGCAGTACCTAACACTTCAAGTGTTACTAACTACGGTTGGCTACAGAGTGGTGGACTTGCAAAAGTATCTGCAACAACTGGTACTATCGGTCTGGGCGCAGCACAAGACCAAGCCGGCACAGCAGGTTACGTGATTATCACGGCAGCAACAACTGGTAACCTAGGTTGGTTCAAGACTTCGGCAGCATCAAGCGCCGCTCTCGTAGACCTCAACATTAACTAGGAGACACTATGTCTACACAAGACTTCGGACAATACAATGCAGCAGTTCGCCAAAACGGTGTACGTCTTAACGCAAATGAGCCGCTTGTAGCAGCGGGTACAGTAACACTCCCAGCAGGCACAACTGTTGGAGGTGTACTGAACTCACAAAACGAGTATGTATCGTTTACTGCTCTTGCGGCAACTAACTTTGCAGCAAGTACAAACTATCCTATCTTCGTTGTCCCTAATGATGGTGCGACGTGGAAAGTAGTAGCTGTGTCTTACCGATTCAGCGCACAGGCTGGCTCAGCTGCCACCTTTACCGTTGAGGTAACCCCGTCAGGCACAGCGATGGGTTCAGGTACAGCGCAGACAGGTAACCTTAGCTTGCAGGGTACGACTAACACAGTAATTAACGGAACGCTTACTGCCTCTACAACATTGGCAGCGGGTTCGCAGCTCACATTGGTAGTAGGTTCTACTGCTACAACGAGCCTTGCCAACCTAGAGTTGACCGCAGTATTACAGCGTGTAAGCTAGTAACAAACACATAAGATTATAGCCTCTAAACCAGGGGCTATTTTCTTTTACAAATATATGATATTGTTAAACCAATATGGAACTCAAGCAACTAAACGATAAGAAGTCAGAGCTTGAAAATGCTTTTAATTCCCTTGAGAGTGAGAAGCAGGGATTAACCAAGCGTCTTAATGAAATTAATACTGAACAGATTAAGACACAAGGTGCCCATTCTTTAGTATCGGAGCTTATTGAGAACTTTAAAAAGGAGAAGAAATAGTGGAAAACGATTACTATGGCGCACCTACAAACGCAGAAGTTAAGCCGATTCGCGAGCGCCTGCGTACTATGTACGAGCCAGAAGACTTTGTAACAGTTATTAACGGTGACACCAAGCCTCTAACTTACCAGTTTGCAGCTCCACAAGACCAAGAGACATATTCTGACTACCCAGGCCATAAGAATACCATTATGAAGCGCCCGCCACAGCGTCTTACTCTCCAACCAGGCCAGACTAAGCTTGTCCCTGCATATGAGGCCGATTTAATGATCGAAGCAGGCGTCAAGCAAATGGCTATGAGTAAACTCCAGGAACGTATTGATGGAGGACTCGTCGAAGCCCGACAAGCATCTACCGACTGGACTGACCCATTTTTCCAGACAGAGGCTATTAAACGGTTTTACGTTGGCAAGAAGGACATCTTGGCCGTTTACAATACCCAACCAACAGCCGAGGTAGCAAAGGATTTAGAATTAGATGAGTCAAGGCGACCAGGCCGACCTCGCAAAGAAGTCTAGAGAACTCGCTGAGAAAGAACGGGTACTTAATGCTCGTGAGAATATTTTAGAGCGCGAAAAAGCCCTACAGCAGCGCCAAAAGGTATTCGATGACGCAGAGACTAAACTGGATGTACTTCGTAAGCAAATTGCAGCCGAGGAATCTATTTTAGAGGCACGTAGGCAGGAAGTAGATGATCTAGCGGACAAATCTCAGACTACTCTTGACTCGCTAAAGGCCCAGGAACAAGTTGTTAGGCAGGCTATTACTGCTCAGAACGACAAACTAGATGAACTAAAGACTAAAGAGACGCAGGTCAATGCCTCTATCCGTAATAAACGCCAAGAACTAGCAGATTTAAAGGAACAAATCCGAGAAACCAAAGAATACCGAGAAGAGCAAGAAAAACTATCTGAAAATACTATCAGCGAGTGGAATATTACTCTCCAGGAGTTCCGCAAAGAAGCAGATAATATCCAGCTGGAAAAGAATAAACTCTCAGCAGATATTATTCGTCTCGGTCAAGACAAGTTGATGCTCGTTGAAGAGGTGCGTAAGATCGAAGCAAAGATGAACGTGCTCGAAGATGGCTATGAAGCTAAGGTAGAAGAGTTTAAAGACAAACTCCGTGAGCTAGATAAACAGCTAGATGAAAAGATTGTAGAATTAGATAGTCTTAAAAACGCACAGTCTATGAGAGAGCAAGCCCTAGATGCTAAAGAGCGCTCGGTACGTATCAAAGAGGCCGCATTCGTAAAGCGTGACCTCGAGTTAAACCAAAAAGAACAGAGGCTACGCGGGGCATACGGTTTAGCTGGAATTGATTATGAAAATGACGTATAATATCGGCATAAGGTAAGAGCCGACAGAGGCTCTTTTTGTTAGGAGATTATCATAGTTAACTGGACAACAAAGCCTCAACCATTCGGCCCTAACCGCGCTCCGCTCCTAGAGGGTCTATCTTCAGTTGACGGTGCCACTCCTGTACCAGTCGCAGTGAACCCAACCAACGGTTCAGTGCTCACCTCTGTAGCCGGCGGCGGAGACGTACAATATCAGGAAGGAAACACTACAGCTCCTGCAACAGGCACAGTAGCTTTAGGAAGGTATGTTGCAGCTCCTCCAGGGACTCTAGCCGACGGATCGCTCTCTGCACCTCTTCTTGATAATTACGGACAGTTGAAAGTAGTACCTGTAGGCACAGTGACAGTATCGAACGTAGGTGCTTCTAATTTCTCTACAGGCCAGGTAGCGTTATCTAGCACCGCAACACAGATTGTTAGCTCTCGATCTACTCGTCGCTCTATTACTATTGTTAATTTAAGCACCACAGATATGTATATAGGCGGTTCAGGCGTTACTACAAGTGACGGACAGCTTCTTTTAGGAGTCAAAGGAACAGCTATTACATTGGAAGTTATTGGCGCAGTGTACGGAATAGTAGCCACTGGGACTCCATCGGTTAGTTATGAAGAGGAATACTCGTAATGGCTGGCGGACGAATCAATTATCCACCTGGAGGTGGTAGTGGCTCGTCACCTCTTACAACAAAAGGTGACTTATATACTTATTCAA
>Ga0164242_10003687_pt1 | contig 17374 bp, 12 predicted proteins | sample OricomgcompostMG_FD_108783 | JGI IMG/M metagenome (GOLD analysis project Ga0164242, IMG submission 108783) | Miracle-Growth compost microbial communities from Emeryville, California, USA - Original compost - Miracle growth compost (MG) ...
CGTCACGCGTGTGGGTTAATGGCCCGTCGTGGACTAGCGGCTTTTTTGATGCGGGTACCGAGGCTCGGCCGGAGTTATCCACATCAAAACTGGCCGCAGGAACCGCTCATTGCCGGTTGTACTACGGGTTTTTAAGAATGCGGTTTAACTGGCAACCTGGTTAAACCTCCTCCAGAATTCTGTTCAGTCTCCTTTTCCTATTCGTTATTATCCCTTCGTTTTTTTCTCAGATATCCCGCAACATGAAGATTGATGGCCGAACATTCGTCATCTCCGGTGGGTATGTCAACGTCACATGTCTGTCTCCAACATCACCCAAGAAACATGAGTACTGACCTGATATCCAGAGCCTCCGGCCTTGGACGGGCATGTGCCCGGGACATCAGCCAGAACGGAGGTAATGTGGCCATCCTTGACATGAACGAGGAGATGGCGTCTGCCCTCGTCAAGGAGCTCGGCTCGTCGTCTCGCTTCTGGATATGTGACGTCTCCGACACGGAGAGTATCTCCGCCGCTGTCAAGGGCGCCACTGAGTGGGCGAACAAGACCGGCAAGCCCCTAGGGGGTGTCATCCCCGCCGCCGGAGTGGGAAATCCGAGTCTGGTCAGCCGATAGCCCCGGTTCTCCCGTTGGTGAATAAAACGGGACGGGAAAGCTAACGATCTCCGGTCTTAGATACTCGATAAGAAAGGCAACCCTCTGCCGCTGGAATCCCTAGACTTTGTGCTAGGAATCAACCTCCGTGGCACGATTGACCTTGTGCGGCAGGTCCTCCCACACATCGCTGCCACGGAGCCCTCAGGCCCTGACGGCGAGCGTGGCATCGTGATTATGGTCGCCAGCTCGGCGGCCTTCGACGGCCAGATGGGCCAGGTGGCGTACGCCGCGAGCAAGGGCGCTGTAGCTTCCATGACGCTACCCATGGCACGCGACCTTTCGCGTGTCGGCATACGTGTTGTTACTATCGCCCCCTCGGTCTTCGATACCGGCATGGCGGCTATGATGTCGGATAAGGTGCGGAAAGGGCTGGAGAAGGCTATGGAATTCCCGGCAAGGCCGGGAAGGCCGGATGAGTTTGCTTTGCTTGTGAGGCAGACGATAGAGAATGCCATGCTGAACGGGGTGGTTATCCGATTGGACGGTGCCACGAGGATGCCTAGCAGGCTCTGAGGTTGGTGGGGGAGGAAAATCTATATAGAGTTTGATGACATGCCATATCTACCCATATGTGATTAGATATATTTGTATAGTTTTGGGTTGCTGTTGTATAAAGAGGCTAAGGTTCACGGGGCTATGTTCTGTTTATTGTCAGCATGATGTACTCTGTGACTGTGTATAACTTAATCTACTCTACATGTGCATTCGAAGCGACGGGGCATTGATTTGTGCCCCCAGTAATGAATGGTTCCTACAAGCTGCCAATGTCAAGATTGAACAAATCGAAAAAAGTCATGACAGATTCCAACATTGGTCTCTCCACATAATGGTTACATGCCGTCCCTGTGATCCCAGCCATACTATGCATCACCGTGTTGAGCGCTAATGAAAGGAACCCAGCGGTCGGCCTCTCCGCTGCTGCCTCCATAGTTGTCAGCCCTCCGGCGGGGCTTAGCCGGGCTTCGACTTCGTCCGCTGTTGTTGCGCCGATGGTTGCTGTTCCAACGGCTGTTACGCCGGTCGTCGTTACGCCGCCTCGAACGCCCCCGTCGAGTATCTGTGGAGCGGGACCGGCGTCGATGCCGACCCCTGTCATCCCTTCTGGAATTGTGGCGTGGTGCTTGCTCGGAGGAGGAGTCGTGCTGAGAAGAACTCTGGCTCACCGACTGTGCCATGCGAGCTCCAAGAGCCACGCCCTCGAGAAAGGCGGCGGCCGTTTTCGGATCCTCAGTGAACTCCTTGGGGAAATTAATCCCCATGTAGCCCTGAAAGTCAGAAAGGAATGACGTCTTTTTCTCGTTTTTCTCGCGGACTTCGTGACTGTCTTCGCGCGCATGCTCGGGAGCGCCAGTCGTGGAACCTTGACCGCCGCTGATAGTTTGGGAATCCAGCTACTCGTTGTTAGCTTTGGGTCCTCCTATCGTTGCCCCTTCAACGGCGTTTAAGAAGCTTACCGAGTATCCGCGGTGCGGTAAAGGGCTAGAATTGTGAGACTGCCGGATGGGACACGTTCGGATGTAGTCCAGGGCCTTGTAGGCCACTGCATCCTTCGCCATCTGGGCATTAGGAAAGAGATCTCGGCCACAGCTAATCATAGTCCCATTTATATTGACTGAGCACTGAAACATGCCGTTCGCAGCATGTCTTCCGTGCCACTCGGGGTTGAATCCGCGCTTCTGGCACTCCCTGCTGACGACCCCGGCTGGGGTGGTTTCAAAATCGGGACCGCGGCCACCCCGGCGACCACCCCGGCAGCCGTTGGAATCACGAACCAGCGTATCGCCAGGGTTAGGCCGGATTTGGGTGTCAGCGTAGGACAGAGGACCACCAAACCCAACTTGGAGATGTGCATGTGGAGTAGGCGGCTTCGGGGGGAGCTGCACACTACCGGCGCCAAGATGTCCACGGAGAACATCCCAGAGCCGGGTTTGATGGCCATCCCTCCAGGGCTTCGGCTTGGGTGGGGCAGAGTGATGTCCAACCGGAGATTTCTTGACTTGGTCAGGGGTGTCACTGCGGGAGATCTCGTCGTAGTCACGGTACCGAGGAAATGGCGGCGAAGGTGAAGCTTTGCTAGTCTCTGGTAGATGAATTAGCTCACAGACGCAAACTTGTGTTAAACGGGTACCTACCATTCACGCTGGCAAGCGCATTTTTGCAATGGGGAGGGGTTGAAAGGATGCTGGACACCGCAGGTATAGGGCCCTCTTGGTCTGGTTCCGAAATACCTTTCAGGCCGTGGGGCAGCTCAATAGGAGCTACTTGCTTATCAAGGCCTGCGGTATCCGCCGGAACGTCCTCACTGCCTACCGGCTCTGGTTTATCAGTACTAGACATGGTGGCTAATGGTCATCTTCCCTTGATCTGTCAGGGATGGTGTCGGGGAGTTCTGCTCCGGGGAGCCTTGCTAGAAGTTGATGGACAGTCAGCTTCCGGTAATGGCGGCGGTAAGAGTGAAAAACATTAATGGAGGAGGGTAAGAGTCTATTCTGCGCTGTGAGGATGGCTTGCAAGGAGTAGCTTCCAATTCTCCCGGCGATGGGATAAAGAAGGTCACCAAAAGAGGCGGACAAAGGGGGTGGACGGACAGTGTGGATAGGAGCTATCGGGAAATTTTGTCTAAGGAGGACTGCCGAACAACAGCACACGCCGCGAGTAAGAGTGCGGAAGAAGAGGAAGGAAGGTAGGAGGAGAAGGCGCGATGCAGCTGTAAGGGAATGGAGCTGCAAGGGCGTCGGTGTGAAATAACCGCCAGTTTGGGGCACTTCACGCACCAAACGCGTCGGAAATAGACGCGTCAAACAGTGGTCGGAGAGATGCGAAGGTATCGTTAGGTACTACTTACCTTTAGGTTTTGGCTAAAAGTAGTTCTCGAGCTGATATAACTGGCGATGTAGGAAGGTGATGGTGGAGGCGTGGCGCTGCCTCGTCGAAAGGTATGGTTGTTGGAGGAACGGCGAAGCACCGGTGGGTAAATGTTGTGGAGGGAGGTTGGATTGCGAGTCGCGTTCTCTACACAGTCACGCCCACGTGAAGGAGTGTTGAGAAAGGTGTTTTCCATGGAAACAATGTTAACCTTCCTCTGCCCTCCACTCTGGTAGATGTTACTAAGCTTCCGAGTACCTTAGTACTTGGATCTATGGATTCCCGTGGACTGCCAAAGTCGGACTGTAAAGAGAGGCAGATTACCTACTTATCAAATCTACCTCTACCGAAGGAGAGCACTTTGTGCATGGCGACACATGCTGCTGTATCGGTGTAAATATATAGGCAAGCTCTTAGGTAGGTATATATATCTATCTACCTTGCAAGTATCGGTACTACCACTGTCGGCCGACTACCTATGCCAAAGGATGCTGCCACGAAAGGGACTAGATTGGATTCTCCCCAACCTTGGTCTCTATAGACAGGCGTGGAGGAAGCAATGTAGGAACAGGAGAACTTAACAACTTGGCCGCGGCCTTGTTGCGATTTTTTTTTTAAAAAAAACAGGAGACTTAGGCAACTCAGATAGCACTGGTAACTACCTACCTAGGCTAACCCTGCCAAGTTTGAAAGTTTTGAGGGCGGTCCAAATCCAATCCTTTGCTTCAGCATACAGGGAACTTGTTTGTGGAGGAAACTAGGAAATTGCCCGTATAATGCTCAAGTTACAATCCGACACTTGCATTTTCTCAATCGCGCCACCCCTGGAACGTGTCAAGCCCGTCCCTATTCGCATATCAGGTGCTTATATCCGTACTGTGAACCTATTGCTAATAATGCTTCATTGACTAGTAATAAGGCACCGGTGCAGGGCAAGATGCCCTTTTGTTGCGGTCGTTCTAGGCGAAGCTTGATGTCAAGGTCTCTCCCTTCTGCCAGCGCTTGATATTTTCGACATGTTGCTGATACCAAGAATCCAGAGTGGCCTCTTCCACATACCCCATATGAGGAGTTAGGAGAACTTGGCTCCTCCCATCACGACCCCAGCTCGTCGTCCTCCACTTGCTATCTAAGGGAAGAGGCTCGAGCTCGAATACATCCAGTGCAGCGGCTCGTATCCGGCCTTGCTCGAGCGTGTCTAGGAGATCCTGTTCTACCACGAGCGGGCCTCTCGAAGTGTTGACAAAGATAGACGTGGGCTTCATGAGAGACAAGTCCGCCGAAGAGATGATGCCCCTTGACCGATCTGAGAGCACGAGGTGCACGCTGACCAAATCTGCCGTCTTAAATAGCTCCTCCTTGCTAACCGACCTGAAGGTCTTTTCTCCGTTCGCATCCTCCACCGGCAGCCCGGCCGACGCGGCTTGCCTGTCCGCCGCAGCTTGCGTTAGGTTGCTACTCCACGCGATGACCCGCATCCCAAACGCCTGGACCAAGATTCTGGCCACTGCGACCCCGAGCCTGCCCAGTCCGACGGTGCCAAACACCTTCCCCGATAGCCCGGTCGCGCATGATGTCTGCCAGCCCCCCGATTTGACGGACAGGTCGTCCTGGGCGATGTTGCGGGCCGAGGCTAAGATCATGGCAATGCAGTGCTCGGTCGTGCTGTCGGTGCCGGCTGTCCTCCTTCCTTCGCCGCCGGTGCCGGCAACTGGGATGCCACGCTGACTCAGGGCCTTGAGGTCTAGGGATGCGTTTCGTACACCCGTAGTAAGCAGCAGTTTGAGATTTGGAAGTCTAGAGATGAGGTCTGCCGGGAAGGGCGTCCGTTCCCTCATGGTGCCTGGGGTGAATTAGTAGGTGGAACAGCCACGGGATGGAGGCGGACTAATTCGGGCCTACAGATGACTGTAAATGGTTCGAGCCTCTTGACCAGCCTGTCCTTTTCATCCTCTGGAGTGGCCGGGTGGTTATACGGAAGGAGCGTGTCCTTGAAGACTGCGACTTCGTATGAGGATGGATCTAAGCCTTCGAAGTGCGGCTTCGAGACACCTTGGTAGTCGTCGAGGACTGCTATCTTCAGGCGATCAGCCATTCTCAACTAAAATTTCGGGTTTGCGTGGTGTATTTCTTTGCCGCTCCCGTGACTGGATGTGAGGTGGTTATCAACTTCGTGAAGCGGGAGAGGTGCTGGCGTATTTATCATCGGGCCGAGACCGGAGTTCTTGGTGGTTGTGGGACTTTGTCGTCATCCTCGGCTTCCATTGTTCATTACTCGGAGCCCCGCAATTTCCCCTATCTCCCGTGAGACCTAACAGTGCAACGACCATACCACCTATTTACCTAAGTAGGTACACTACCTGAAGGTAGCTTTGTGGGATCTAATCGAAACTGCCTAGGGGCAATGTACTAGATAGGGACTCCCAACACACAATTAAGGCACGAGAGAGGTCCAAAGTATGTTACCTTTACCTATCTACGAACTGAGCGCCCAACCCGTTCCAAACTCCGTGTGGACAGACGACGTTTTTAATGCAGCGACTCGGGGTGCGTCCCACATGACAAAACCAAAGTAGCACCATACTAGATCTATTGGTTTGTTCGGTTTCTGTAGACGTAGAACCCCCCCTTCCGCCCTCGCATATCTTCCGTCAAAGTCGTGCGGGTATTGTCCGTCGAACGCATCCGCCCAGGCGAAGGGCACGGTTGTGGTATGCTCGCCATGAAAGCGTAGGGAAGTTAGGCAATTGTCCCTTCCAGGCGGAAACTTTGATATGCGGTAATCGTAATAGCGATAGTGAAACCATTCCATGTCGTATTGCTCAAATGATCCCATAAGATGGAGCCCCGACGTAAGGCTTGACGTCCCCCGCAGTATCGTTTCCCACGCGGCCTCACAAACTCTCCGTACCTTGGCAATGAAGTCGCGGAGGACTCCTAGTCCGTAGACAGCGCGTCTAGAAACCCCTTCAGCCCTTAAGTCACGATCCTCAAGAGTGGTAAACTGGCGGTGAAGTCTCGTTACGAATGTGGCAACGCTGAGCACCTGTTGTAACTCCCATGTCTCCCATAGCCTAAAGAGACGGTAATTAATGCACTCGGTATCAGGTTTGTTGTATTTCCGCCGTGCTCCCGACTCAGGACTGCCGTAGAGATTGAAGATGATTTGCAAGCGGTAAAAAGCGCGGAGGATGCGCAGATGTTCGGTACGGCTCGGGGGAGCTGCCAATGACGTACTTGACAAGAAGTGTTTGGCTTCCTTTTGGAAGAGCTTCAATTTCGAGGTGGTGTACACGTTTGTTAGATCAGATATTATTTGGTACCATTTGACCAAAGAGTGTACGTAATGTACTGAGAGTTGGCGTGGAGATGGGCGAGTTTGGCCTATGAGATAGCCGTCGTACATAGCCACCGAGGCTCGAACTTCTCGATGGTATGACGGCGAAGATGCATCGAATGTCTCTATCTTGGAGAGAGCGAGGGCATCGCTGAGGACAGGACCTAGTTCGTCTGCGAGAGCTCGGTAGATGAGTGCGGCTTTCTCGCTGATAAAGACGGAGTAAATGCGCTGGGAGGTACTGGCCATAGCTCGAAGATTGGACCGGGAGCCGGCGGAGCCAAGAATGAGGATTAGCACCTCCGGAGGTAGCTCCTGGAGTGGCATCTTCAAAGCAAATTTTGATGATTTATAGCGGAGAGAGAAGGAGAGTGAGTGTTTGACTGGCGAATAAGTAATTAAATAATAGGAGGGGTTGAGTAAGAGCGGACTAATTTTGGTTCCATCTCGCGGCTATGGACGCGAAAATTAGGTTGCTGTTGGGCGCCTCATGTAAGTGGTCCCGGCGAGGTTGGTCGTGATAACCTCAATCGTTTCGTTGAGCGTACTCGGAGCCTGCATTTCCCTTGCAAGCGACTCGAACGTGCGAAACGAGATTTAATCCTCTTAAGTAGTATTTGGAACTCACCAGTGTTGACCACCTAGAATTACCATCAGGCAGAGACCATCCTTCTAAAGCAGGCATGGTCCCTTTACAAGAGAGTATAATTACCACCTTCTGCAATCGATTAAGAAATGGGGAATTATGGCAATCCAAGACTTTGGCAAACAGCTCCTTGGTGCATTATGGTCGCACTGGTTTTTACGATTATTGTCTGGACAGCAGGTCGTATTATTTTCAACCGGGGCCAGAAAGGTCTTCATAATATTCTAGGGCCCTTCCTCAACTCCATTACTGCGATCCCGCGACTTTGGTCTGTATCTTGATCCCAAAGCCATTGCGACGATATCAAGCTGCATCAAGTATATGGCAAGGTTGTTCGACTAGCACCGAAGATAGTGTCTCGAGACTTGAAATGGCGGGGTGAAATTGAAATATGGATGGTCTCGAAGACGAAGTATTCTTGTGTTGGAACCGTGAGCATCTGATACATTCACTGTCGGGGTCTGGTGAGCAATCATTGGTAAATCCATTACAGAACCTCTCAGTTTGTTAGCTAATTAGGTAGGTAAGGTATGGAAGGCACCGCGAAGAGTCTCTGAATCAAATTGGTAGAAAAGGTATCACAGACTCATCACCCAGTTTCCAGTTAATGTTCCCCCGTCAAGTAGAACAAGGACTGTTTAACACTGTTTACTCTTCCTGCTCTAGGACGAAGGTCCCAAACCACAGCTTCCTGTTTGTCCCCCACGTACCCTTTAGCGTCTTTTTCTCTAGATCCACCTGCCCCTTATAGAGCCATCCATGACTCTCATACAGCTTGACGAACCAGACGGTACCGATTGGGTCTACAAACCCGTGGATCTGGAACTTGCCAACCTCATCCTCCTTCTTGCTGCGGAAGGTACACGGCCGTGAACCTATAGGGGCCTCTGACGGGATGTTGATGGAGAATGGCTCCTGCACATTCTCCCTCCAGGCCAAGTAGTTATATTGACCAGTCCACGACCCCGAGATGGCAGTTCTAGCTCGTACAACAGATAGATTCGAGTTTGGGTTGGGAGTGACGGCGAGGAGGGAGGGTCGCCGTGAGATGTTGAAAGTGAGGTTGTCCATATAGTTTTGGATGATTGAGATGGCTTTCTCCCCGTGAATAATTGCCAGATCGATGGATGTCGACCCAATGTTATCTTCGATCGATATACTCGCGCCTTTTTCTACCAATAACTCCACGATATCCTCATGAATATATCTCATGGCATAGTGCAGAGCCGTCCGTCCGTTTATATCCTGCATATTAACCCGGGCACCTTTACGGAGTAGAAGCTCAGCCACAGGAAAGTGTCCCTGGGCCGAGGCGGCGTACAATCCCTCGTTTAAGACATACGCGGGGTACGAACCACCCAGGTCGAGCAGGTAGCTTTTGACCCCTTCTATATCACCACTGTAGGCCAGCGTGGCAAGGCTATCGCCGTCGCAGACTTGAGGAGGGTCTGGAGACTCCTGTGTTTTATCGACATCCTTACGTTTCTGGGCATTAAAACAACCTCGCTTCACCAGCAACTTTGCAACCTCCAGGTGACCGTTGTCGGTAGCGATGTCGATTAGCGATTGTTGAGTATGTTCGAAGATGCCTTGGATCGATGCTCCTACATCAAGCAACCATTCCACAATTGCATAGCTGTTCTCCCCGACGGCAAGTAATAGGGCATTGAGATTTCCTTTTAGTGTTGAATCAAGGTACGCCCCATGCTCATAGAGCAACTTTGCGGCGGGCAAATGGCCATTACCAACAGCATACTGCAAAGGCGTGCATATTTCGGCGTCCGATCCAGAGTTATCAGACACCCTTGCCCCAGCGTTGATCAACGCCACCATGACCTTGATGTCTCCGTTCGCGGCCGCCAGTCGCAGTGGTGTTGTTTTTGTACTGGCGGCAAGGTTCGGATCAGCTCCTTTCTCGAGAAGGATTTCGGTAATCTTTAGCGACCGTACTGCGCAATGGAGCGGCCCAAACCCGTTTGGGAAAAGGGTATTCGGCTGACACCCCTTGTCGAGCAATATGCTAACAAGGTCCTCGTGGCCATTGAGAATGGCCATTTGGAATGGCGGCCAGATGTTGCCAACTAGGTCTAGCTTGGTGCCGTAACTTAGTAGCACCGACAAAACGTCCCTGTGTCCAAACCTGCAAGCTACACTCGCTGCCGTCCAGTGCGTATGACCCATTGAGTCGACGTCCGCGCCGTGGTCCAACAGTTGCCGGGTTATCTCTGCCGAGCCGCGTCTTGCAGCGTGGTGTAAAGCCGTGTAGCCCGCCTGGCCCACCGCAGTCACATCTGCTTTCGCCGCTAAGAGGACCTCGACCATGTCTGGGGTAGATATGGCAGCGGCAGCAATGATTGACGCCCCAAATTCTCCGCCTTTCTGAGACGCGTTGACCTTCCGGTCTAGCAGGTGCTCCACAACCTCTTTGTTGTTCCTCGCCACAGCTGCCTGCAAAGGGAACCCGAAGCGACCCCCTTCGCAGCCACAGTCCAGACCTTTGGCGACTAGCCATTTCACGACGTCTGTTAATCCGAGCAGAGATGCGTAATAAATTGGGTTTAGCACGTTTTTGCATCGTCCTTCGTCCCTACTCTCTAGATTGGCGTTAGGCTCAGTGTCAGTCGCGGCTGTAACTTCAGAACTGACGTCGCTGTTGGAGGTAACCTTGGAATCGGTTTCATTTGTGGAGGAAGGACTGGAGTCTCGATTTTCTGTACCGATGAGTGCAAGTTCGGACTCCATCAACGGTGTCCAGACTTTCCAGCCGGAGGTCGCAGGATCGAAGGCCTTCCTTGTTCGATGCATGATATCCTGCGATGGTGCGGGCTTTTTGTGAAAGCTGTGGAAATACCAGGCCCAGGATGCATATGACAGGAAGGGATATATGCTGGTGTCTTTGGGAATATCTTCGAACACGCTCAACGTTAGGTAACGAAGACAGATGCGCGAGAGGAGGATCTCTTCATCCAGAGCTTGGGCCAAGCCGAACTCTGCTGCCCACTGATTAGGAGACCCTGTGTTAGGAAGATTTGATAGGTACTCTTTGACCGAGAAATGGACAAAATGAACTGTGTGGTCGGCCAAGGGTACCTCGGCCGAGTTCGACCTCAACTGCAGGAGAGACCCGCATTTTCCCAGGATCATTTCCTTGACGTAATCTTCGTCAACAAACCCGTCTTCCCACGAATCCGGCAAGTCATCCTCGGGGTACTCGTCTAGATCGTCATCAGACACCACAAGGGCTTCAGCTAGTTCCTTGACTCGGAGAGGACGGATGGCGAATAGTGTCCACCGTAGAATCATAACGGCCTTTGACTTCTGGCTTCGCGGTAGTCGGGCAATCTTCTCGATCTCGCGAGAATAAGCCTCGCCGATACCAGAAGGCATTTCCCGAACCGTGTTTCTTAGTTCTTTAGCATTCTGACCCGGAGTTATCTCCCGCTCTAGGAGGTTGATCCATAAGAACATCCCTTCGCTTCTCCTGGCGGCTTCGCTGGCAATCTCTTGCCTCAGGCCGCTTTTTTTCTGAGACAGTTTCTTGTTAACCATAAACTCCGAAAAGGATCTGACATCTGCCGTGGTGTCTTTTGCCGAGATCTCGTACTCGAGTACATTCAGTCCAGGAGTGTCTAACGATTCTCGGCCTAGATATTCTCTGATATCCGGGACATCCCGACTAACAACAAGGACTCGCGACTTAGTCTCCGGGAGGTACTTGAGCATGTCGCGGAGGAACAAATTTCGGGGTTCGTTATGGTGATAGTGGGCTCCCGTGTCGATATCGGTACACTCGTCGAAGCCGTCGACGACAAAAGTGCAGCCCTCGATAGCGTTCCCAACAGCAATAAAGAGCTCCCACAACCCAAGTTGAGTAAGGGTCTGTTCCTTGTTGCGTGCCTGGTAGACCGTGTCCATAGATGAAAGGACCAGCTCGTCTTGCTCGAGAAGCTGTGTCAGCCAGGACCTGAGAGCCGCGTATGGGTCTCGGGTAAGTTGGTTGTCGGCCACACAGAAAAAGTAGGACAGCGGCGCCTGCTTCTTTTGCTCGAGATGTTGGATGATCCAAGCAGACATAAAAGTCTTCCCGAACCCGGCCGGTCCGTGGAGCCACAGTACCCGAGCGTCAGGGCTATCCGTAGCATCCCAGGCGAGGAACTCGGGTAGCTGCAGCACCCACTGACATGTGCCTTGGTGCCGATACTGTAGAGCCGTTTCATACGTATTCTTAGTATCAATACCATTGATCCAAGAAAGAAACCGCTTTCGTCGTTCTTCGTTAGAGTTGTGGAACTCCTCCACGCTCTGTTTGATACCCTTGATAATATCCTCAAGTTTAAGTCCCGTGCATTCGTCTTGTACAAGACATACGAGTTTGTAAACATCATTCTCGTATTTCTCGATCCGAAGCATCGGTTCCTCGACTGTGGATTTGGAGGCATGGATTACGCTCTTGAGAGCCCGCTCTTTCCATCAGGTTAGGATGTACATTTCTCTAAACGACGGAAGATTCGGGTGACAGATATCTTACTAAGAGTGTTCTGCCCGTAATACCGATACGCCTGGGCCAAAAACCGCAAGGAAGACCCATAGAGTTTGACAATCGCAGCTGACAGCTGGTTTGTGAGGTTGGAAGTCCGAATGAGGACTCGAGCCTCGGCCTCGGTGTACCGGGTGACGATACTTGAAATAACTTCGAGACTTTCGACCATTTTGCCAAATATCTGACAGTCGTTTACAGCTATCTGTGGACAACCTTGATAAGATATACTACCCTGTGGTGTGCAATTTTCACATACCTGAAGGAGTGTTTTCACAATAATCCATGGAATCGCCGCATGTGCTGGGTCGAAGTCGACTATCGTATCTCCGGCGCTCTTGAATCTGTCGAGCCAGTCGCACATCTTGCTTAGGACGTCTCGGACTAGAATCTTCTCCCCCGATTTGTTCGTGTAGAGGACCCATTGCTTTTTTACGCACTCCTCTTTTTTCTTCTCTACGACATCGATGACTGCAGCAGGGTTGATACTTTCCATCCCACCGAGCACAAACTCGAGGCTGGCCTTATCACCATCGGGCAATTCATTGAAGGCCTTCTCCCAGAGGTTCGGCCTACCCTGGTGTTGTTAAAATGGTGAGTCTAGCTAGATCAAGAGAGGCAGAGTACAAAGCACCGGCAAACTCACTTCGCGTAGTCCCACTTCCATCTTACTGACCCGATCGTTTTTCTAACGCCAGCACTTCAGGCTCTAGGAGTAGTTACAATATTGGGCAGCAACTGCGGTATCACAATGAGAGCGCGAATAAGACGAAGGACGAGGCTCGCGAGAGAACTGGTCTTAGAGCCAGCGGCCTAATCTGGGTAGGATGGATGCTCAGCCCCCATGCAGGTGCATGGTGCTGCCTGCGTTATTGGTTAGCAGAAAGTCCACGCTAAGACGCGCGATTCGGAACGGAACAGCGGGGTAAACAGGCGTATTGGGTTAGGCCTATCAATAACCGAACCAGAAGGTCGCAGTCTACTGTGGCTGCGTGCTGAGCATGTATACTGCCAATATCCAGTAAGAGAACGTCTCCCGGGAACGTAGGAGCCATCTCAGCCTAGGGAGCGACAACGCCCGTCTGCTATCATTTACTAAGCCTCTGACGAGTTTGGCGAGAGGAGGATTAGCCGCCTTTGTTTCATCGCTAAGTCGTCGACTAACAAATCGTGCATGCCGAGGCGCCAGCATTCGGCGTGGATCCAGTAAGCGACTTCTCCCCGACTTAATGTAGGTAGTCAATCGCCTAAGGAGGAAATAGGTTAGGCATACCACAAAGCTATAGGGCATAATCTTGTAATTATCCCGATCGAACTAAAAACGGGGAGTTACCCGCGACGAAGGTTATAATATTGGCCGTCGTTCCAAACCTGCCATCTTTCTGCCATCCGCTAGAAAGCAACAAGGCAACCAAAGAGTTATTACCACACGCGATGCGAGCGCATCTATGTTACCTCGCCGGCCCAGCCCTAAACCAGCTGGGCGAGATATCCCCCGCATCGTCAAACCATTGTCCCTCGCCCCAATTAAACTCATCCGTTGCCGTCCATCTCCCGTGGATCATGTGTCCGTTCGGGCCGAGGCCAAAAACAGCAATCCAGGGCTCTCCGCCGGAATCGGATTGAAAGGCCATGGGAACACTGTTGAAATAACCTCCAAGCGGCTCCCAGTCGCCAGCCCACGTCCCACCTACTCGGGCCTTGTGCATGAGCTTGTTATCTGTCCCCACCGCGAGGACATCCAGTCTTCTATTTCCGGTAACCAGTATATGAGGGGCCGATTCGAAACTGCCACCAATAGTTTCCGTCTTGCTGTAATTTGTCGTCGTCGTCGACCACTCCGCGTAGTACATCCGCTCGTCCGACCCAATGCCCAATGTGGCTGCTGTCTCGCTGTCGACAGCGACAAGTGCGGGATCGCCGCGGTAACCGACACCCCCATCAGGTCTGCTGTTGCCCTCCCACCCCACCCAGCTGCCGTTGATGTAATGCATCCACCCGACGTCGTGCAGGGCATTCGCGTATCCACCGTAGCTGACAACGTCAACGCGGTTGGCGCCGTTGCAAACCGCTGCCGCCGCGGCGCTGGTAAATCCGCCCCAGCTGTCCCAGTCCTGGTCCAACGCAGGCTCCCACCCGTTGCTACTATGCCTCCTGTGTGTGAGAAGACCCTTTTCGTTGGCGCCAAATACTTCAATGTTGTTCGGGCCCCAAGAACAGACCGTCGGTGGGTTGACGGATATTCCCCGGAGGTTAAGCCAGTCGTTTGTCCATTTGCCGTCCTGATATGTCTTTGTCCTTATAGACCCGTCTGTCGCCGTCGCGAAGACGTCGACTCGGCCATTACCTGACGCGACGGCAGCCGGCTGGCTGTCAAATTGACCGCCCAAACTCTTCCAATCTCCGTCCCACGCGGCTCTGCTTGCCTGGCGGTGCCAGATTGCCTGATCGCTTCCACGGGCGAATACGAAAAAGCCGGAGTCGGTATCTAGCTGCGCCATTGCAAGCATAGTCGGGCAGACCGTTCCGCTACAGGTAGACGCATACGACGTGGCATCATCCGAAAATGTAGTAGGTGTGCCAAACTTGGAATCTCCTGTTGGTGTTGGCAACGAAGACTCAGTCGGCCTACGGAGTTGTCACGGGTAAGCCACGACTTGTTAGAGGGCTCGTAGGAAATACTCACGTAGGTTGATGCTGGGTTCTGCGAGTTACGAGGCCAACTGACAGTCCTACAACAAGTGCAACTATGACAACGATGGCCACAAGGCCGATAACCCACGTCAATCGCCGCCTCAACCACGGTCGCCGCAAGGTATCTTTCTGCCCATCGGCCTTAAGCAAGATATTGGAACCGCCTTCTCTTTCAATCGGCACACGCTGCGGGGAACTCCCATGATGATACTCCTCCGGAACCACTTCAGGGAGCGTGGAGAATCCTCTAGCGGTGTTTGGCTTGGCGTCGCTGACTTCCGTATCCATGGTTCGCCTTTGGGGATGAAGCAAAGGACGAAGAATGGAGAATCAGACTTTTTCCTAAGGTCATAATTAACACCTCGCGCCAACTCCCACCCCTACACAGCCCTGCAGGGATTAGAGGGTGGTACTGGCGGTCCCGCCTGCTGCAGCTGAGGCCACTCCGCCCCCTACCTGCTGTGTTGATCCTGCGCATACCCTGTAGTGGCTGAGGCTATTGGTTCCGGTAGCGATCACAACCGCGAAAACGGCCCGAAAGCAGGTTGAGCCAGTCATCAGCCCTGCAAATGAAATTATTGCGGGATGGAGGAATAACTAAACTTGTGAGCTGCGGCAAACTCAGCCTAGTGATGCAACATACAGCTGATGTAGGGCAATTGGAACTACAGTACGTGTAATAGCCCACCGACGTGAAGCTACTGGGATAATTAGAAGCTTTGGGGTTGACCGTTTGAAGTCTAGATTACGACGACCAGTCAACACCGGTTCAAGACACTGTAGGGGTTTAAGACTCCATCCATAACTAGTTGGACTCAACCAGCCATGTCATAGTAACCCCGGCTACGTTAGTGTGTAAATTTTGGATGCCAAACATGAAGGTGATGATGCTGCTATTGAAACCTTACCGGAAGACCACTAGGGAGCAGAACACGCCCTCTCCTTAGATTTGAGACAGTGTCGTTTTGTTTTGAGAATATGCTTGCTACAGCGATCAACCTGCTTGATGAGTACGGGAGGAGGTAGAACTGCTAGAATTCCTAAAGGTTGAACAACGGAACGCATATGATGAGGGGTGCGCTACCTGGTTTGACTAGTAAAGTTAGGACCTGACACGCTACTTCATCACTTGAACTGACTTATGGCGCGAATTCCATGAGAGTTATTTCCGGAGCTTTACCCATCTGAGGGTGTCCAGTAAGCATGTGGTGTGAAAGGGGGACGGCTTCCAAGAGCGAAAAGGATAGACAAGTCAAGCATCCTCCACACCTTCGAAGTGAAGTTGTTCCTTTCACAGCCTATTGAGATTGTTCCAGCTGTCGCCGTTGTGCCTCCCGCGGGAATTCGGTGTGCTCTTACATCCGATTACAATTCGAAGGGTTCCATTTGGAGGCAAATTTCGCGTCGCATCTCTACCTTCTCAAGTGCTATTGGATGCTACAATGAGAAGCTGATTCGCAACAACGGCCCCATAGTCGTCGTTTGCACAAAAAGAAGCTGCTCACGAGCAGACAGTGCGAGGATTCGCAGTCGTTCTCGCACAAACTGCCCTGCGATGACTTCTTAACCGACTCATGGGAGCGGTGTTGTATGAATGGCTCGCGCGAACGGCTCGTCCGAAAGATCTCATACGAACAGCGGACGGCGGCCGTAAACGGGGTTATGGACAAATGAATACCTCCGGAATACAGTACTCAAGCGAAGCCCGGTGCTTCCTCGGTTCCGCGGGTACTCGCTCCAATGCCGATCAATTCGTTATTCCGCGACATTTATGTTCGGTGCTACTTCCGTCCGCAAGGTCTCCCTAATCCGAGTAAGCCGCGCTAATCAGGATTGGATCGAAGTCAAATATGATTTGGAGGGGAAGGCCTCTTACGATGAGTAGCGCGAGCAGGTATAGGAGGCGGGGAACGCGGTGCTAGGCGAATATCTGAAGGGTTCGATGCCTGAGCGCGGCGAGGTTGTGATTATAGCCAGTAAGGTATGTACACACCATACCGGACTGATGTAGGTCAGCTGCATTGCAAATCAGCGTCACATGCCCAGTAAGAAGTATCACCACCTCTTCATTCACTCTTAGCTCGGCGACTGTACGGATATAGTTCTTTGTAAACACAGTCTCTTTTAAGCAAGGGTTTGGTAATCAGAACTATATCTGTAACTCTACAGTAGCTTATAAAGCCACCTTTGCATTTTACAGGAATTGGGCGCGGGAAAGATCTGACATTTTGCTGTTGTCCATGCCGTGAGGAGAATTAAGCAATACAAACTCCGATATCCGTATATTTAGCGCTGCTATCAACCACCCACCGTGTAACGCAGGGACTCTTACGGAGTACCGAACGGTATTCAATGACCAACAGACCAGCTGCGTAAAACAGGGGCGTCCCAGGGCCAGTAGAAGAAACTGGGTCAGGCGCCATCCCATAAAAAAGCGCATCGGAGGCGGCTGACAAGATATGCTGTACGAATTAGCCTCATACACATTAGCCTAGCCCCCCTAAGGATTTTTAGTGAGTCTAGGCCCGGCAAGGCAAGGCAATGCTCTTCTGTGCTCGTGTAAACAAAATGAAATATGCCTTAGCAAGATAGTCTACAGTCCAAAGACCTAAAATCCAAGTAAAATTAGCCTTGAAGC
>Ga0164242_10003688_pt1 | contig 17371 bp, 10 predicted proteins | sample OricomgcompostMG_FD_108783 | JGI IMG/M metagenome (GOLD analysis project Ga0164242, IMG submission 108783) | Miracle-Growth compost microbial communities from Emeryville, California, USA - Original compost - Miracle growth compost (MG) ...
GAGCGCGCGCACGCGGCCTTCGTTGCGGGTGCGGCGCGCCTTGATGCCCTGGCGGATCCAGGCTTCCTCCTGCGCCAGGCGCCGGTCGAACTGCGCGTTGGCCTGGGCCTCGGCGTGCAGTCGCTCCTCGCGGCGGCGCAGGTAGTTGTCGTAGTCGCCGGGCCAGCTGCTGAGCCGGCCGCGGTCGATCTCGACGATGCGCGTGGCGAGCTGGCGCAAAAAGCCGCGGTCGTGGGTGATGAACACCAGGCTGCCGGGGAAGCTCTTGAGGAAGCCTTCCAGCCAGTCGATCGCCTCGATGTCGAGATGGTTGGTCGGCTCGTCCAGCAGCAGCACGTCGGGTTGCCGCACCAGCGCCTGGGCCAGCAGCACGCGGCGCTTCATGCCGCCGGAAAGGGCGGCGAAGTCGGCCTCGGCGGGCAGTTCCAGCCGCGCCAGCACGTCGTCCACGCGGCGGTCGAGGTCCCAGCCGTGGCGGGCCTCGATCTGCGCCTGCACCTCGCCGAGCGCGCGCACCGCCGCGTCCGTATGCAGGCCTTCGTGCAGCAGGTGGTGATAGCGCGCCAGCAGCGGGCCAAGCTCGCCCAGCCCGGCGGCGACCACGTCGAACACGCTGCCGCGCGTGTCCTGCGGCACCTCCTGCGCCATCCGCGCCACCACCACGCCGCCCTGCACGCGCACTTCGCCGTCGTCGGGCTTGAGCTCGCCGGCGATCAGCTTGAGCAGGGTGGACTTGCCTTCGCCGTTGCGGCCGACGATGCATACGCGCTCGTTCGCCTTGATGGAAAGATCGACGCCGGCGAGCAGGAGGGGGCCGCCGATGCTGAAGTCGACGCGCTGGAGCTGGATCAGGGACATCCGCGCATTTTAGCGGGCGGCCGCGGTTCCCGCTGGCCGGTGTGGCGAAGTCGAGAAGGGGCAAGGCGTTTCGGCTTCGCCCGCAGGCGCGGGCGAAGCCCTGCGCGAATGGTTGAGTTCAGGCCGGGCGCTGCTCCCGGCGAGCCGAGGGAACCGTGCGGCGATGGGCATGCCTGGCAGGCACCGGCCCGGGTGGCGGCTTGCCGTCCGGGCCGGGTGCGGTGTCAGCCTTCCGGCGGCAGCAGCCAGCGATGGTCGTGGCACAGGCAGTCGCCGTCCGGGTCGTGGTGGCCCATCAGATCGTGCAGCAGGCTTTCGGTGGGCGACCATTCGCCGATGGCGGGATGGATCAGCATGGCCTTGCGCGCGGTCGGCATGCTGTTGCCCAGCACGGCTTCGATGGCGGCGCGTTCGTAGGCCTTGACCGCGCGCACCAGCCCGTTCACGGCGTCGGGCAGCGGGCCGGCGTGGCACGGCTCGATGCGGTCCAGGCCGATCTGCGAAGACACTTCCACGATGTCCTCGTCGGGCAGGTCGGGAATGGCGCCGCGGTTGCGGGTGTTGACCACGATCCGGCCGGGCCGCGCGCCGGTCAGCGCGCTCATCACGTCGATCGCGATGCGGTGGTAGCCGGTGGCGACGCGGAACGGGTCGACGTCGAGGCTCACGCCCTCGTCGAAGGCCGAGCCGGCGGAGGCTTCCAGTTTCATGTAGGAGCCCGAGCGCTGGTTGAGGTAGGCGGCGTAGGCAGCCACCGCGCCGTCGCCGTCGCCGGCCTGCAGGCGGCTGGACAGGGTTTCCAGCAGCGCCTGGTTGAGCGCCTCGATCTCGGCGCCGCGGCTGGCGCCCTGGCGGCGCTGGTTGGCCAGCGCGCGCCGGCGCTCGTAGTAGAAGAACAGATACTCGGTGGGGATCAGCCGCAGGCTGCGGATCATCGCCGCGTCGAACAGCGGCGCCAGGTACAGGCGGCGCAGCCGCTCGTCGTCGGCCAGCAGGCGGTCGAGCACGTCCTCGCCGCGCAGGCGTACGCCGCGCACCCAGCCGAGGTGGTTCAGGCCCACGTAGTCGCAGGCTACGTCGGCATAGTCGGCATCCAGCGCGTGGGCGATGTTGTGGAACAGCTCCTGCGGGGTGTCGCAGATGCCGACGATCTTGGCGCGGGTGTGCGTGCTGACCGCCTGGGTGATCAGGCCGGCCGGGTTGGTAAAGTTGACCAGCCACGCGTCCGGCGCCAGCCGTTCCACCAGCCGTGCCTGCTCGATCGCCACCGGCACCGTGCGCAGGCCCATCGCCACGCCTGCCGGCCCGGTGGTTTCCTGTCCGGGATAGCCGTGCTCGATGGCGATGCGCTCGTCGCTGGCGCGCCCGGCGATGCCGCCGACGCGCACACTGTTGAGCACGAAGCGGGCGCCTTCGATGGCCTCTTCGGCCGAGGCGGCGGCGCGCACGCGCAATGCGCCGCCGGACTTGGCGACGATGGCGCGGCCCAGCTCGACGATGACGCGCAGGCGTTCGGCGTCGGGGTCGTACAACACCATTTCCTCGGCGCCGATGGCCTCGGCGGCCTCGTTGACCCCGAACACGACCAGCGGTGCGCGCACGCTGCCGCCGCCGATCAGGGCGATCTTACGTTCCGTAGGTAAGCTCATGGATCCTCTGCAAGTCGTGGGGATGGGGAAGTCCGTCCAGGGCGCCGTGCGCGCTTGCGCACAGCGCCCCGCATAGGCAGCCGCGGCGCAGGCGCTCGACGACCGCCGCGCCGTCGAGCAGCGCGTCGATGAAACCGGCGTCGAAGGCATCGCCGGCGCCGGTGGTGTCGGCCACCTCGACCGCGGGCGGCGGTACGCGGTGGACGCCATCCGCGTCCATGGCCAGCGCGCCCTCGGCGCCCAGCTTGACCGCGCCGTGGTGCCAGCCGGCGGTGCGCATCCAGGCGACGAAGGCATTGGCGTTTTCGTCGCCGCAGAGCAGCGCGGCCTCCTTGCGGTTGGGCAGGAACCAGTCCACCTCGGCGCAGCTCGCGCGGTTGGCCGGGTCGGCCAGCCAGTCCGGGCTGAAGCCCACGTCCAGCGAGGTGGTGCAGCCGGCGCCGCGCAGCGCGGGCAGCAGCGACGCCGCCAGCGGCCGCGCCAGCGGCATCGCGAAATGCACGTGGCGCGCCGCGGCCAGGCGCTCGCGCAAGGCGGGCCGTTCGAGCAGCGCAGGCAGGTGCGCATTGGCGCCGTGGTAGGTGAAAAAGGAGCGGTCCTCGCGCGTCGACACACTGGCGGTGACGCCGGTGCCGGCGGGGTGGTCGGCCAGCCCGTCCGTGCCGACGCCGAACTGGGCCAGCCGCCGCTCGAACCAGGGGCGGTCGGCCGCGCCGATCAGGCCTGCCAGCAGCACACGCCGGCCCAGCCGGGCCAGGCCGCAGGCGGTGTTCACCGCACCGCCGCCCAACTCGCGCGTGTAGTGCCGGGCCAGCACTTCCTCGCCGGGCGCGGGCCAGCGGGCGAAGCCGCTGAACACGTGGTCGGCATAGATCTCGCCGACCACGGCGACGTCCCAGGTCTTCAACGCCGGCGCATCGGCCATGTGCCCTCCCGTCGTGCCTGTACCAGGAAGATCAGCGTCCCCGCCAGCACCGCGGCGAGACCCGCCATGACGTGTCGCCACTGGCTGGTGCACACGATGTACAGCCAGCCGGCCAGGCACACCAGCACCGGCCACGGATACAGCGGCATGCGGAAGCGTCCTGCGCTGCCATCACGCCGGCGCAGCAGGAACACCGCGAAGCACTGGGCGACGTACTGGAACATGATCTGGGTGACCATCAGCGTGGCGATCAGGTCCTGCAGCGACAGCAGGCAGGCCAGCGCCGAGCTCAGCCCCACGAACAGCAGCGACACCGTGGGAAAGCCGCCGCGCGGGTGCAGCCGCGCGAACGCCCGGAAGAACTGGCCGGCCGCCGCCGCCGCGTAGGGCACCCGCGAATAGCCCAGCAGCACCACCAGCGCCGAGCCCCAGCTCGCCAGCAGGATCAGCAGCACCGCCAGGGTGCCGCCGGCGGGGCCGTGGACGGCCTGCATGAAGTCCGCCGCCACCGCTTTCGAATGCGCCGCCTGCTGCCACGGCAGTACGCCGAGGATGCTGAGGTTGAGCCCGAGGTAGAGCACCGCCACGATCGGGATCGAGCACAGCACCGCCAGCGGGATGTTGCGGCGCGGGCGCACGATCTCGCCGCCGAGCATGCACACGTTGTTGTAGCCGCCGTAGTCGTATACCGCGATCAGCGCCACGCTGCCGAAGCCGAGCCAGAAGGCGCGGCCGTGCGGGCTGGCGCCGTGCATGAAGCGGGTGAAGATATGGCCGTCCAGGTGCAGCAGCCCGCTGGCCACGATCCAAAGGCAGGCGCCGATCACCAGCGCGCTGACCCACAGCGACAGGCGCTGCACCGAACCCACCCGGCGGTACAGCAGCGCGGTGTTCAGCAGGCACAGCAGCGCCGCGGCGGCGACCTGCCCGGCGTGGCCCAGGCCGGGCAGCAGGAAGGCCAGGTACTGGGCGAAGCCGACCGCCGCCGAGCCGATCGACAGCGGCGCGGTGAGCAGGGTCTGCCACAGGTAGAGGAAGCCGAACAGGCGGCCCAGCCGCTCGCGGCCGAAGGCCTCGCGCAGGTAGTGGTACGAACCGCCCGAGGCGGGGATGGCCGAACCCAGTTCGGCCCAGACCAGGCCGTCGCACAGGCACAACAGCGCGCCGGCGATCCAGCCCAGCAGCACCGCCGGGCCGGCCAGCGCGGAGAGCGCCAGCGGGATGGTGATGAACGGCCCGACCCCGATCATGTTGAGCAGGTTCGCGGACAGGCCGCCCCAGAAGCCGATCGCGCGCGGCGGCGCCTGGGTCGCCTGCTCGGCGGTCGCGGCGACGGGGCTCAGCATGGTGTGTCCTTGCGGGTGTGCAGCGGGGGGGAGCGGTGCGGCGGCGAATGTCATGCGGCGTTTCCCGTCAGTGTCGCCGCGCAGCGTAGCGGCGCGGGCGCGGTGCGGTGCAGGTCGAGGATGGTCACCTCGTTCGCGCCCGGCTTCAGCCAGCCGCGCGGGCAGTAGAGCCGCTGCTGCGGACCGATCTGCCAGTAGCGCCCGAGCAGGTGGCCGTTGACCCAGACGTAGCCCTTGTTCCAGGCACTCATGTCGAGGTAGGCGTCGCCTTCGCGAATCACCTTGGGACGGGCGCGGAAGAACAGGCCTTCGCGTTCCGTGGCGTGGGCCAGCGGGCGCAGCGCATCGGCGGTGGCGTCGTCCAGCGGCAGGCCGTGGACGGTCCAGCCGCGCAGCGTCTGGCCGTCCAGATGCACTTCGCCCAGCAGTCCCTTGGCGTCGCCCAGCGCGGGCCCGAAGTTGATGTGGCCGAAACTGTCGACCAGCACCTCCAGCATGCGCGGCCGGCCGTCGCCGGGCGGCAGGGCGATCTCGGGCGAATTGTGCAGGGCGGGATGGTGCATCCGCGAGACGTGGCCGACGGTGCGGCCGTCGAGCTGGACCGCGGCGTAGTCGCGTACCTCGCCCAGGTGCAGCGTGCCGCCCTGGGCGAGCGGGCGGCGATAGACCACCAGGCCCTGGTTCTGCCCCAGCAGGCGCTCGTTGCCGATGGGACGCTCGACCTGGTGCGCGGGGCCGGGCAGGTTGTCCCACAGCGAGGCGTAGGGCAGCGCCTGCACCTCGTCGAAATGCGCCGCGGGCGTGGCGGCCGGCATCGCCGGCGGGCGACGGCGCGTGTGGCGCGTGATGATCGCGCGGAAGTCGCGGTACGCCGGGGTGGCGTCGCCGCGCTCGTCGATCGGTGCGCCGTAGTCGTAGCTGGTGATCACCGGCTGGAAGTGGGAGCCGTCGTCGTCGGCGTTGGCGCCCGCGGCGAGGCCGAAGTTGGTGCCGCCGTGGACCACGTACAGGTTGAACGAGACGCCGTGGCGCATCAGGTGTTCGAGCGTGGCGCGGTCGTCCTTGCCGGCGAAGCGCGGCTCGCCCCAGTGGGTGAGCCAGCCGGGGTAGCTCTCGCTGACCCAGGTCGGTGCGCCACGGGCGAAGGGTGCGCCTTCGCGCAGCTGGGGCAGGTCGGCGCCGTCCAGGCCCAGCGCGGCGCCCGGCAGGTAGGCGCGGCGCCGCTTGAGGTCGTCCAGTCCGTCGGCCACGGCGAACGGGCCGTCGATGCCGTGGGCCTGCCATAGTGCGCGCAGCGTTTCCAGGTAGCCCACGTCGGCGCCGAACATGGAGTATTCGTTTTCCACCTGCAGCATCAGCACCGGGCCGCCGGCCGCGGCCATCAGCGGCACGATGCGCGGTGCCACCGCATCGACGTAGCGCCGTACCGCGGCCATGTAGACCGGGTCGTGGCCGTCGCGCAGGCGCACGCCTTCGTGGCGCAGCAGGTAGGGCGGCAGACCGCCGAGGTCCCACTCGGCGCAGACGTAGGGGCCGGGGCGCAGGTAGACCCACAGCCCCTCCTGCTGGCACAGGCGGATGAAGGCGGCGAAGTCGCGGCGCTCGCCGTCGAGGTCGAACACGCCTGGCTCGCGTTCCAGGTCGTTCCACATCAGGTACAGGGCGATGGTGTTCAGGCCCATCGCCTTGGCCATGCGGATGCGGTGCAGCCAGTGCTCGCGGGGAATGCGCGCCGGGTGCATCTCGCCGCTGCGGATCTGCCACGGCTTGCCGTCCAGCGTGAAGTGGCCGCCGGCGAAGCCGAAGCGGTGCGGCCGGCCGTCGGGGACCGGTTCGGCCGCGGCGGTGCGGGAAGCCGGTGGGGTCGTCGTCGCCCGTGCCGCCCAGGCCAGCGGCGCCAGCAGGGCGAAGCCGACGAAGTGGCGGCGCGCCGCCACCGCCCCGCCGTCGTCGGATGCCGCGGTCTCTCCTCGGACGTCGGCCATCAGAACGAGTACTTGAGCTGCAGCAAGGTGGTGCGCCCGGCGTCGACGATGTCGGAGATGGCCAGGCTCTCCCGGCCGATGTGCGACCAGTAGCTGTACTGGTTGGTGAGGTTGGAGATCGACAGGTCCAGCTGCAGCGCGTCGCTGAAGCGGTAGCCGGCGTGCAGGTCGACGCGGCGGATCGGCCGCACCCACAGGTCGTCCCACGGGCTGCCCTGGTTGAGGTAGTCGTAGGTGAGCAGGTACGCGCCGGTGTAGTGGTAGCTCAGGTTGATCGACAGGCCGTTCTTTTCGTAGAACAGCTCGGCGTTGCCCATCGTGCGCGGCGCGCTCTGCAGGCGTTCGTTGTCGAAGCCGGCTAGGCCCAGGTCCACGCGCGAGTTCTGCCTGGTGGCGTTGAGGCTGATGCCGAAGCCGTCCCACGGCGAGGGCAGGGCGAGGAATTTCTGCCGGAAGGTCAGCTCCAGGCCCTCGACGTGACCGTCGCCGCCGTTGCTGGGCATCTTGTAGAGCACCGCGCCGCTGCCGCTGGTATTGGGGTTCACCTGGCCGGCGCCGTTGTCGTAGATGTAGTCGTGCAGGCGCTTGTAGTACGCGGCCACCGAGGCGAAGCCGCCGCGGTCGTTCAGCCATTGCGCCGACAGGTCCAGGTTGGTCGACTTGATCGGCTTGAGGTCCGGGTTGCCCTGGGTGATGGTGGTGACGCCCCGGGAGACGCTGATCTGCGAGCCGCCGCCCAGTTCCACGAATGCCGGGCGCGTGTAGCTCTCCCAGGCCTGCGCGCGGTAGACCGAGCTTTCGTCGGGGCGGTAGGTCAGCAGCAGGCTGGGCAGCGCCTCGTTGTACTGCGTGCGGTTGTTGGAGAAGTAGCCGGGCAATTCGTTGCCGTCGGCGTCGGCGGGCGTCACCCAGAAGGTGTTGCGGATGCTGGTGTGCTCGAAGCGCACGCCCGGCTGGATCTCCAGCGCGCCCACGTCGAAGGTCGCCATGGCGTAGGCGGCGCTCACCGCCTCGGTGCCGCGCATGCTGTTGCAGTTGTAGTTGTTGACCCAGTAGCTGCTGCCGCAGGTGTCCAGGTCGCCGGGCTGCAGGTGGGCGTAGATCAGGTCGCTGACCGCCGCCTCGTTGACCTTGGGCGTGCTCCAGCGGTACTTGCCGGGGAAGATCGAGGCATAGTTGCCGCCGAAGATGCCCAGGTCGCCCAGGGTGGTGGTGCCGTCGTCGATGCCTGCCGTGGACCAGTCGCGGTTGGTGAAGCGGCGCGAGCTGTCGCTGTACTTGAGGCCGAACTGGATCGACGACAGCGCGCCGTCGTCGAAGTCGTAGCGGAAGTCGAGCTTGGCGCCGCCCTTCTTTTGGCCCGAGAAGATCCGGGTCAGCTCGCCGTAGTCGTTGGCCCACATCCCGGGGATGTCGTTGACCGAGCCGAGCAGCGCCGGGGTGAGCTGCGGGTAGGGGAAGCCGCCCGGGCCGTAGGCCTGCAGCGTGCTGCCGCCGTAGGCGAAGTTGGCCTGCGAGTACTTGTCCTCGCGGCCGTCGATCTCCACGTGGTTGGGCCGGTCGTTGTCGCCGAAGCTGTAGAAGACGTTGGGCGAGATGGTCCAGCCGCCCGCGGTCTTGTCCGCGCCGACCTGGAACGTCGCCAGGTCGGCGCGCTCGGGGTTGGTCTCGTACCAGAAGCGGTTGGCGATGCGCCCGATCACCGGCTTGTAGGTGCCGCCGCCGGCCGGCCGGTAGCTCACGTCGTTGGGCAGCAGCTGGTTGTAGATCGTGTCCTGGTCGGTCAACGCATAGGCGTAGGTGGCGCGGGCGTAGGCGGTGAGGCTGTCGTCCACCTTCCAGTCGAGCGAGAAGTTGCTGCCGTAGCGCCGCTCGTAGCCGGCCGCCACGCCGACGTTCATGCCGATGCTGGAGAGGTTGCGGGCCGGGTCGTAGCCGGCCGCGTCGCCGCCGTCGGCGCTGGCGTGGGCGAACGCCCAGGAGCCGTCGTTGAGCGCGCTCTCGGCGGCGCCGACCTCGCTGTTGGTGACGTTGCGGTAGTCGTAGTAGGCGCTGGCGTAGACGCCGACCTGCTTCTGCGCGCCGAACTTGGTCTGGAACTCGGCGGCCAGCCCGCCGCCCAGGCCGCTGCCGCCGTAGTCGCGCGCGCGGCTCTCCGAGCGCCCGCTGACGGTGATGCTGCCGCTGGTCGGCTTGTCGATGTCGAAGGCGGTCGGCGTGCGGAAGTCGATGGTGCCGCCGATGGCGTCGCCGTCCATGTCGGCGGTTGAGGTCTTGTTGAGCACGATGGTCTGCAGGCCCGAGGGTGGCAGCAGGCTCAGCTGCACGCTGCGGCTGTAGGGCATGCCCTGGGCCACGTCCACGCCGTCGATCAGGTTGACGTTGTATTCCGAGGGCAGGCCGCGCACCGAGGTGAACATGCCCTCGCCGCGCGCCGCGCCGTCCACGCCGCCGAAGTAGCCGGTGCCGGTGGTGGTGACGTTGACGCCGGGCATCAGGCCCAGCGCCTCGGCGACGTTGTGCACCGCCGTGGTCTGCAGGTCCTTGGCCGAGAGCACGTCCACCGTGCGGTTGGCATTGAACTGCAGGCTGCTGGCGTCGTAGCGGTTGGCCGCCACCGTGACGCCGCTCAGCTGCACGGCCTTGCGCAAGGCCAGGTCCATCGTCACCGCGTCGGTGGCGCTGAGCCGGAACGCCTGGCTGGTATCGCTGGCGCCGCCCGACGAGGAAGTGAGCGTGTAGGTGCCGGCCGGCACGCGGGCGATGGTGTAGCGGCCCTGCGCGTCGGTGGTCGCCGCGTACGGCGTGCCGGCCAGGCTCACCGTGGCGTGCGCCACCGGCTGGCCGCTGGCCTGGAAGGTCAGTTTGCCGCTCACCGTGCCGGCGACGGCGGGTAGCATCGCGAAGCTCATCCCCAGTCCCGCCGCGACGGAGGCGGCGAGGTTCGTTTTTTTCGTTGTGTTCGTCGAACGGCGATCGGTATGCATAAGCCTGTCCCCAAAGCTAAGGTGCAAGATCCCGCAGCAAGGCCGTGCGAGGGCCGCTGGATCGGACGATGGTTCACGTGTGGCGGGCGGGTCGCGGCGTCGGCCGCGCGGTGGCCGGCACCCCGCGCCTGCGGATGCGCCGACCCGTGCGCCGGGCCGTGCCCGCGACGCGCCTGTCAGGTGGAGGGAAGGACGATCAGCAGGAAGCCGGCGGGGAATAGTCGGCGACGCACTTGCCGCGCGAGCGCAGCGCGCTCAGCTTGGCGCGGGAGAGGACATTGCCGCCCGCCGCCCATACGTGCCGGTAGCGCCGGCAGTTGGCGGAGACGATATCCAACCCCTCTTTGGAATCCTGGCGGATCACGATGGCCGTAGTCCCCGGTTCACCAAGCGTCGTGTGACCGGCGCAGCGCCGGTCGTGGAGGAAAGCGATGCGCCGCCGAAAACAGAATGCGCCGCGAGCGACACCTATAATTCACGCGCGGCGGGCGCGTCAACAGGCCGGCGTGTTTTTTTGCGTCGGTGCGGCACCGGAGGATGCGGCTCTTCAGCTGGGCTTTATGCGGCGCGCGGGCGCCTGCAGCCGGGCCGCCGTTTTCGATGCCGGGCGCGGCGGGGACAGCTGCCACCGCGCAGTGAACGGGCATGGCGGCTACAGATGCCGCCCGGCTTGCCACGCGTTCCGCGTTCAATGCGCCTTGCGCGCCGCGTCGTCGCGCAGTTTTACCAGGCCGTGCAGCACGCGGTTCACCGGCGTGGCGACACCGAGCCGCGCGCCCTCGCGCACCACGAGGCCGTTGATGAAGTCGATCTCGCTGGGCTTGCCGCGCGCCACGTCTTGCGCGGTGGAGGAGCGCTGGCCGGGCATGCTGCGGGCGATGCCGAGCACGTCGTCCCACAGGCTTGCCGGCAGCGCGACGCCCGCGGCGCGGGCGACCGCGGCGCACTCGTCGAACACGTCGCGCATCGAGGCCACGATGCCCTCGCTCTGCACCAGTTGGCCGTAGGGCAACTGGGTGATCGCCGACAGCGCGTTGTAGGCGCAGTTGACCACCAGCTTGGCCCACAGCGCATCGTTGACGCGTGCGGATACCTCGGTCGGGATGCCGGCTTCGTCCAGCTTGCGGGCCATGGCCTCGCTGGCGGCGGAGGGGCCGATCACCAGCTCGCCGCGGCCGTGGTGGAGCACGTGGCCGGGGCCGGCCATCTCGGTGGCGACGTAGACCGCGGCGGCAACCGTTTCGCGGCCCAGCACGGCCGCCAGGCGTTCGGCGTTGCCCACGCCGTTCTGCAGGCTCAGCACGAAGCAGGACGGCGACAGGAACGGCGCGATGGCCGCGCCCGCGTCCTCGGTGTCGCCCGACTTCACGCAGAACAGCACCAGCTCGGCGCCTTGCACGGCATCGGGCCGGGTGTCGGCGGCGAGCGGCAGATACTCGTCACGGCCGGCCATCTGCAGGCGCAAGCCCTGTGCGCGGACCGCCTCGACCAGGGCCGGGCGGCCGATCAGTACCACCTGGTGGCCGGCCTTCTGCAACAGGGCACCGAAGAAGCAGCCGACCGCGCCGGCGCCCATCACCGCGACTTTCATGCGCGCATCCTTAAGAGGGTTGGGGAAGGATCCGATTATGCCGCAGGCGGCGCGGCGCCTGTCGACCCGGCGGGCAAACAGGGCGCGCGCCGCGCCCGCGCGGGCGCGGCGAAGCTGTCCGGATACCGGATCGACAGTCAGGCGCGGCTGCCGCGGTGCGCGGTGGCCGAGCGCAGCGGAATGTCCCTGAGCAGCCAGGTCATCGCGAAACCGATCGCAGCCACGCCGGCGGCGATGTAGAACACCCCGTGCAGCGACTGGGCGAACGCGTGCAGGAACTTCTGGTGCAATTCCGGCGGCAGCTTGTCGATCAGCTCCGGGCGCAGCGCGCGCCGCGGCGCGCCGGCCGGCGCCCTGGGCATGAAGCCGTCGATGCGGCGGTCGAGGCGCTGGGTGAACAGCGCGCCGAAGGCGGCCACGCCGAGCGAGCCGCCGATCGAACGGAACAGCGTCACCCCCGAGGTGGCCACGCCCAGGTGCCGGAAGTCCACGCTGTTCTGCACGGCCAGCACCAGCACCTGCATCACCATCCCCAGGCCCGCGCCGAGGATGCCGGCGTAGAGGTAGAGCGTGGCGACGGGCGTGCGGTCGCCGAGCGTGCCCAGCAGGCCCAGGCCGATGCAGGCGATGGCCATGCCGGCGATGGGGAACATGCGGTAGCGGCCGATCCGGCTGATCAGCCGGCCGCTGACGATCGAGGTGGTCAGCAGGCCGCCCATCAGCGGGATCAGCTGTGTGCCGGCGCCGGTGGGCGTGGCGCCCTTGACTACCTGCAGGTACAGCGGCAGGTAGGTGACCGAGCCGAACAGCGAGGCGCCGACCAGCAGGCCGATCAGGCTGCACAGCAGGAAGGTGCGCTGGCGAAACAGTTCCAGCGGGATGATCGGCTCGGCGGCGCCGCGTTCCTCGATCACGAAACCGACCAGGGCCACCAGGCCCGCCGCCAGTTCCACCCACAGCTGGATCGACGACCACGGCAGGGTGGTGCCGCCCTGCGAGGTGAACAGGATGATCGCGGTGAGCGCGATGGCCAGGAACAGCGCGCCGAAGTAGTCGATCTCGTGCTTGACGTGGCGCGCATGGGGATGGAACACCGCCGCGATCACCAGCAGCGCCAGCACGCCCAGCGGCAGGTTGATGTAGAAGATCCAGCGCCAGCTCAGGTGTTGCACGATGAAGCCGCCGAGCAGCGGGCCGATCACCGTGGCCAGCCCGAACACCCCGCCTAGCAGGCCCTGGTAGCGCCCGCGCTCGGCCGGCGCGATCACGTCGCCGATCGCCGCCATGACCACCACCATCAGGCCGCCGCCGCCCAGGCCCTGCAGTGCACGGGTCAGGATCAGCTGGTCCATCGTCTGCGCCAGCCCGCACAGCGCCGAGCCGCAGAGGAAGATCACGATGGCTGCCTGCATCACGATCCTGCGGCCGAACAGGTCGCCCAGCTTGCCGTACAGCGGCACCACGATGGTCGAGGACAACAGGTAGGCGGTCACCACCCACGACAGCGAATCGAAGCCGCCCAGGTCGCCGACGATGGTGGGCAGCGCGGTGGAGACGATGGTCTGGTCCAGCGCCGCCAGCAGCAGTACCAGCATCAGCGCGCCGAACAGCAGGTGGATGGGCGGATGAGGCGGCGCGGCGCCATGCGTTGCGTCGCTGCTGTCGGTGCTTGCGGATCCCATGCCGGTCCATTCATTTAATTAATGACTTCATTAATATATGGAAATGTGCGATGCTCTGTCAATCGGCGCGAAGCGGCACCACCCCGGCGCGCGTTAAGGAGGCAAAACATGGCCGACGGCACCAGAACCACCCGACGCCCGGGGCGCCCGCCCCGCACGGCGGTCCGCGGCGACCGTCGCGAGCGGCTGCTGGACATCGCGCTGGAACTGTTCGCGCGGCAAGGCGTGGCCGAGACCACGCTGAGCGCGATCGCGCGCAAGGCCGGCATGACGCCGGCGATGGCGCACTACTACTTCAAGACCCGCGAGCAGTTGTTCGACCTGTTGATCGACGAGCGCATCATGCCGGGGCGCGCGCACATCGAGGAACTGCTGCAGCAGCACGATGCCGACCCGGTGCGGGCGCTGGGCCTGGTCGTCGAGCGGCTGGTGGCCGTGCACGCGCGACAGCCCTGGTTCGGCACGCTGTGGATCCGCGAGATGATCAGTGACAACGACATCTTCAAACAGCACATGCGCAAGCGCCTCGGCGTCGAGCGCCAGTCGGCCATGCTCGATACACTGTGCCGCTGGCAGCGCGAGGGCAAGCTCGATCCGGACATCGAGCCGGCCCTGCTGCTCGTCTCGCTGCTTGGCATGACCATGCTGCCGATGGCCGCGTTGCGCCGCTGGAAGCGCAACCCGCGCACGGCGCACATCGACGGCAAAGTCGTCGCCAGGCACGTGCTGGCGATGCTGGCGCGGGGCATCGGGCCGGCAGCCGGAGGGTAGGCGTCATTTGGCCGTATGGACGGCCATGCGCAGCCATCGCGCAGGCCTGCGTCATGGTGAACGGGTTCTGAACGGATGGGCGGCCAGGGTGCTTGAAGCACGCCGTGGGCAGCCCTATCCGGATCGCGCCAGCGCCGCGGCTGTCGATTCCGCTCCGGCGCGAAGGCGTTCCGTGCCGGGAATCCGGATGCGGCGCGTCCGCGGGCCACGGGCCCATGCCGGTGGCGCCGGCCCGCCGCATCCCGTCCGCTTCCCGCGCCGGCGCCCGCGCCGAACGCGCCGCGGCGTCTGTGCGCCACACAGACAGACGAGGTGACAACGATGAGCATCAGTCAACTGATTCCGTGGAACCGCGAGCGTGCGTCCACCGGCATGGTGCCCAGGGAGACGCGCGATCCTTTCCTCGCCCTGCATCGCGAAATGAACCGCCTGTTCGACGACGTCTGGCGGCGCTTCGACCTGCCTGCCGACGCCGTGGCCGCCGACGGCTGGCCGCGCGTCGAGCTGTCCGAGGGCGACAAGGAATACCTGCTTACCGCCGAGCTGCCCGGCATGAGCGAAAAGGACGTGGAAATCCTGTTCGTGGACCAGAGCGTGGTGCTGCGCGGCGAGCGCAAGGCCGAGCGCGAGGATGCCGGCCGCCGCGTCAGCGAGCGCTACTACGGGCGCTTCGAGCGGCGCATCCCGCTGGACGCCGAAATCGAGCCGGACAAGGCCCGGGCCGAGTTCCGCAACGGTTTGCTCAGCGTGACCCTGCCCAAGACGCCGCAGGCGCAGTCGGAGACGGTACGCATCCCGATCGCCAAGGCCGCCTGAGCATCGTTCCAGGGCGTCCCTTGCCCGCGTGTTGCCGGCGGCTGCGGCCGCCGGCCTTTTTCTCCAAGTACACCTGCCGACGGCGGCGCCGGCGCGGATCGGGCCGGTCGTTGCCGCGCGGCGACGCCATCGGGAGCACCGCACCGCCATGCGAATCGCGCAAATCGCCCCTCTCTACGAAGCCGTGCCGCCGCGCCTGTACGGCGGCACCGAACGCATCGTCGCCTATCTTGCCGACGCGCTGGTCGAACTGGGCCACGAGGTGACCCTGTTCGCCGCCGCCGACGCGCGCACGCGCGCCCGGCTGGCGCCGGCGCGCGACCAGGCGATCCGCCTCGACCCCGCGCCGCTGAAGTCGGACGTGGCCGCGCATCTTTCCATGCTCAAGCAAGTGCGCGAGCGCGCCGGCGAATTCGACGTGCTGCATTTCCACGTCGACCTGCTGCATTTCCCGTTCTTCGAGGACATCGCCGCGCACACGCTCACCACGCTGCACGGCCGGCTGGACCTCAAGGACCTGCCCGAAGCCTACCGGCGCTGGCCGCGCTTTCCGCTGGCGTCGATCTCCGAACAGCAGCGCCGGCCGCTGCCGTTCGCGAACTGGCTGGGCACCGTGCCGCATGGCCTGCCCGCCGCGTTGTATCGGCCGGCGGCCGCGCCCGCCGGCGACTACCTGGCCTTCCTCGGGCGGATGTCGCCGGAGAAGCGCCCCGACCGCGCCATCGCCATCGCCCGCCGCGCGGGCGTGCCGCTGCGCATGGCGGCCAAGGTGGACGGCGCCGACGCGGACTATTTCCACGCGCGCATCCGGCCGCTGCTGGATGGCCCGGGGGTGAGCTTCGAGGGCGAGATCGGCGACGCGGGCAAGCGCGATTTTCTCGCCCACGCCCGCGCGCTGCTGTTCCCGATCGACTGGCCCGAGCCGTTCGGCCTGGTGATGATCGAGGCGATGGCCTGCGGCACGCCGGTGATCGCCTGGGACTGCGGCGCGGTGCGCGAGGTGGTCGAGGATGGCGTGACCGGCTTCATCGTGCGCTCCGAGGACGAGGCGGTGGCGGCAGTGGCGCGCCTGCCCGGACTGGACCGCGCCGCGATCCGCCGCCGCTTCGAGCGGCGCTTCTCGGCCCGGGCGATGGCCGAGCGCTACGTGGCGCTGTACCGTCGTCTCGGCGCGGACCGGACGGCGGCGTCCACGCTGGCGCGCAGCGCATGACGGCGGACGCGGCGATGCCCCCGGCCGCGGGCGCGGCCCGCCATGCGCTCAAGGACGGCGACACGTTTCTGGTGTGCGCGCCCGGCGGCGACCTGGAGGGCGAGGCCGACGGCCTGTACCGCGACGGCACCCGCGTGCTGTCGACGCTGCGCCTGGGCCTGGACGGCGCCGGGCTGTCGCTGCTGAGCTGCGCGGTGAGCCAGGACAACGTGTACTTCACCGCGCACCTGGTCAACCGCCCGCTCGAACCGCTGGGCGGCCCGGCGCCGGCGGGGGTGATCCACCTCGAGCGCACCCGCTTCCTGTGGCGCGAGCGCCTGTATGAGCGGATCGCCTGCACCAACTACGGCGACGAGCCGGTGACGCTGCCGCTGCGGCTTGCCTTCGGCGCCGATTTCCGCGACATGTTCGAGGTGCGCGGCGCCCGCCGCGCGGAGCGCGGGCGCAGCAGCGCGCCGGAGCTGGCCGATGCCTCGGTGGCGCTGCGCTACGAGGGCCTGGACGGGCTGCAGCGCAGCACCGTGCTGGCGTTCTCCGAGACGCCGGCGGCGCTGTCCGGCGACGAGGCGCGCTTCGCGCTGGCGCTGCCCGCGCGCAGCCGGCGCGAGCTGTACCTGGAGGCGGGCGCGGCGGCGGCCCGGCCCGGCCGCGCGCGGTTCCGCGCGGCGGCGGCGCAGGCGCGCCGCGCGATGCGCCGCCGCCGCCGGGCCGGCGCGCGGCTGCGCAGCAGCGGTCGCCTGTTCAACGCCTGGCTGGAGCGCTCGCGCGCCGATATCGCCCTGCTGGTCAGCGAGCTGCCCACCGGGCCTTACCCTTACGCTGGCATTCCCTGGTTCTCCACCCCGTTCGGCCGCGACGCCATCGTCACCGCGCTGCAGACGCTGTGGCTGGAACCGTCGCTGGCGCGGGGCGTGCTGGCCTTCCTGGCGCAGCACCAGGCGCACGAGACCTCGGCCTTTCGCGACTCGACGCCGGGCAAGATCATGCACGAGACGCGCAAGGGCGAGATGGCCGCGCTCAGCGAGCTGCCGTTCGGCATGTACTACGGCGGCGTGGACACCACGCCGCTGTTCGTGATGCTGGCCGGCGCCTATGCCGAGCGCACCGCCGATGCGGCGTTTCTGGACGAACTGTGGCCGTCGCTGCTGGCGGCGACACGTTGGATCGAGCGGCGCTGCGCCGAGGATCCGGCGGGCTGGCTCAGCTATGCGCGCGGCCAGGCGGGCGGGCTGGCCAACCAGGGCTGGAAGGACAGCGAGGACTCGGTGTTCCACGCCGACGGCCGCCCGCCGGCCGGGCCGATCGCGCTGGTCGAGGTGCAGGGCTATGCCTACGCCGCGTTCCAGACGATGGCGATGCTGGCCGGGCGGCGCGGCGACGCAGCGACCGCGACGGGCTGGCGCGAGCGCGCCCGGCGGCTGCGCACGGCGGTGGAGCGGGAGTTCTGGGACGAGTCGCTGGGTTTCTACGTGCTGGCGCGCGACGGCCGGGGCGCGCCCTGCCGCGTGCGCGCCTCGAACGCGGGACACCTGCTCTATGCGGGGCTGC
>Ga0164242_10003689_pt1 | contig 17369 bp, 15 predicted proteins | sample OricomgcompostMG_FD_108783 | JGI IMG/M metagenome (GOLD analysis project Ga0164242, IMG submission 108783) | Miracle-Growth compost microbial communities from Emeryville, California, USA - Original compost - Miracle growth compost (MG) ...
GCGCATGATCAACGAGACCTATTCGGCGTTCGTGCAGGGCTTCATGCCGACCCTGTCCCGCCCCGACGTCGACGTGCTCGAAGGGCTCACCACCGCCATCATCGTCGACCAGGAGCGCATCGGCGCGAACCCGCGCTCCACCGTCGGCACCGTCACCGACACCGGTGCGATGCTGCGGATCCTGTTCAGCCGGCTGGGCACCCCGCATATCGGGTCGGCGCAGGCGTTCTCGTTCAACGTGGGGTCGGTCAGCGGCGCCGGGGCGGTGACGACGGAGCGCGGCGGGCGCACCGTCAAGGAGCGCCGCGAGTTCTCCATCACCGGCGGAATGTGTGCCCGCTGCGAGGGTCTCGGGTCGGTGACGGACTTCGATCTCACCGCCCTGTACGACGAGTCGAAGTCGTTGCGGGAGGGCGCCCTGACGATCCCCGGCTACTCCATGGACGGCTGGTACGGCCGCGTCTACATGGGTTCCGGATACCTCGATCCCGATAAGCCGATCCGCCGCTACACCAAGCGCGAGTTGAACGACCTGCTCTACCGGTCCCCCACGCGCATCAAGGTGGACGGCATCAACATCACCTACGAGGGCCTGGTGCCGCGCATCCAGAGGTCCATTCTGGCCAAGGACCGGGAGGCGATGCAGCCGACCATCCGCGCGTTCGTGGACCGGGCGATCACGTTCACCACCTGCCCCGACTGCGATGGCACTCGGCTGTCCGAACTCGCCCGATCATCGAAGATCGAGGGCATCAGCATCGCCGACGCGTGCGCGATGCAGATCTCCGACCTCGCCGAATGGTTGCGCGGCCTCTCCGACAAGGGCGTCGCTCCCCTGCTCGCCGCGCTGCAGTTCACCCTCGACTCGTTCGTCGAGATCGGCCTCGGATACCTGTCGCTGGAGCGCCCATCCGGCACGCTATCCGGTGGCGAGGCGCAGCGCGTCAAGATGATCCGGCACCTCGGGTCCTCGCTCACCGACGTCACCTACGTCTTCGACGAACCATCCATCGGCTTGCACCCGCACGACATCCAGCAGATGAACGCATTGCTGGTTCGCCTGCGGGACAAGGGGAACACCGTCCTGGTCGTCGAGCACAAACCCGAGGTCATCGCGATCGCCGACCACGTGGTCGACCTCGGACCGGGTGCGGGCAGCGCCGGCGGCCAGGTGACGTTCGAAGGGTCGGTAGAAGCCCTGCGCGAAAGCGGCACCGTCACCGGACGGCATCTGGACGACCGCGCGCGTTTGAAGGAATCCGTGCGCACCGCGACGGGGGCGATCGAGGTGCGTGGCGCGAGCACCCACAACCTGCGCGGCGTGGACGTCGACATCCCTCTGGGTGTGCTGGTGGTGGTCACCGGAGTGGCCGGATCCGGCAAGAGTTCGCTGATCGGCGGATCGGTGTCCGGCCGCGACAAAGTGGTAACCATCGATCAGGGCACGATCAAGGGCTCCCGGCGTAGCAACCCGGCGACCTACACCGGCGCGCTCGACCCGATCCGTAAGGCCTTCGCCAAGGCCAACGGGGTGAAACCCGCTCTGTTCAGCGCGAACTCGGAAGGCGCCTGCCCAGCCTGCAACGGCGCCGGAGTGATCTACACCGACCTGGCGATGATGGCGGGCGTGGCCACGATCTGCGAGGAGTGCGAGGGCAGGCGCTTCCAGGCGTCGGTGCTCGAATACACCCTGGGCGGGCGGAGCATCGCCGACGTGCTGGCCATGCCGGTCGCCGAGGCACGGCAGTTCTTCGCCGACGACGAGGCGAAAACGCCTGCCGCGCACACGATCCTGACCCATCTGGACGACGTCGGGCTGGGTTACCTAACCCTCGGCCAGCCGCTGACCACGCTGTCTGGGGGCGAACGGCAGCGGCTCAAGCTGGCCACCCACATGAGCGAGAAGGCCGGCACCTACGTCCTGGACGAGCCCACCACGGGGCTGCACCTCGCTGACGTGCAGCAGTTGCTGGGGCTGTTGGACCGGCTGGTCGACTCTGGACGATCGGTGATCGTGATCGAACACCACCAGGCCGTAATGGCGCACGCCGACTGGATCATCGACCTCGGACCGGGCGCAGGTCACGACGGCGGCAGGATCGTGTTCGAGGGCACCCCCGCCGATCTCGTCGCCGACCGCTCGACGCTGACCGGGCAGCACCTGGCAGACTACGTCGGCGCCTGACCACCTGGCACGGCGTACGGCGTGGCGAGACCGGCGTCCAAGTAGGCGGAAACGCTGGGTGTCGGGGGCGGCGACCACTGTGCCTGCGCCACTCTCGACCACCGTGCCTGCGCCACTCTAGGGAATCCCGCGGTCGATCAGGCCGCCGAGCGCCGCCTTGCCGGCCTCGTCACCGTCGATCCGCACCGTCCCGCCGCGGGTCCACGCCCACCGGGCGAGGTCCTGCACCGATCCCGTCACCGTCACCGTCGGGGTCGCGTCGGCTTCGGCCCGGATGCCGTGCGGCTCGTCGAACGCATTGCCCGACTGCGGCCCGGTGCCCGTCCAGTGTCCGACGTCGATCAGCCAGCGCTGTCCGGTGTCGGAGGCGACCAGTTCCGCCACGGCGAGCGACTCGCGCACCGCCCAGTCGGCGATCCATCCCCACATCACGTCGGCACAATGGTCCACGGCGCCGGCCGCCACCGTCGGCGAGATCGGCGAGACGTCCACGCCGGCCGTCAGTTCCGCGTCGATTCGGTGCATCGTCGCCTCGTAGGTCTGCATGCGCCGGGTGAAGCCCACCGTCTGGTCGGCCTCCCACCACGTCCAGCGAGGGTCGTCGTCCTCGAGGGCGGCCAGTTGCTCCAACAGATCGGCGGTGGCCCTGGCCCGGCGGGGCAGCATGTCCGCCATCGACTCCGGGCGTTCGGGCTTGTGCTGCTCGGCGGACTCGGCCTGCTCGTCGGTGCGCAGGTCGTCGCCGAGCACCGTCGCCCAGAAGGCGTGCACCTCCGTCAGGTGCCACAGCAGATCGGCGGCGTTCCAGTCCGGGCAGGTCGGGCAATGCGATTCCGGCGGGGTATCCGCCAGTACGTCGGCGAAGCGCTGGGCCTCGTCCCTGATCACGGCGATGCGGTCGATGGACTTGGTGTTCGTCATGGGGCCACCGTAGGGGGAATCCCGGACAGCCTGCTACCTGGTTACGATGAAATTCATGTCCGAGGCTGGAATCAGTCCCACCGCGCGGGCGCTGCTCGCACTGGAAGCGCTGCAGCATCGGCCCGGCATCACCGCCGGCGAGTTGGCGGATCGGCTGGGCGTCACCGACCGCGCCGCACGGCGGTATGTGGCGATCCTGCGCGAGGCGGGCATCGACGTGCAGTCCACTCCCGGGCGGTACGGCGGGTACCGGATCGGGCGTGGACTTCGATTGCCGCCCATGGTGTTCAGCGCCGCAGAGGCGCTCGGGCTGGTGATGGCGGTGCTGGACGGCCAGCACGCCGCTGACGATCCGACCGAACCCGTGGGTGCTGCACTGGGCAAGCTCATCCGCGCGCTACCGGACGGTATCGCCGCGCCGGCACGGACCATGCGCGAGCACGCCCTGGCCACGCCACGCAGGGACGCCGACCGGCCTGATCCGGAGGTCACCAGCGCACTGGTCGGTGCGGTGGCCGCCCGGCGGCGCATCCGGCTGGGCTACCACGGCGCCTCAGGCAGTGCCACGGAGTGGGAGGTCGACCCATGGGCGGTCGTCGTCCGTTACGGCCGGTGGTACCTGCTGTGCTTCGCACACGGTCCCAGCGAGGTGCGCACCCTGCGCGTCGACCGGGTCGAGGCCGTGCAGTTGCTCCCGGGCGGGTTCCGGCCGCCGGAGGACCTCGACCCGCTGGCGTCGCTGGAGGAGCACCTGGGTTCGGGCTGGGCGCTGGCCACCGAGGTGGTCTTCGACGCGCCGCTGGCGGAGGTCAGGCCGTGGGTGCCCGCGACCATGGGGCGGTTGGCGGCGATCGGCGACGGAGAGCGCTGCGTGCTGCGCGGCAGCACCCGCAACCCCGCTATGTACGCCGGCGAGCGACTGGCCGCGATCCCGTTCCCGTTCCGGGTGCTGGGCGGCCCCGAACTCCGGTCGGCGGTGGCGGAGCTCGCGGCACGGCTGGCGCGGGCGACCTTGGGCGCGTAGCTGCCCGCGTCAGCCGCCGGAGATGGACCCGACCACCAGGAACGGCTCCCTGCCCTCGGCCACCGGGCCCGGCACCTCCGTCGTCGGCGGATCGTGCGACAGGTCCTGCTCGCAGGCGAAGAAGCGCACGAACGGCCGCCGCGGTCCGGCGCCGTAGTCCCGGATGGCACCGCGCAGCACCGGAAACCGTTGCTCGATCGCGTCCAGCACCGCGCCGATCGTCACCGGTTCACCTGGCCCGCCGGCGGCCTCGACGCGCACCTCGCCGGTCACCTTGGCCAAGCTGCGCAGGTGACCGGGCAGGATCACCCGGATCTCCGTCACCGTCTGCTCACCGCAGCGTCTGCACCTCGACGGACAGCACGGGCGGCAGATCCCGCACGATCGGCGCCCAGCTGTCCCCCGCATCGGCGGAGGCGTACACCTGACCACCGGTGGTGCCGAAGTACAGGCCGCACTCGTCCAGCGAGTCCACCGCCATCGCATCGCGCAAGACGTTGACGTAGCAATCGGACTGCGGCAGCCCGGTGGTCAGCGCCTCCCACTCGTTGCCGCCGGTGCGGCTGCGGTACACCCGCAGCTTGCCGTCCATCGGCACGTGGAACTCGTCGCTGGTGATCGGGATGACGTACACCGTGTCGGGTTCGTGCGCGTGCACGTCGACGACGAAGCCAAAGTCGGTGGGCAGGTTTCCGCTGATCTCGTACCAGTTGTCGCCGGCGTCGTCGGTGCGCATCACGTCCCAATGCTTCTGCATGTACAGCGTGGACGGTTTCGCCGGGTGCAGCGCCAGCCGGTGCACGCAGTGCCCGATCTCGGCGTCCTGGTCTGGCAGGTGGCCGGAGTTGAGCCCATTGTTGATCGGCTTCCAGCTCTGCCCGCCGTCGTCGGTGCGGAACGCGCCCGCCGCGGAGATTGCGACGAACATCCGGTCCGGCGTTGTCGGGTCGAGTTTGATGGTGTGCAGGCACATCCCGCCGGCCCCGGGCGCCCACTGCGAGCCCTTGTACTCGCGCAGCGCCGGCAGCTCCTGCCAGCTGGCACCCGCGTCGGACGAGCGAAACAGCGCAGCGTCCTCTACCCCGGCCCACACCACGTCGGGGTCGGTCGGGGACGGCTCGAGGTGCCAGACCCGGCTGAACGCCCACGGTCTCGGCGTGCCATCGAAGAACTGGTGGGTGCCCGGGTCTCCGGTGTAGGCGAACTCGTGCCCGACCGGCTCCCAGGTCGCGCCGCCGTCGTCGGAACGCTGGATCTGCTGGCCGAACCAGCCGCTGGTCTGCGACGCCCACAACCGGTTCGGATCGACGGACGAACCGGACACGTGGTAGATCTCCCAGCCGGGAAAGAACGGCCCGGCGACCTGCCAGTCGTGCCGCGTTCCATCGGCGGTCAGCACGAACGCGCCCTTGCGGGTGCCGACGAGCACTCGTACTCCGGTCATCGCGACTCCTCGGGACGTCCGCCGACGCGGCCGGCGGCCGCCGACATTCGCCGTCCGCGTGGCACAAGCCAACCGGAATTTTCCCGGAGTGTCTACTGGGTGCCCGGAATGCGCCGCAATCGAACTTTCGGCGCCGCGCGGCCGGTACCGTTGCGGTGATGGACGAAGCCCGCGCGAGCACCGGACCGATCGGGGGCCCGCCGTCGTTCGCCTCCGGCGCGCGGACGGCATTGCACCTGACGTTCTCCGGCGAGATCTGGTACTGGCGCGGCCCGGCCCCGTTCTACTTCGTCACCGTCCCGGAGCACCTCGGCCGGCGCATCGGCGAGATCGCCGCCGAGTCCAGCTACGGCTGGGGCATGATTCCCGTGCACGCCACCATCGGCGAGACGACCTGGTACACCGCGATGTTCGCCAAGCACGGTGGCTACGTGCTGCCGGTGAAGGCGGCGATCCGCCGCGCCGAGGGCGTAGAGGACGGTGACGTGGTCCCGGTGACGCTGGACGTGCTCGAACCCGGACGACCCACACGCCGGTGACTCCGAGTGTTCACTTCTTGACACAGCGCGATACCCCGAGAACAGTGATGCGTGGCTGTGCGTGCAGCAAGCACCGAACGCGCAGCATCGCTCAGCGCCGGGGGACCCGACCGCGGCCGGCGGGTTGCGTGGCAGCACCCCGGCGGTGACGAGGTCGCAGACTTCCGGCCGATCCGGAAGGGCCTGCCGATGCGACCACGCCGACCACGAACCGGCTCCGCACACCACCCGTCACGGCGCGGCAGCGTCACCGCCGCGGTTGCGATCACCGCGATGACTGCGGCGCTCCTGTCCGCCCTGCCGGCCGCGGGCGCCACCCCCCTCCCCGGGTACGGCGCCGGATCCGCCACCGACCATCACCCAGGCCGGGATGCGTTCCCGGCGATCTACCCTGTGCCGCAATCCGTCTCGCGCGGCACGGCCATCGACCTGCACGGCACCGTGTACCTCGTCGCGGGCGAGCAGACGGACGGACCCGCGGTAGCCGCAGCACAGCACGTGCTCACGTCGGCCGGCTCGCGCGTCCACCGGCGCTCCCCCGGCGATCCGGTGCCGCACGGGGCCACCGTCGTCTACCTCGGTACCGAGGCGGACAACGCCGCCATCGCGCCGGCCCTGGCCGGCCTAGGCGTGAAGGCCGCCGACACCCTGAGCCACGGCGGGGGGTACCTACTGGCCACTGGCAACGACCACGGCCGGAAGGTCGCCGTCCTCGCCGGGGCCGACGGCGCCGGCGCGTTCTACGCGGTGCAGACCCTGCGGCAGGTCGTCTCGCACGGGCGGCTCGCCGGCGTCACGGTCCGGGATTGGCCCGAGATGCCGGTGCGCGGCGTGATCGAGGGCTTCTACGGCACTCCCTGGTCGCACGAGGCCCGACTGTCCCAGCTGGACTTCTACGGCGCGCAGAAGATGAACACCTACGTCTACTCCCCGAAGGACGACCCGTACCTGCGGGCACAGTGGCGCGACCCCTACCCCGCCGACAAGCTCGCCCAGATCGAGGAGCTCGTGGACCGCGCGCTCGCCAACCACGTCGAGTTCACCTACGCGCTGTCCCCCGGCCTGTCCGTCTGCTACAGCTCCGCGACCGACGAACAGGCGCTGGTGGCCAAGTTCCAGTCCCTGTGGGACATCGGGGTGCGCACCTTCGCCATCCCGCTGGACGACATCAGCTACACGACGTGGAACTGCGACGCCGACGAGGCGATGTTCGGCACCGGCGGCGGCGCGGCCGGCAAGGCCCAGGCGTACCTGCTCAACGAGGTGCAGGCCGACTTCGTCGACACCCACCCCGGTGCGGCCCGGCTGGAGATGGTGCCCACCGAGTACTCGGACACCTCGCCCAGTGCCTACAAGAGCGCCATCAAGGCGAACCTGGATCCGCAGGTCATCGTCGAATGGACCGGAGTCGGCGTCATCGCGCCCACCATCACCGCCGAGCAGGCCGACGCCGCGCACGGCGTGTTCGGACACGACATCCTGTTGTGGGACAACTACCCGGTCAACGACTACGTCACCAATCGGCTGCTGCTGGCCCCGTACGTCGGCCGCGACCCGGACCTGGGCAGTGCGCTGTACGGCATCACCGCCAACCCGATGATCCAGCCCGAGGCCTCCAAGATCGCGCTGTTCACGGTCGCCGACTACACCTGGAACCCCGCCGACTACGACGCGCAGGCCTCCTGGCAGGCCGGGCTGACCGAACTCGCCGGCGGGGATCCCGGGGCGCGCGCCGCGCTGGCGGCCTTCGCCGACCTGAACTACTCCTCCCGCCTCGGCACCCCGCAGGCTCCGGTGCTGGCCGCCAAGCTGGCCGCGTTCTGGCCGGCATGGGAGCGTGGCAGCCGCGGCGCCGCCCGGACACTGGACCGCTACCTCGCCGTCGTCGCCGGCATCCCGGACGCCATCGAGAACCGGATGGGCGACCCGGCATTCGTGGCCGACACCCAACCCTGGCTGGACTCCACAGGCGCCTGGGGTCGGGCCGCCCGGGCCGCACTGCGCATGCTCGTCGACCAGCGGACCGGCCACGCCGCCGCAGCCCTCGCCGACCGCGCTCGGGCGCAAGCGCTGGCGGCGCAGGCGGGCTCGCAGGTCTACCACGGTCTGGGCGGATCGGTGACGGTGACCGTCGGCGACGGCGTCGTCGACACCTTCGTCGCGCAGGCCATCGCCGAGAACGACCGGTGGCTCGGCCTTGCCGGACGGCACGTCACCGCCACCACGTCGCTGCCCACCTACCAGAGCTACGATCCGGCCAACATGGTCGACGGCGACGACTCCACCTACTTCTGGAGCAGCGCGGCACCCTCGGCCGGCGACTACGTCGGCGTGGACCTCGGCACCGTGCAACCGATCTCGACCGTGGTGATCGACGCCGGCGACGCCGCCAGCCCGAACGACTACCTGCACGTCGCCACCCTGGAGTCATCCACCGACGGGCAGCACTGGAGCACCATCGGCACCTACGTCAACACCCCGGACATCTCCGCCACGGTGCCGGACGGCACCCAGGCCCGCTACGTGCGGCTGCGCGCCACCGAATCGGACGGCTACTGGGTCAAGGTGCACGAGTTCACCGTCACCGGGCCGGACTCCGAGCGGCTCGCCGTCAGCGGAACGCCCGCCGCCGCCACGGGTTCGTCGCTGGGCGCCGCCGCGGACGGCACCGTCGACACCGCCTACACGGCCGCCACCGCACCCGCCGACGAAGACGCCCTGGTGGTGACGCTGCCCACGGCACGCCCGCTCGACCGGATCGCCGTGGTGGGCACCGGCGAGGCCGCCGTGCAGGTCGACGACGGCGGAACCTGGCACACCGTCGGGCATCTGTCGACCGGCGGATACACCGAACTGCCGGCACACGACGTGACCACCGATCGGATCCGGCTGGTCTGGGTGGCCGGGTCGGACGCCCCCAGCATCGCCGAGGTCGTCCCCTGGTACGGCGACGTCGCCGCCGCCGACCTGACCGTGGCGCCCGGGAGCATCGACGTGCAGGTCGGCGACACCGCGACGGTCACGGCCCAACTGGGCGCCACCCGGCCGGAGGCCGTGACCGGCGTGCTGTCGGTCGATGCGCCGAGCGGGACGCGAGCCACGCCGGCGCGCAGCGTCGTTCGGGTAGACCGTGGCTCGCAGCCGTCGGTGGACATCCGGATCACCGGCCGGGCGGCGGGCACCTACCAGGTGCCGGTCACGTTCACACCGCGGCACGGGGACCCCGTCACCGAAACCGTCGCGGTCGCCGTGCACCCCGCCGTGACCGACTCCAACGTTGCGCTGGCGTCGAACGGCGCCGTCGCGACGGCGTCCGGCACCGAGCAGAACCTGCCGCAATTCACCCCGGATCACGCGATCGACGGCGATGCGACGACCCGGTGGTCCTCCAACTACGACGACGCCGCCTGGCTGCAGGTCCGGTTCGCCTCCCCGCAGCGCCTGGGCAAGATCGTCATCTCCTGGGAGGCGGCGCACGCCAACGCCTATCGCATCGAGACGTCGTCCGACGGGGTCACCTGGACCGACGCCGCGGACGTCACCGGAAGCCTCGGTGGCGTCGAGACCGTCTGGATCGACCAGGGCGACGTGAGCTACCTGCGCATGCAGGGCGTGCAGCGCACCACCGTCTACGGGTACTCGATCTACGAATTGCAGGCGTACCCCATCGCCTGATCGCGGGTCCGGCCTGCGCCGGCCCGTGCCGCCCCGGGGCGCACGGTCGGTACCCTCGAGCGGTGACCCCCTTGCAGCAGCGGATCATCGCCGAACTGGGCGTCCGTCCGCTCATCGAGCCGGCCGACGAGATCGAGCGACGGGTGCAGTTCCTCGTCGAGTACCTGGCGAGCACGCCCGCCCGCGGCTTCGTGCTAGGCATCAGCGGCGGGCAGGACAGCACCCTGGCCGGCCGGCTGGGGCAGCTGGCCGTCGAACGTGCCCGGGCTCGGGGCGCGGCGGACGCGCTGTTCGTCGCGGTGCGGCTGCCCTACGGCACGCAGGCCGACGAGGACGATGCGCAGCGCGCACTGGAGTTCATCCGGGCGGACCGGGCGGTGACGGTGGACATCAAGCCGGGCACCGACGCCCTCTGCGCCGACACCTCGGCCGCCGTCTCCGGCGACGACGATCCGGCCGCGCTGCGGGACTTCGTGCGCGGCAACGTCAAGGCCCGCGAGCGGATGGTGGTGCAGTTCGCCATCGCCGGCCAGCTCGGCCTGCTGGTGATCGGTACCGACCACGCCGCCGAGGCCGTCACCGGGTTCTTCACCAAGTTCGGTGACGGAGCCGCCGACGTCACTCCGCTGGCCGGGCTGACCAAGCGGCAGGGCGCTGCCCTGCTGCAGCACCTCGGTGCGCCGGAGAGCACCTGGCGCAAGGTGCCCACCGCCGACCTGGAGGACGACCGGCCCGCGCTGCCCGACGAGGAGGCGCTGGGCGTGCGCTACGCCGACATCGACGACTACCTGGAGGGCCGCCGGGTGGATCCCGCTGCGGCGCAACGGATCGAGCGGTGGTTCGTCGCGACCCGGCACAAGCGGGCCTTGCCCGTGACCCCGACCGATCAGTGGTGGCGCGAGTGACGGCACCGGCGACGACCGGCCTGCAGTCGGCCAGCGATCAGGCGGAACGCCTGATCGCGCTGGGGGTGCACGAGCGGGCGGAGTTGACTGCGACGGCCTTTCGCGACGCCGCGCGTGCGCTGCCGGACGGCGACGACGGGCGATCCCTGCTGGCCGTCCACCCCGCGGTTGCGCCGGCGTCCGTCCTCACCTCGCTGCTCCGCCGGGCCGACAAGCCTGGATTCGTCGTGGTCGACATGGCCGACGTGGACTCCTTCGGCCCGATCGACGGCATCTCGGTTCCCGATAGTCCGGTGTACCTGGCGCAGCGGCCCGATCGCGGCGACGAGATGGCCAACTGGAGCCCGGACGAGGCGCTGCCGGCGATCCTCGGCGCGGGCCGGTCCCCCCTGCTGCTGACCGAGGGGATCGCCTGGTTGCTGCAGCGAGTCGAGGTGCTGGAGCGCGGGCGGTGCTTCATGACGATCGGCTCCCGGCTGCGCCGCCCCGACGGCCGGGGCGATGCGCGGACCCCGGCGATCTGGATCTCCGGCGGCACCGGTCGGGACGGCGCGGCCAACCGGAACGCGCCGAAGGTCGGCTGGTGCTGGGCCGGAAACCGGCACACCTGGCTGGGGTTCGCCTCGTGCGCTGGCCGGGTCGGCCCAGCGGCGCGATGACGGACCCGTCCGCCGCCCCGGCCCAGGACCACGTCGTCGCCCGGCTGCGCGCCGCGGGATGCGTGTTCGCCGAGGACGAGGCCGCGCTGCTGCTGGCCACCGGACGGACCGGCCACGACCTGGACGAGCTCGTCGCGGATCGGGTGTCCGGGCGGCCGTTGGAATACGTGCTGGGCTGGGCCGAGTTCGCGGGGCTGCAGATCCCCGTCACCGACGGCGTCTTCGTGCCCAGGCGGCGCACCGAACTGCTCGCCCGGCTGGCCGGAGCCCGTGCACGAGACGTCGGCGGCCGAACCCCCGTGGTGGTGGACCTGTGCTGCGGTGCGGGCGCTGTGGGCGTGGCAGTCGCGGCGGCCGTTCCCGGCGTCGAGTTGCACGCGGCCGACATCGATCCGGCCGCCGTGGACTGCGCGCTCGGCGCCACCGCCCCGTTCGCCGGCCGGGTGCACCTGGGCGACCTGTTCGCCGCGCTGCCCGCGGACCTGCGCGGGCGCATCGACGTGCTGATGGTGAACGCGCCCTACGTGCCCTCCGCCGAGATCGCCTTCATGCCCGCCGAAGCGCGAGACTTCGAACGCCCGGTGGCCCTGGACGGTGGGCGGGACGGTCTGGAGGTGCTGGGCCGCGCGGTGGCAAGGGCGGCCGAATGGCTAGGCGCGGCGGGCGCCCTGCTGGCCGAGTGCGCCGAGCACCAGTCGGCCCAGCTCGCTCGATTGGTCGCCGAAGCGGGTCTGGTCGTCAGCGTGCACCGGGACGAGGATCTCGACGCGACGGTGGTGATCGGCCGTCGGGGCTGACGCCCGGGGTCCGGCGCGGGCGACCGATCGCCGGCGGCGACCGATCCTGGCGGGGCGCGTTCTGCCACGAGCAGGGATCCGGCCGCCAGCGCTACGGGCACGCCGCCGGGTCGCGTTCACGATCCACGCGCCGTGCCTGCGCCGTCCGGATGTTTCAATTGTTTCCGCGTGGGAGGGATCGGCTACGTCCGGGGCAGGCGGGTGGGATATGCGTGACGGGGGTTCGCACCACGTCGTCCCGACGACGATCGACGCCGGCTCCTACCACGGCAGCGTGCACACCTCCCTGGACGAGCAGACCTTCCGCGACGCGTCGCCGATCGTGCAGCTGTGGGTCGTCGTCGTGGGACTGGTCGCCGTCGCGTTGCCGATCGTCGTCTCGCTCCGCGCTGGGTTCGACGTGTCGCTGGCCGCGCTGGGCACGGCGGCGGCGCTGGTGCTGGCCAGCGCCGGCAACATCGAACTCGGCCGTCTGCTGGACCGGGCCGCTCGCGAACAACAGCGCCCACACAAGGGTTTGTCCGCCTGGGCGATGGCCTGCGTCGTGCTGCTGCCGGCCTGGTACGTGCTACCGGTGATCGCCCTGACCTACGCGCACGCGTGGTGGCGCGACCGGCACCTGCCCAAGTGGAAGTGGATGGGTTCGGCGCTGTACATGGTGCTCGCGACCATGGCCGCCCGGGGGGTGCAGCACGCGACCGCCGTCGGGATCGGGCTCACCACCGGGCCGAGCATCGCCGGGGTGGCGTTGGTGGCGGCCAGCTGCCTGACCTTCATGATCGTCGAGTCCGGCCTGCTGGTGTGCTTCGTGTACCTCAACCGGGTACAGGGCGAGACGTGGCTGCGCCGGACCCTGTCCGATCCGCTGTTCTACGCCACCGAGTTCGGCGTGCTCAGCCTCGGTGCGCTGACCGGCCTGGTCGCGACGGTGGGCGGATGGTACGTGTTGCTGGTCGCGCCGTTGTTCCTGCTGATGCAACAGGCCGTGCTGCACCGACCGCTGCAGGAGCGGGCGGACATCGACGCCAAGACGGGCGCGCTGCACTACCGGGTGTGGCTGCGCTGGGCCACCTCCGAGGTCGTCCGGCTCACCGCCGAGCGGCAGCCCTGGGCGGTGCTGTTCGCCGACATCGACCACTTCCACCGTTTCAACCAGGACCAGGGGCACCTCGGTGGAGACCGGGCGCTGGCGGCGACGGCCGATGCGATCCGGGGCGCGCTGCCGCCGGGCACCCTGGTGGGTCGGTTCGGCGGCGAGGAGTTCTGTGCGCTGCTGCCCGGCGCGGGCGACGCCACGGCACTGTCGGCCGCGGAGCGGGTGCGGCTACGGGTCAACGGGATGCGCCCACCGTCCATTCCAGCCCAGATCACCGTCAGCATCGGCGTCGCGTGCGTGCCGGCCGGCGACCGGTCCAGCACCGTCCCTGCGGTGGTCGCGCACGCGGACCAGGCCCTGTACGAGGCGAAGCAGGCGGGCCGGGACTGCTGCCGGCTGTGGAGCGACGACGCGCACCCAGACGCCGTCGAGCCGTCCTGAACCTCGGGATCAGGCGGCCGGGTTGGGCAAACCGGCCAGCGCACTGGCCTGCTGGTCCAGATACCGGCGCATGGTCCGGCCGGACACCATCGTCACCGCCCACCCCATCGGCCCCGTCACCGTCACCGTCAGCGCGATATCCGCGCCGGGTCCCCGCTCCTGCAGGACGTGGTCGGCGACGATGCGGAACCCCGGCCCACGGGTGGACCAGCGGAACGACCGGCCGAGTTCGACCTGCTGCACCGTCCAGGTGGCGGCCCGCAACTCCGCCTGCACCACCCGGACCCTGGTGCCCACCCGTAGCGGCCCGTCGGGCTGCACCACCGAGAATGGTGGGCACCAGGATGGCCAGGACTGCAGGTCGGCCAGCGCCTCCCACAGCGTGGTGATCGCCGCCGGCGAGGCCCGGGTGACGCTGATCCGCACCGCCGCTCCCCTCTCACCGAACCGGTCGCACCACCGAGAATCCCGATGGCCCGGCGGGTTGCGCGCCGCGTGTCGCCGCGCGGCTCCTAGGCTCGCAGTATGCAGCAGTACCTGGATCTGATGGAGCGCATCCTGCGCGAGGGGCACCACAAGTCGGACCGCACCGGCACCGGGACGCTGAGCGTGTTCGGCCACCAGATGCGCTTCGACCTGGCCGACGGCTTCCCGGTGGTCACCACCAAGAAGATCCACATGCGCTCGGTGATCGTGGAATTGCTGTGGTTCCTGCAGGGGTCGACCAACGTGCGCTGGCTGCAGCAGCGCGGCGTGTCGATCTGGGACGAGTGGGCCGATCCGGACGGCGAACTCGGGCCGGTCTACGGGCACCAGTGGCGATCCTGGCCCGCGCCGGACGGCCGGCACATCGACCAGATCGCCCGGGTGGTGGAGTCCATCCGCACCAACCCGGACTCGCGCCGGCACATCGTCTCGGCGTGGAACGTCGCCGAGGTGGACGACATGGCGCTGCCACCGTGCCACACCCTGTTCCAGTTCTACGTGGCCGACGGCCGGCTGTCCTGCCAGCTCTACCAGCGCAGCGCGGACGTGTTCCTGGGCGTGCCGTTCAACATCGCCTCCTACGCCCTGCTGACCATGATGGTGGCGAAGGTGACCGGCCTGGCGCCGGGCGAGTTCGTGCACACCCTGGGCGATGCGCACCTGTACTCCAACCACCTCGAGCAGGCCCGGCTGCAGCTCGGCCGGACACCCAGGCCGCTGCCGGAGATGCGCATCGCGGACGGCATCGAGAAGCTGGACGGGTTCGGGTACGAGGACTTCGAGCTTCTCGGCTACGACCCCTACCCCGGCATCAAGGCGCCGATCGCCGTATGAGAACGGGCCTGCCGGTGACGGGGGTATCGGGGTGCCGGTGATCTTGGTCGCGTCGGTGGCCGCCAACGGAGTCATCGGCCGGGACGGCGACCTGGCGTGGCGCAACTCCGAGGACCTGCGCCGGCTCAAGGCGATGACGATGGGGCACACGCTGGTGATGGGCCGGCGCAACTACGAGTCGATCGGCCGGCCGCTGCCGGGCCGGCGCACCGTGGTGCTCACCCGGCAGCCGGACTGGTCGGCCGAGGGCGTGACCGTGGTGCGCTCCGCCGGTGCGGAACTTGACGAGGCGCTGGCGGCGATCGCCGCCGAGACCGGCGACGACACGGTGTTCGTGTTCGGTGGGGCGGAGATCTACGCAGCGTTGCTGGACCGGGTGGACGTGCTGGAGCTCACCGAGATCGACGACGAGTTGGACGGTGACGTCTTCTTTCCGGCGTTGGACCCCTCCGGGTGGCGCGAGGAGTCCCGGGAGCGGCGGGACGGCTACGCCTGGGTGCGCTACCGGCGCGCACCGCCGACCACGCCGGCCCCCTGACGGGCGCGGGTCAACCGGCGAGGACGTGCACGCGGGGCGCCGTGCTGCGACGTCAGGCGATGGACGGCGCCGACGGCGTCGGCCGATACGGCAGCACGATCCGAATGCTGTTGCCGGTCGCCTTCTGCGCCGCCACCCCCCGCTTCGCGGAGTTGGCGGTGACGGCGGCCTTGGCGGGCACCCGCAGCGCGCTGCTCGCGGTGTCCAGCACGTCCGACAGTTCTAGGTCCAGCGCATCGCAGATGGAGGCGAGCAGTTCGCTGGAGGCCTCCTTGCGGCCCCGCTCGACCTCCGAGAGGTAGCCGAGTGACACGTTCGCGGCGGTGGAAACGTCGCGCAGCGTCCGGTTCTGCCGCGTGCGAGCGTCCCGCAGGGTCTCCCCCAGTGCGTCCCGCAACAACATGCCGCCCCTCCTCTCGGACCACAGCGTGCCACCACGCTACCGCCCCCGGCCGACACGACGTGGATCGACCGTTCCGCTGTGGGCGAAACGACCGCGCGGACCCGATTGTTCCCGGGCGCTACGCCGGACGCACGGCGCGGGTCGCAGGGTCGTCGCTCGGCGCGGGGCCGTCCGACTGCGCGGGGCCGTCCGAATGCGCGGCGCCATCGGCCCACTCGCCCAGCAGGTCCAGCGCGGTGCGCACCGCCGCCGCCCGCACCCGCCAGCGATCGGTCGGCGCGTCCTGGCCGGGCAGCGCCCGGGAATGCACGGCGCCCTCTCCGGTGACGGCGACGAACACCGTGCCCGGTGCGTCGCCGTCCTGCGGGCCAGGCCCGGCCACCCCGGTCAACCCCACCCCGACCGTGGCGCCGCACCGTGCCCGAGCCCCGTCGGCCAGTTGCCGCGCGACGTCGGGATGCACCGGCCCGAACCGCGCCAGCAGGTCGCCGTCCACGCCCACCAGGGAGTGCTTGAGGTCGGTGGCGTAGCAAACGATGCCGCCGCGCAGCACCGCCGACGAGCCGGGAATCTCGGTGAGGGTTGCGGTGAACAGGCCCGCCGTCAGCGACTCCGCGGCGGCGACCGTGACGCCCCGCCGGGCGAGCATTGCGACGAGCTCGGCGACCCGGGCGTGGTCGATGCCCAGCAGCGAACACAGGCCGTCGGACCCGGTTGCGCCAGCCGTGGCGGCGGGTGCCCCCTGGCTCACTGTGCCGGATTGTTCGCTCCGCGCTTCGCTCCTCCGCCCTGCCACTTCGTGGCGACGGGCTTCCCCCGCTGCGGCGTCGCTCACGCTGGGCCGGCCTTCTGGGTGCCCCGGGACCGGCTGGCCAGTGCCCCGGCGCGCACCAGATAGTCCAGCCCGGTGAGCACGGTCAGCAGGATCGCCACGCCCATCAGCACACCGCGCACCCAGTCGACCAGAGTTACCGACAGGCCGATGGCCTCCAGCGGCAGCACGTACAGCCCGATCGCCACGATCTGCACCAGCGTCTTGGCCTTGCCGCCCGGACTGGCCGCGATCACGCCGTAGCGCAGCACCGCCAGCCGCAGCAGCGTGATGCCGATCTCCCGCACCATGATCACCACGGTGATCCACCACGGGACGTCCCCGAGCAGCGACAGCCCGATCAGCGCCGATCCGATCAGCGCCTTGTCCGCGATCGGGTCGGCGATCTTGCCGAAGTCGGTGACCTGCCCGCGCTTGCGCGCGATGTGCCCGTCGTACCGGTCGGTGATGGCGGCCGCCGCGAAGATCGCCCCCGCCACCCAGCGGGCCGCCGTGTTGTGCCCGCCGGCGGCGAACAGCGCCAGCAGGAACACCGGGACCAGGATGAGCCGCAGCACCGTCAGCAGGTTGGGCAGGTTCACCAGGGAGAC
>Ga0164242_10003690_pt1 | contig 17368 bp, 14 predicted proteins | sample OricomgcompostMG_FD_108783 | JGI IMG/M metagenome (GOLD analysis project Ga0164242, IMG submission 108783) | Miracle-Growth compost microbial communities from Emeryville, California, USA - Original compost - Miracle growth compost (MG) ...
GCCTTCCATCGGTAATTCCCTGGCAGGATATATAGGTAGAATAATCACCTCATCCGCTTTATCAAGTGCCCCCGAGAACTCGCTGGCCAAATCTTTGGTGCGGCTGTAAAGGTGCGGCTGAAATACAAGGGTCAGCTTTTGAGGGTAGAGACTTCTGACACCTTCTATCAGCGCTTCGATTTCCTGTGGATGATGTGCGTAATCATCTATGAGAACATGCTGATCATTTTTCAGATAATATTCAAACCTTCTTTTTACGCCCTTAAAATCTTCCACCGCTGCCCGGATCTTGTCTGGGCTGATCTGTAAATAGGCAGCGACCGCGATGGCAGCCACCATATTTTCTACATTATGCAGTCCGCCGATAGAAAGCCTGAGCCCTGTTATCAGCTGATCTTTAAATTGAACGTCAAATAAATAATGACCTTTTTCAACTTTGAGATGGCAGGCGTATATATCTGCTGCTGTATCAAAACGGCTATAGCGCAGGTGATGGTCGGCCTTTAATTCCCCGTCTCTTTTTAATCCATATTTACTAATCAAAAGGCCTCCGGCTTTGATCTTATCTGTGAAGGCGATATAAGCGTTTTCAACTTCCTGTGCAGTACCATAAATATCCAGGTGATCTGCGTCCATAGCGGTAACAACGGCGATATCAGGCGATAATTTTAAAAAAGACCGGTCATATTCATCTGCTTCGATAACGCTTACTGCCCGTTCGCTTGCCCAGAAATTGCTGTTATAGTTTACGGCAATGCCACCTAAGAAACTGTTACATCCATATCCTGTGTGCCGTAGTATGTGTGCTGTCATGGCTGAGATGGAGGTTTTCCCATGACTGCCGCCAACACATATATTATAGGTCTGCTCTGTGATCCAGCCCAGTACATCGCTTCTTTTGACGATTTCCCGGTCTTTAAATGCATTCCGTACATATTGCAGTTCAATACTGCTGGCGGGAATGGCCGGAGTATAGATAACCAGGTCTGTTGTTTCCGGTATTTGTTGAATATCTTCTGTAAAATGGATCAGAATCCCTTCTTTTTCCAGCTGTGCGGTCAGCTGCGTAGGGTGCCGGTCATAACCGGCAACTGCAGCACCCTTGCTTTTAAAAAATCTGGCCAGCGCGCTCATGCCAATCCCCCCAATACCGATAAAATAAACCTGGCGGTAATCCTGAAGGCTTTTGGTGGATGAATGTATATGTTGTGTTGACTGGCTCACTGGATAGCTTATATTTATTTTACTGAATAGATTTTAAAATTTCATCGGCGATGACTTCATTTGCATTGGTGACCGCCAGGTTACTGATATTTTGCGCGAATTGATTTAATTTATTTTCATCAAACAAAATATCAGTCACGGTACTGAATAATTTAGTCCCCGCTTCACTGTCAGCCACCATGGCGCCCGCATTTTTACGGATCAGGCGCATCGCATTTTCTGTCTGGTGATCTTCGGAGGCATAAGGGTAGGGGACAAAGACCGTTGGCTTGCCGGCAACACACATTTCCGCTACGGACATGGCGCCCGCCCTGGAAATAACAATATCAGCGGCCGCATAGGCTTTATCGATTTCCTGAATAAATTCGCCGACCCAGACATTGCTTTTATGCACCTTTCCACTCATAATATACCTGGAAGAATTATTTTTTCCCGTCTGCCATATCAGCTGGATATTCAGCGGATGAAGGTCGATCAGGTGCGTCAGCATGACTTCATTGATGCTGCGGGCACCCAAGGAACCGCCTATAGCCAGAATGGTTTTTTTATTCTCATCCAGGCCAAAAAACCGGATACCCTGTGCCCTGGTAACGGTTGATTCAGAAATGATTTTTCTGACCGGATTGCCAGTGATGATAATTTTTTCTTTGGGGAAGAACTTTTCCATTCCTTCAGATGCAACAAACACCTTGACTGCATGTTTACCCAGCAGAATATTGCTTTTTCCGGCAAAACTGTTGGATTCATGAATAAAAGTGGGGATGCCTTTTTTCTGGGCGTATTTTAAAACCGGGAAAGTTGAATATCCCCCGACACCAATAACGGCACTTGGATTAAACTGCTTAATGATTTCTTTTACCTGAAAAAAGCTTTGGATCAGTTTAAAAGGAAGACTCAGATTTTTAAATAGAGAACTGCGATTAAATCCTGCGATATTCAGCCCCTTGATTTCATAACCTGCCTGTGGTACTTTTTCCATTTCCATTTTACCCTTGGCCCCAACGAAAAGCAGCTCAATTGCCGGATTGGATTTGCGCAGCGCATTTGCAATAGCAATGGCCGGAAAGATATGTCCTCCGGTACCACCACCAGCGATGATGATGCGTATTGGCTTTTGCTGTTTTTTATTTTCTTTTTCCATTTTTGCTGGTCGGTGCTTGTTAAATATTTAAACGGTGGCTGCTTTAATTTTAGCTTTCGGGACAAGAGCAGAAGGTATGGTTGTGGCTGCCTGTTTTCCCTCTGTTTTTTCCACATTACAGGCCACGCTCAGTATAATACCGATAGAGGCACAGGTAAATAAAAAGGAACTTCCTCCCATACTGATCAGTGGCAGCGTCACACCGGTTACGGGCATCAGGTTTACGTTAACCGCCATATTGGCCAGTGCCTGGATGATCAGGGTGAAGCTTAATCCCAATGCCAGAAATGCGCCAAAAGCAAAGGGGCATTTTCTGAAAATCCTGATACACCTGAAAAGAAAGACCAGGTATATAAATATGATAAACACCCCACCCAGAAGTCCGTATTCTTCTATGATGATCGAGTAGATAAAGTCATTATAGGCCTGCGGCAGATAGTTGCGCTGACGGCTGTTGCCGGGTCCCAGGCCGAAAAGCACGCTGCCGTTGGCAATGGCAATTTTTGCCTGTTTAACCTGATAGGGGACCTCCGTATCTTCTGAATACATAAAGTTTTCTACGCGGCTTCTCCAGGTACTGAACCTTTTAAAGACGCCCTCCCCGCTTTGCGCCGTTTCAATGGTATGTCCTGCACTATCCGTGGTCTGGCTGTGGTGAATCGCTGCTGAGCCAATGAGCAGGGCCACAGGTATTAATGCGACCAGGATGACCAGGCCGATATGTTTCAGGCTCACCCGGCCAATAAACATGAGCATGAGGGCCGTAGCGCCGGTTAATAATCCATTGGACAGATTGGCCGGAAATATCAACAGGCAGGTAAGCGCGGCCGGGATAAAAACAGGTAAAAATCCTTTTTTGAAGTCTTTAATGACTTTTTGCTTACGGCTGAGCTGCCGGCTCATGAACATAAACAGGGCCAGCTTAGCAAAGTCACTGGTCTGAAAGGTCATATTTATAATGGGGAGCTTGATCCACCGGCTACCGTCATTGATTTCTGCCCCGAAAAACAAAGTGTAAATCAACAGGGGTATCGAGATCGCATAACAAATCAGGGCGATCTTGGAATACAGGGAATAATTTACCCGGTGCAGAAAATAGATGACGCCCAAGCCCAGCACAATAAATACAATCTGTTTAAAGAGATAAACTTCTGTATTGCCATGATTCATTTTATAGGCCAGGGAACCGGTGGCGCTATAGACGACCAACAGGGATACCAGGGCAAGCAAGGCCACCGATGCCCAGATATACCGGTCACCCTTGGTCCGCTGACTCAGGTTCTTAAATGGATTTTCTATATCTAATAAATCATTGATCATTGCTGGTTAGATCTCCTAAATGATTTTCACTTGTTGATGATTATTTTTTGCCTTTTCATGGCCGACTGGCTTAAACCAACCGCCTCATTTAAAGGTTTTTTACATTCTCCTTGAACTGATCTCCACGGTCCATATAGTTTTTGAATAAATCAAAACTTGAACATCCTGGGCTAAGTAATACAGCATCCCCTTTATCTGCCAGATGATAAGCCTGATCTACTGCATCTTTCATGGAAGTCGTCTGGACGATCTGTCCGACAATGTCCTTAAATGCATCAGCTATTTTCTGATTATCCAATCCGATACAGACGATTGCTTTGACCTTTTCACTGACCAGGTCAGCAATCAGGGAGTAATCATTGCCCTTGTCCACACCTCCCATGATCAGCACGGTAGGCTTTTCCATACTCTCCAGGGCAAACCATACAGAATTCAGGTTGGTCCCTTTACTATCGTTGATAAAATCAACGCCTCTGATGGTGGCTACAAACTCCATACGATGCGCCAGGCTTTCAAAAGTCTGTACCGCGGAGCGTATTTTTTCTTTACGAATATCCAAAACAGATGCGGTGATACCTGCTGCCATAGTGTTGTACTGATTGTGTTTACCTTTTAATGCAACAAAATCATAAATATTCATGCTGACCTGCTCTTCCTGCAGTTTGATCAACATTTCACTGTTTTTGATGTAAGCGCCTTTGGATACTTCATGTTTCATAGAAAAAGGTAATAAGTTAGATGAGATGGAAATATTTTTTAAATGTCCCGTAATTAACGGATCGTCTGCATTGTAGATAAAATAATCACCTGGTTGTTGATTTTGTACAATTTTGAATTTACTCTGAATATATTTTTGGATATCATAATCATATCTGTCCAGATGATCTTCTGTGATATTGAGCAGAATCGCAATATCCGGCCGGAATTGCTGAATGTCATCGAGTTGGAAAGAGCTGATTTCTACAACGTATAACGCTTTTGGATGCAAAGCCACCTGCCGGGCAATGGAGATGCCGATATTGCCCACAAGTGCCACGTCCATACCGGCCTCTTTACAGATATGGTAAATCAGACTGGTCGTTGTGCTCTTGCCATTGGTGCCGGTGATCCCTACGATTTTGCTGTCTTTTTTATACCGGTAAGCGAGTTCTATTTCGCTGATAACCTGAATTTTTTTGGCCCGGATCTTTTTCATCAGGTCATTTTTCTCCGGGATCCCGGGGCTTTTAATGATTAAGCTGCCGTTTAGTATCAGGTCTACTGAATGACCGCCCTGTTCAAAAGGGATATTGTGTTCTTCGAGCTCTCTTTGATATAGCGGTGCCAGCTGGCCGGCATCCGTTAGAAATACGTTGAGACCATTGACACTGGCGAGCAGGGCAGCGCCAACGCCGCTTTCTCCACCGCCAAGGACGATGACTTCATATTTTTTATCCTGTTCTATATGTTGACTTTCTGTTGCCACTTTATTTTGATTACAAAGAATACGTTTATTTTTATTTTATAGGATGCTTACCTGATTTTCAGTGTCGCAATGGAGAATACCACGAGTAAAACTGTGATAATCCAAAACCGGATAGCGATCTTGCTTTCATGAAACCCCTTTTTCTGATAATGATGGTGAAGGGGGCTCATTAAAAAGACACGCCTGCCTTCCCCGTATTTTCTTTTCGTATATTTAAAATAACCCACCTGAATAATCACACTGAGGGTCTCCACGAAGAAGATCCCGCAGAAAATGGGCAGTAAGAGTTCCTTACGTACAATAATGGCCAGTGATGCGATAATGCCGCCCAGAGCAAGAGAGCCCGTGTCGCCCATAAATACCTGTGCCGGATAGGCATTATACCAGAGAAATCCGATACAGGCGCCCACAAAAGCACTGATGAAAATGGTCAGTTCTCCCAGATTCGGGATGTACATTATATTCAGATAACCTGCCATTTTAAAGTTTCCCGATACGTATACCAATATGCCTAGCCCGACGCCAATAAAGGCGCTTACGCCAGCCGCCATGCCATCCAGCCCATCGGTCATGTTTGAACCATTTGATACCGCTGTAATGATAAAGGTGACAATCAATATGTAGACGATCCAGGTATATTTCTCGGCACCCGGCCCGATCCAACTGATTAGGCGGCTGTAGTTAAACTCATGGTTTTTGACAAAAGGAATGGTCGTAATCGGTGCGTTTACCTTGACGTATTTAATGTTTACGCCATCCACTTTACGAATCGTTTCATTTGGATTATTGATCCGCATATCCACGGTGCTCTGGTTACCGCTTGGAATAACTTCCCTTTCCATGGACACGCTCTGGTTAAAATATAAAGTGGCACCGATTATGATACCGAGGCCGACCTGTCCTATGATCTTGGCAGTGCCGGCCAGGCCGTCCGTGTCTTTCTTTTTATATTGTTCACCCTTTTGCTGCGCTTTACGACGGGATTTGATTTTCAGGTAGTCGTCTAAAAATCCGATCGCGCCCAGCCATACGGTGCACAGCAGCATCAGCCGTACATAAACTTTGTCAAGATCAGCCAGCAGGAGCGTAGGGATGATAATGGCCAGCAGTATGATGATGCCACCCATTGTAGGTGTGCCTTTTTTCTGCGCTTCACCGGCCAGTCCTAAATCCCGGACGGTTTCACCGATTTGTTTTCTGGAGAGTAGATTGATAATACGCTTGCCATACACGGTGGCGATAAATAAGGACAATAATATAGCCATGGCCGCCCGGAACGTGATAAATTGGAATAATCCCGCACCGGCGATATTAAATTCTTGTTTTAACCATGTAAATAGACTGTATAACATTTATTGTTTTGTTGATGGTTATTTTTTTATGCCTTTTATATACTCGTTCCTTATTTAATAATTTATTTATCCAATAGCTCAAACATTTCTCCTACCACTTCGTGGTCATCAAAATGGTTTTTAACACCGGCTATTTCCTGATATTTTTCGTGGCCCTTACCGGCAACTAAAACAATATCGCCCGGAGCTGCCAGACTGATAGCGGTTTTTATGGCTTCCTTCCTGTCAACGATACTAATGGATTTCTTTCTGCCTGCACTGTCGAGCCCTGTTTCCATTTCCCGTATGATCTGTGACGGATCCTCACTTCTGGGATTATCACTGGTCAGGATGACCCGGTCACTCAAGGAGGCAGCCGCCGCAGCCATTTCGGGTCTTTTAGTCCGGTCGCGATCGCCACCGCAACCTATTACCGAGATGATCTGGCCTCCGTTATTTCTTAACTGATTAATCGTGGTCAGCACATTTTCCAGCGCATCCGGTGTATGTGCATAGTCGATAATGGCAATGACCTTGCCCGGGCTGATGACATAATCAAAACGGCCTTCAGCGCCTTTGATCATGGACAAAACCCTAAGGACCTCTTCCTTTTTTTCGCCCATTAACGTAGCAGCGCCGTAAACGGCCAGTAAATTATAGGCGTTAAAAGTGCCGATCAGTCCAAAACTGACTTCGGTGGCCCCGACCAGCATGGTGAGTCCGGTCAGGTTGTTTTCCAGGATTTTTCCCTTGAACTCCGCCATGTTTTTCAGTGCATAATAATGCCTGGATGCCCTGGTATTTTGCAGCATAACCGTCCCACGCTTATCGTCGGCATTGGACAAGGCAAATGCATCTGAAGTCAAACCATCAAAAAAAGCTTTTTTGGCCTTAATATAATTATCAAAGGTCTTATGATAATCCAGGTGATCATGTGTGATATTACTAAATAAAGCCCCCTTAAAGTGTAACCCTGCAATACGCTTTTGGTCGATGGCATGGCTGCTGCACTCCATAAAAACATGTGTACAGCCTTGTTGGGCCATCTGCGCCAGTAAGCCATTTAACCGGATCGCATCGGGCGTTGTATGTGTGGCAGCAATGATCGTCTGCCCTATTTTATTTTGCACGGTGCTGATCAGACCACAGGTATAACCCAGCTCGGTAAACAGGTTAAATAGTAAGGTAGCAATGGTGGTTTTACCGTTGGTGCCGGTGACCCCTACCAGTTGCAATTTAGTGGAAGGCTCATCATAGAAATTATGGGCCATGACACCGGTGGCCTCGTGACTGTTTCTGACCTGTACATAAGTGGCGCTTTCGTGTAATGTGGCCGGAAATTGCTCACAGATAATAGCGCTGGCACCCAGCGCAACTGCCTTATCAATGAACGCATGGCCATCGGCCTGCACGCCTGCTACAGCGATAAAGACAGTGCCTGGCTCTACTTTTCTGGAATCCAGCTGCAACTGCTGAACATCCAGGTCTGTACGGCCATGCACCTGTACCAGGGCTACTTTATGTAATATGTCACGTAACTGTTTCAAATGCGGTTATTCAGAGAATATGTATAAATACTTTTCGGTTTTCCTTTTGTGCTTTTTCAAGACGTCTTAATCCGGTTATCCCGGAGTGCCTTGTTTAGGCGGATCCCCCAGATATAGCTGGATAACCTGCCCGTTTTCTACCGGTGCCCCGGCTCCTACAGACTGACTGGAGACCCGGCCAAAGCCTTTTACATCCACCTTCAGTCCCAGCCCTTCGCATATATATAAGGCATCCTTGAGGCCCATTCCGCTTAAATCTGGCATTTTATTGCCCTTTAAACCTTTTTTGAATCCGGCCTGCTCGCTTCCAAGCGGTTCCAGGTAATTCTCCGGCTGGTTGTTGTTATAAAACCGGCCCCAGATGGCCTCTTCATCTTTGCTGGTGTATTGATATTTCCAACCAAGGGTATTGGCCACAGTTTTAAAGGAGGAAGTTTTACCGACAAAGCTATAGTCGCCGCTCACTTTTTTCAGGCTGTCCAGGCCAGCATAATGATTGGGGTTGCTGCGCCGGACATACAGCGTATATAGTCTTTCGGCGATTTCCTTAAATACAGGACCGGCCACGGCGGCGCCGTAATAACGTGCTGCATGCGGTTTGTTGACGATTTCCACGACGCAGGTATATTGCGGGTCATCAGCCGGAAAATATCCGGCAAATGCAGACTGGTAAATCTTGGAACTATAACCGTTTTTGCCGTCGGCCACCAGTGCCGTGCCCGTCTTGCCACAGAGTTTAAAGGGAAGATCTTTCAGCAAAGTATATCCCGTGCCGTGTTTATCATTACAGACCCCATAGACCAGGGACTGCAGTTTCTTAATAACAGTGGAGTCTGCGATGGTCCTGAGTTTAACAGGCTCGATTTGCTTGATAACCTGGCCTTCTTTTGCGAACGCGGAAACCAGGTAAGGTTTCATCATTACACCGTCATTTGCCACCGCATTATATAACATGGCGATGGCCAGCGGTGAGATAAGCGTGTTATAACCAAAGGCCATCCAAGGCAGGGTTGTCGCACTCCAAAGCTTGCTTTGGGGTGTATATAAGAACGGATGCCGTTCCCCTTTAATGTCAACGCCTGTTAAACTGCCGAGACCCATTTTCTTAAGGTGGTTGATGAATTGCATGGGATTGTCCTTGTATGCGTTATAGACCAATTCTGCCATGCCTACATTGGAACTGACTTCAAAAGCTTCTTTAACATTGGCCACATTGCCATGGTTCTCTGCATCATTGACGACGCGCCCGTTAATGGCCCAGTGGCCGCCATGCAGGTCAATGGGGGCGTCAAGCGTTGTTTTATTATCTTCTAACAGTGCCAGCATCGTGGCCAGTTTGAAAATAGAACCTGGCTCCGTCGGTGCGACGGCGTAATTAAAATTCTCCCAGTAATTTCCATTGGGTGTCCTGCCCAAATTGGCGATGGCTTTAATTTTACCGGTTTTTACTTCCAGGACAATCGCACAACCATGGGTAGCTTCGTTGGATACCATCATTTTCATCAGTGCATTTTCCGTGATTTCCTGGATATGGGTGTCAAGGGTCGTAATGATATCTTTACCATTTTCCGGATCGATATCTGCCGATTCGTCTACCGGAACAGCCACCCCGCCGGCAATAAACCTGACCAGCCTTTTGCCCGGTGTCCCTTTTAGTACAGAATCATACGTACCCTCAAGGCCTACTTTCTGGGAATTACTGCGGTTGAGCCCAATGGTCCTGTAGGCCAGTATCTGGTAGGGGTTCAGGCGGATATTTTTAGTCTCCGCAATAAACCCGCTTTTATTTCTTCCTTCCCTGACCAGGGGCAGCTTTAATAATTTCTGATAAGTACGATAGGAAATGTCCTTTTTTAAACTGAAATAGCGGCTGCCCTTACGATAACCTTCTTTCAAAAGTTGTTTGTACATGGCAGCCGTCTTGTCTTTAAACAAATCTGCCAGGCCGTAACTTAAGGAATCCAGGTTTTCAGTAAATCGTTTGCCGTTTTTTTCTCTGAGCCCGTCGGCTTCAAAATCAATATATACATCGAACTGCGGGATGCTGGTACTTAGCATCTGTCCATTGTCACTGTAAATAGTTCCCCTGTCAGCTGCGATTTCCTGTATTTTCTGATGCAGGCTATCGCTCATGGATTCCCAATAGTCGCCCTGTACCTGCTGAATATAGAAAGCCTTACCGACGATCACAATACAAACAAGTACCACTAACAAAAAGCAGAGGTACACACGCCATAATATGTCGCGTTTTATTTCCATGTATTAATTGGCCTTGGGTTTTCTTGTTTCTAATTTGATATGAACGGGCGGGATTTCACTGATTTTGAGTCCCGAGGGTTCGACTGATTTTACCAATTCTGATTCCCTGGTCTGATACATCAATTCACTTTTAAGTGTTTTGTATTCAAACTGGAGATCCTTAATTTCTCTTGTTGTTCGACTAATGTCCCGGATGGCTTTATCCGCCATGTGGCCATTAGCGATATATAACACCGTCAATAAAGCGAGGAACAGAAAATACCCGATATTGCCCGTGATCCAGTCATAGCGGACAACTTTCTTAAATGATGCTTTAAACGTATGTCTTTGTTCTTGCTGCTGCATCATGATTCAGTTTAAAGGTTATCTATCGGTTATAAATCTGTTTTTTCTGCGATCCTCAATTTTGCACTTCTGCTTCTTTTATTTTCTTTAAGTTCCTTCGCCTGTGCGGTAATTGGCTTGCGGGTAATGACTTTTAAAGGGTTTTTAAAGGTTGAATTTAAAAAAGGGTTGTCTTCCTCCGGGTCCAGCCTGCCATTTTTAAAAAAGTTCTTCACCATTCTGTCTTCCAGCGAGTGGAAGGTGATGATCGCGGCCCTGCCTCCGGTCTCAAGTACCTGAGGGACCTGTTCCAGCAATTCCTGCAAAGAGAGGAGTTCTTCATTTACCTGTATCCTTAAGGCCTGGAAAACCTGGGCAAAATATTTATTCGGATTGCCCTTTACCATGGGATGAACAAAGTCCTTAAACGCCTGTACGGTTTTTAAATGACCAGCCGTCCGGTTGGCAACGATATATTTAGCCAACGTTTTGGAATTAGAAACCTCTCCATACTGACTGAAGATGCTTAAAAGCTCCTGTTCAGTGGAACTTTCAAGGATCTGCCTGGCGGTGATTGTATTTCTCTGGTCCATCCGCATATCCAAGGGGCCGTCAAAGCGGGTGGAAAAGCCCCGTTCTCCGACATCAAACTGATGGCTGCTGACCCCCAGGTCTGCCAGTATCCCATCCACCGCAGGAACATTGTTTAAGCGCAAAAAACGCTTCATGTACCTGAAATTCTGAGGGATAAAAAGCACCCGGCTGTCTTCTGGTAAATTAGCCTTGGCATCGCTGTCCTGGTCAAATGCGATCAACCTTCCCTTTGGCCCCAGTTTTTCCAAAATCCCTTTGGAATGGCCTCCTCCGCCAAATGTGCAGTCTACATAGATGCCATCGGGCCGGATCTGGAGCGCTTCCAGGGTTTCCTGGTACAGGACCGGTAGATGATAGTCATATGCTTTTTGAGGACTAATCATTTTCGGGCTCCTTTTTTACCATGACCTGTTGGGCTAATTCACTGAAGTTGTCTGCGGAGAAATCTTCAAAGATCTTTTTATACGTTTCTGCGTCCCAAATTTCAATTTTATCCACTGCGGCGACCAAAATGATGGTTTTAGTCAATCCGGCAAAATCCCTGAGGGTGGAAGGTAGCAGGAGCCTGCCTGCGGTATCGGCTTCCACTTCCGTTGCGCCACCTAAAAATTGTCTTCTAAATGCCCTGACTTTTGGGTCAAAATCATTTAGTGTACTAATTTTGGCGAACATGGGTTCCCAGCTTTGCATGGGATATAGCGTAAGGCATTTTTCAAAACCACGGTTGACGATAAAACGCAGTGCCGACTCTTCCGGGATTTGTTTTTTAAATCCGGCAGGCAAAAGGAAACGACCTTTTGCATCGAGTGTTACTTCGTATTCGCCTAAAAAATGCACCATTGCGGTTGGATCAAGTTGTTTTTCGGAACTTTCTACCACAAAATAACACTTTTTCCCACTTTTAACCCAAAAAATGCGAAAGCTATTTTATCCACACGGGTAATAGCCCTCAAAGCATGACCAGCAGTGAATTACAGGTTAATTGGCGTTGTGATACTGTGAGCGGGTTGTGTATAAGCGGCATAAAATTGTGGATAACCTGTGCATAATGTGTGGATAATATTAAGAAATCTTAATCGTATTTGGCTGATGCTTACTAACCATCGCTATTTGCGGGGTATAGCCGTTTTGAAAGAAAAAATTGTTGGGCGCCATGTGGATAACTACAAATTATAAGCATTCAGCCTTTTTCCGCATCTCGAAATTCTTTTCAGGCGAGGTGCGTTAGCTTTGTCCACCTAAAAGAATGCTTAGATTTTAATTAAAATTTAATACTTTATTAACACAGTGACTCGTACAACCTATACCCGTGCCCAAAGAATTTTGCATTGGCTGATTGCGGCTGTCTTTCTGTTTATCCTATTAACGGTCCTATTGCGACAGAACTGGATGAATAAAAACCAGGTGGCTGATATTCTTTCCGCAAAGTTGTCTGAAAAAGGAATTTCGCTATCAAAAGCGGATGCTGTAAAGATTGGTAAAGCCATTCGTTATCCCATGTGGCGGTGGCATGTATGGGCGGGTTATGTATTAATCGGATTATATGTTATCCGGATGTTGGTGTTCCGGTTGCAGGGAGCGACCTTTAAAAGTCCCTTCAAAAAACAGCTCCCGCCAAAAGAACGGTTCAAATCCATCATTTATGTGCTTTTTTATATTTGTTTCGCAACTTCACTACTAACCGGAATGTTTATGGTGTGGTCCCCCAGGACTGCGGCATGGCAGCAAATACATCATATTGCTAAACTCGTGCATGTGCAGTCCTTATATTACGCGGTTACTTTTATTGTTTTGCACCTGCTGGGACTAATCATAGGTGAACTGGGCAAAGACAAGGGAATTATTTCAAAGATGGTGCATGGAGGTTAGACCGGTAATTACCTGATCAGACAGGCAACACCTTAGGCGCTGAAACCAATAATCACGACAAGCTCGATCTGGAATTAGTCTTAACGGCGGTTCCAGTTTAAAAAGCACGCCTGCAAACTATCTTATCAACCCTAATGGCCATACTTAAAATTCAATCTTCTCTACTTGATCATTTTTTAACTTCAGGTGTTGAAAAGTATATCTACAGGCATGCCGGTATTTTAGTCTTAAAAGGAGGCAATTACCTGTGTTTCAGGCAATCTTGTCTTGGCGTGTAGGCTGGGTTGATTACCGTCCTCGGGATGACGATAACCTAAGGCGACCGCAAATAATGGCTGATGATGACTTAATCCAAGGATCTTTCTATACAGATCAGGCTGGATTCCTTCCATTGGTGTACTGTCAAGCCCCATTTGCGCTGCTGCAGATAAAAAGAACCCCAAGGAAAGATACACCTGGTTTTTCATCCAGGATTTTATTTGGCTGCTTCCTGTGGGTTTGACAAAGGTGTGATAATAATCAACGGACCCTTTTGGCAAATGCTGCTGAATCTTCTCTTCAAACTTTTCAATATCATCTGCGGCGCTGAATACAACCAGGTGACTGGCCTCATTAATTTTAGCCTCATTGAAATAAGAGACAGCGGCAAGATTTCTTTTAAGGGCTTCATCACCAACAAATATAAATTTCCATGGCTGACTGTTGATGGAGGAGGGGCTCAGTCGAAGAATTGTTTTTAACTCCTGAATAAGATCCTCAGAAACCTTTTTTTCTGCATCATATTTTTTTGTTGAATATCTGGACTCGGCCAGTGTTAGAAAACTCATTAGATTACATTTTAATGTTACTATAAAAATTAATGCTGCAAAAATATGTATAGTGTCCTATATTTGCAATAACCGACAAAATGTATAGTATCAGATGTATCGTATAGACAATAAACGGTATCCATGCAGTACCAGCCTCACCATGAAATATATTGGTGGCAAATGGAAGGCTGCCATCCTTATGCACCTGATTAAACCTAAAAGGTATAATCAGCTACGAAAAGAATTGCCCATGGTGACGGAGCGCGCCATAAGTCTGCAGCTAAAAGAACTGGAAGAAGATGGGCTGATTTCCCGCAAGGTATATACAGATAAACCCCCGTTAAAAGTAGAATATGCCATGACGGAATTTGGCCGGACCCTCATACCTGTGCTTACTGGGCTTGCTGCCTGGGGGAAAAAAGCGGCCAGCCGACAGGAACGTGTTGAAGAACTGCCCGATGAAGAAGGATGAAAATGTATAGGGGTCATGCGCGAGCAAATTAAAAAGAGCCGATAATGGTGTTTAACCCTTACTGGCTCTTTTTATGCAGACTTGTTAACCCCGTTTCAAGGCAGGAATTCCCTTTTAGGATTATTGCGTTTAAAAACGGATCATGATGCTTGCAGTTACATTGCGCATTTGTTGGAGTTGCAGCCGGCTATTCCAATATTTTTCATTGCCGAGGTTGTTTACCTTTAGTGTCAGTCTATACATGGAACGTTCATAAAATAAACTCGCGTCCGTTACCAGGTAAGAAGGGACAACAAAGCCGGTCAGGTGTTTTAAATTATCCAATTGCGTACCGTAAACACCCCCAAAGCCTATCCCTAAGCCTTTGGCCCAGCTGTTGAGGATTTTATAGCTTGCCCACAGATTAGCGGTATTTTTAGGGCCGGCTCCGTCCGGACGTGTGCCTTTCAGTCCGTCAGCCGCTTTAAGATACTGGCTTTCATTATAAGCATAACCGGCAAAGATATCTAGGCCGGGAAGCGGATTGCTGGTCAGCTCGGCTTCAAATCCTTTACTTTGCTGGGTGCCGTCCTGGATAGAAAAACTGTTATGATCCGGATCACTTCTCAGGGTATTTTCCACTTTTATATAATAATAGCTCACGGTTCCGGTCAACAGGCCATGCAACAAATTAAGTTTGGAGCCCACTTCAAATTGCTGACCGTTTTCGGGTTTAAAACTGTTTCCTTCATAGTCTGTACCGCCTACATTATTAAAGCCATTCTGGTAGTTTGCAAACAAGGATACTTTATTTAAAATGGGTTGGTAGACAATACCGAACTTAGGGGAGAGGGCCGTCTGGCCGTATTTGCCGGTTGTTTTGCCCGTCAGTTCATTACGGTTGCCGGCGTTTTCAAAACGGTCCACTCGCAGGCTGGCCATCAGGTTAAGGTTTTCCAGCAGATTGAATACATCACTTAAATACGCGCTATAGGATTTTTGATCCCCTGCACTCTTTTTATACGTAGCTTCAGCGAGCCTGCTGTCCACGGCTGCCCGGTTAAAATTATAATAGGATTTTTCCGGGTGAATAAAATTGACCGTATCCATATTAAAGGAAGCGGTATTGGAATTGTCGTTATAATCCAGATAATTCAATCCAAATACCATTCTATTGCGTTTGCCGGCAATCTTGAAATCTCCGATAAAGTTTTGTTGCAGCTGGAAGGTTTGAAAGTTTTGAACACCCCCTGAAACAGAGCGCGTCAGTGTAGAGTCAGTAACACCATTTAAGGAAAGCATCGGTCCCGTCAGATCATTATTCGTATGGGCTACACTGGTCTGGCTCAGCCACTCCTTGTTGATCTGGGTTTTTATCTGTGCATTTAGGTTGAACTGGGTAGCGGTAAAATAAACATCATTATTGGTAAAGGAAAGATTATAATTGATCGGCAGATCCTCTGCTCGCTTATAGATGGTTTTACCGGTGGGCGTCATCCAGTAAGGACTGGTTGCGTCCCTGTGGAAGAATTCTGTATTGACATTCACGGAAACCCGGTTATTAACCTGAACATATAAACTGGGCGCAAGCATTGTGCTTTTCAGAAAACCGGCGTCCTGATTGGATTTATTGTCATTGTGCGCCCCTGTCATCCTCAATAAGATGGTATGATCGCTGTTAAGGGGTGTATTACCATCAAAAGTAATGCGGTTCAGGCCGTAACTTCCACCCGTATAACTGGCAGAACCGCCCATTCCATCATAGGGCGATTTAGTGACAATGTTCACAACGCCACCAAAAGAGGTGGTGCTACCTCCGGCTCCAGAACCAAATAAAGAACTGGAAGGACCTTTGATGACTTCAATCCGCTCTATATTGGCCGGATCAATATCGGTCATGGTATAACCAGATACACCATCGATAATCTGACTGCGCACTTTAAAGCCCCTTGAGCTCATTGTGACACGTCCGTTATTTGCCGTCGAGGGCACACCTGAGCCCGAGATATTTTTAAAGGCATCCTGATATGTGGTAAGATTCTGTTCCTGCAAAAGTTTACTGCCGATTGAAGTATAAACCTGGGGACTTTCCATATCAGAGATAGGAAGCCGCATAACGTATATGGAATTTTTATTCCCATACCGGTTACGCCTGCCTTTGACGGTGACCTCCGACAGGCTATGAATATCTTCTTTCAGTTCAATGGGCTCAAGGTGAACCGTATCATTGGCAATGATATTGACATAACTTTCATAGGTCCTGGAACCGGTATAGGATACCAGCATTTTGTATTGGCCTTCAGGAGCCCTTAAAATGAAGTATCCTTGCTTATCCGTAATGCGCTGAACACGGGTCCCGACAAGCTCTATGGTCACACCGGGGACTGGCGTCCCGTCGCTGGCATAAACCTTTCCATCCAGAAAGCCAGTCCCTGCTTTTTCTATAGTGGTTTTTGGTTTCGCCGGCTGGGTGGTGGGCACTCGATCCACGTCTGGGTTTATTTGCCGGGTAGGTGCGGGTTGTTCCGTTTGTGGCAAAGGGGCTGATGCGTCGGCAATTTGTGCGTAGGTGTTTACCTGCCAGCCACATAGTGCGACAAGGATCAACAGGCTGATTTTGAAAAGTATTTGAATTTGAGAGGCTGTCCGTTTTATGAAAGATTTACCTATTTGATATAGCGGTATACTTTTATTTCTATTTCGTGTCCTAAAGGCCATTTAATGAAAGTTTTAATTAAAAGTCGAAAATTTATATGCCGAGGATTGCTTTTGTATTGACAATCAAATTAGTGCGTGACATTCATAACCTGACCTGCGTGAGAGGAATATCAATAAGACCACTCTTTAAGTATGCCAGATTTAGATTATTGCGCTGCGAAGTAAAACCCTGGCCCTGGCATTCATTGTCGATATCGGGAAATTTTGATTTACGCAATCCGGAAAAAAAATAAAGGCCAGCTATTAATTCACAACAGATACTTAATGAGTTTTTTGGAACCAAGCAAAAAAATATCTTTGAAAACATACTTATGAC
>Ga0164242_10003691_pt1 | contig 17368 bp, 22 predicted proteins | sample OricomgcompostMG_FD_108783 | JGI IMG/M metagenome (GOLD analysis project Ga0164242, IMG submission 108783) | Miracle-Growth compost microbial communities from Emeryville, California, USA - Original compost - Miracle growth compost (MG) ...
TGGAGGATCAACAAGGGGGGAAGGCGGAGGGAGGGGGGCCACTCGTTATGCGCTGGCCAGACAGGTACTTTGCTGCAGACGAGTTTCCGTTGGTGAAAAAAAGAAAAGCTAAATGATTTCGGATGAAAGGACAACAGAGGACAGTGTGTTCGTTCAGGGAGAAAGAAAGAAAGGAAAGATTGAAGGACGAGAGGCGAAATGAGCGCTTTCCCCCGAATGACTGATCTAAAAGGGGGCGCTACAGCCTGGAATGGAGCGGTCCCCCGGAAGGGGAGAGGTTGTTCGAATGTGGTCGAAAGGCGCCAGCTCGGCTGATAGCGAGGCTCCGCTTTCGGGAGGCGATCCAACCGGGATAGCACGGATGGATTTCTCGAAAAAGTCGGGGCGTACAAATAGCGGATAGCGTACCGAGTAGGTATACCCTTGGGGCGATGTGGAATTGGGGCGATGCCGTGGAATTGGGGCGATGTGGATTAGGCGAGGAGCGAAATCTCCCACCGAATCTCAGCCCCCGACGGCGCCTGTTTCCCCACGCAGGCACAGTACACACTGGGTGCATATTAACGGGGGGAATACATCAATGATCCAGTCGCTTCGCCTTTCAGCTGTCCGCACGCCCCCCAGTCTGTCTGACACTAGCAGGAAAGTGGTCACGTTTGTTTCCCTTGGGGTCGATTCGTTCGAGCTAGTGCCGAGCGTCATAGCTGACTCTTAATTAGCCCAATCTCCATACACCAACAAAGTATGTCAGATGCCTTGAATTGTGGCCAGTCAGCATGCCAAAGGCGAGCGATGGAAAGCCAGGGATTAGAGCTGCCGGTGCCATATGCGCCCAAAATGACGGAATGTGGGAAACGGCGAGGCATTTAAGACATTGAAGACAATTGGCAATCACATATCCTCAACAGCGTCTAAATTTAGAGTCTTGGCTACGATGGCGATGGCGTTTATCATGCGTTCCCACAAGAGTAATTCTACTACCTATCCAACTCTATGTACTTATATATATCAGCCGCGCCAACGTGTGTCTAATCGCATCGGCTCCCCATCACTGTCGTTGCTCGCTATGTCTAGCCTATCTGTCCTAACTGACAGTCTCACATCAGCTCTGCCAACACCAGGGGTTTTCCCATCTACCTGACACTCACACCCCGGTGCGGCCAATCCAGTCAATCCGAGTACAGCGCGGTAAAATAGGAGCACGGTTGACGGTTCGGCCATTTTGATGTTTGAGAGAGCCTCCAACGGGGAAAGTGTGCGATTTAGATCTACCATCAAAGAGTTGGACGGGGGATGTGGGCCTGTACCTACCTCCATGGGAGGCGCCGAAAGATAAATCTAGTGCAGGAGCACTCCAGCTATAAGTGCCTCCCATACACTAATCTTTGCGCAAGTAACAGTGCTTCACAATAGGAAGAGGGCTACTAGTCAATACACCACTTACCTTCGCCCTTGCGGCAAAGAAGCGTCGAAGGGCATAAAGCACTACCTCCCCGGCCAAGGACTCCCTTTGTTTGGGCTGCTTTTCTGCACCGTGCTCCTTCCGCCGTGGCCCTTTCTTGTCCTGACTCCGCCACTCCTTGTCTCATAAACGTGGCAGAGAGGGGGAAGAAGGCAGGAGACACAGATCGACGAAAACAGGGAGTCTAGGGGGAAGGTAAACCGGGGAAGCAAGAAGAAAATGGCCTAGATTGCCTTTGAACCCAGATACTCTTTTACATTCCATGCTAACCCAAGGCAAGGACGGGCTATTCAGCGAGATTTACGTTCAGGGCTACCTCAGCTCACCCGGATCCGCCAATCGGGGTCAGCCTGGGTGAGCGGCCAAGGGAGCTGAGGGGGCGTGCAAACCGTATTTAAGGCTTATACTTATAGCAGCTGCTAGGTCCGCCTTCTTACATATCACGCTTTTTTTTATAGAGAACTACTAGGCGTCGGCAAAGGCCGATGTAACTTATATATTAATCGTAACATCCATTTGTCCCCAGGAATTAAGTCATTCAGGTACAAGATATTGACAAGACAAGCGTTGATGTTCGGTTAAGGACAGTATTTGCGACAAGAACCGAAGCATCCTAAGCACCTATGTCTCACAATGGTAGAACAATGTACATAGGAACTACCATGTATAGTATCTTCTAGTTGTCTTGTATAGGTTCTTGCTCAAATCTCGAACAGCAGTCAACCAACCTCATGGAGCGTAACTTGCCTACAGTGCAACAACCTTTTACACTTCGTACCATTGCTGATTCTCTTAACAGGTGACGACGGAGATTTGAAAGAGGAGCTTCAGTAAGCACCGCTGCTGTTAAGTAGGAGACAAGAACATTGGTCCAAAAGGTAACATAACCCACAACCGCAAGTGGAATCATGTGACACCAGAGGGTAACCCCGCAAGTTGTACGGATATTGGCAACCCTGCTATGATCTTGCTGGTGGTAACACTCAGTTACCTCTCTCCGTCAGGTAACAAACCGTGCTGTTAATCAATATTATTGCACGAGAACCCATATGTTTCTGACGGTCTACTAGAATCTCCCAGTGGTTCCTTATGAAGTAGCACAATAGCTGTCATTCCAATAGAATATAATGGCTGAAGAAATAAGCGTTATGATAATTGGAGCAGGTCGGTTACCAACCCTCGCACGAACAAATGAGCACTGCTGACGGTACTTAGGTGGAGCTGGAAGATTGTTGGCCCATGGTTTAATAAAGGTACAGCTACTTATTCCCGATGATGAAACAGGAATACTAATCACGCATCATCTGCAACAGCGTGGGATCAAGCCTGTGCTCTTTGAAAAAGACGAATCGGTCGACTCGCGCCAGCGAGACTGGGACTATGGCGTCCACTGGGCCGCGGTAACAAGACCAACCTGCTTTTTGTGGCAGCCACCAGACATCTAACGGATGCTATTCCAGAATCTGCTTTACGAGCTCCTGCCGCCACAAATTGACATGGAAAAGATCCTTACCGCACAGACAGATCACCTCCGTCCGTCGTCTGACACAAAGATCATGTGCTATCGCGCGGACACGGGCGCATTGCTCAAGCTGCTCCCTACCCCGAATCTCCTGCGACTGCGGAAGCGCGAGTTCTGCCGCGTCCTTGAACACGGGCTTGATATCCGCGTATGCCCAACCTAATCCCCCACCCTGTTGAGATATATACATATTTCTTAGAGCCGCGTCTCTGACGCGGTCTCTATCTGTAGCATAACAAGCGCCTAGTCAGTATCAGGCACGACCCTACGTCCGGTGCTGCGACAGCTACCTTCGCCGACGGGAGCTCTCATACCGCACCGTTCCTCATAGGCACTGACGGCAGCCACTCCGTCGTGCGCGAATACCTCGTCGGCCATGACAAGGCCCAGGTGCTCACGGCGCCCATAATGGTGGCGTGTGCGCACTGCCGGCTATCTCCTGTGCAGATTGAGGAGTTTTTCACGCTGACCGACCGGACCGCCATCGCGTATAGTCCTTCGGGGCGATTTGCCTGGTTGTGCGGTAGGTGTGTCCAGCCAACATGGCAATCGGGATCTGCTCGCCATATCTTTCTGTCGCATTATGGGGCCCTGCGCTGACTCGGCCCTATCACAGTTCACGACGCCTATGGCAAGCCTAACAAGGAGGACTGGCTCTTTACATATATAGTGTGTTACCGTACCGGCAATGGGCCGGACTCTTCTATCAGAGGCGACGAGCTCGTGCGCCAGATGAAGGAATGCTGCGCTGATTTTGCGGAACCGTGGAAAGGTATCATTGATGCGCTATCGGGAGACGAGCACGCGTGGGCGACACCCGTATCCTACTGGCCTACACAGCCGTGGCCGGAGCACCCCTCAAGGGGAGGGGTCACGTTGCTTGGGGATGCGATGCATTCGCTGGTACCACGTGAGCGCCATTTCTTCACTACTACCGGTGGAGACAGAGGATATACTGACACCGAATATGCAGAGCGTGGACAAGGTATGAATAATGCCATTCTAGACGTTGTGGACTTAATGAAGGAGATCGATATGGAAGAAAGGATGACAGTCATGTCTATTAGGGAAGCGATAAAGAGATATGAGGTGAAGGTGTGGAAGCGTGGCGCAGAGGTTGTGACAGAAAGTCTAGAAAATGGGATGATGGTCACGGACTGGGAGATGCTTAAGGAGTCGCCGTTGATGAATTTCTCGCTGGCGTATGGCGAGAAGAAGATGGCGGAGACATCAAAGGGCACTAGTTAAACCGAGCTACCAGTTGCCGCTTAGTTAAACAACGCCTTTACAACACGACTAGCAAAGCCAACTCTCTATGGATGATCTACGTTAACCTCATGAATATCTTAGACTACTAAAGGAATCCATAACCTGAGATCATTCATGTTGAAACGGAAAAGGTGGAAAATACCATTGAATTTCCCGGAGCGCGGAACTCATTCACTGCGCTTCACCTCCTAGCCGCTCTCAGGCCTCTGCCCCATCCAGATCCGATAGTTCATATACCCATGAATATCGGGTCTATGTATGTCTTTCCTCACTTGCGCACCAAATACCTCCGCTTCCGTCCGGCTCATACCTAGCTCAAGGAACGGCTTGGCTGCAAAAATGCTGATCAAGTCGTTCATATTCTGTCGCATATACATGCCGCATAGACGAAGCGTTTTATCCTGAGAGAAAGAATTAAGTTAAGTCAGCCATGCACACATTTAATTAACCAAACGCTTATTTCGCCGAGGACTTCAAAACACGCACCTTAGGCCACGTTCCGACTGGAATTTTGATTGTCTTGAGCCTGATATTGGCAAATCCCGCATCCTCCAAGTACTGACCGAGGTTGTTGGCAGTTAAGAAGTATTTCATCCCAAAAGCCGCGAGCGACTCTCCCATCTTCTGGAGGAACAAGGGTAAAGTAGAGTCAACCAGGGAGTCGTCATCAGAGAAGACTTGTGCGACGATGTCCTGGAATTCGACCCACCCGCCTGGCTTCAGGTGTCTAGGATACATGAGTTCCATTGGCACGCCAACGTACGGAAGTTTTCACGGAACTCACTCAAGGATCCTCTGCAGCAGTTTTGGTAGGTCTTTGACTACTTGTATTGTACCGCGTATGTGCACGAGATCAAAGTTATCGCCGTTCAGCCACTCATCTTCAAAATCGTCCACTAGAAACTTCAGGTTTGGGGGCACCCAACTAGGTTGGATGGGGCTTAAGTCGATGCCAAGGACTTCGGCGCTAGGGTATTGATCCGCGACTGTAGGTATGTTGCGTCAGTACGGCTCCTCCAGCCACGAGAGAATAGCATCCCGGCCCCAAGACTCACCGTCTATCGCCCAAATACCCGTCCCGGTTCCTAGATCTATGATCCGTTGCGGATTGTCCCCAGTTGGCGCGAGAAATAGCTTGCCACTATTGTGGCGTCAGTGCGAATGCAATGCATTTTTATCCTACACGGGAAAGTGGCGATGACGCACTCAGTGAGCTCCATATGCATTGCATGTTTCATATCTTCCCTATTTTGCTCCTGGTCGTCGTTGGGAATTGGATATCTCCCCGCTCGGTATCTGTGATACTAAGGGCATTCAATCAGCAGGACTTTCCACGACAGACTACAAGGAGTGTCGCCAAGAATGGGGGGAAGAAGAATGCATACTCGTCGGCCATTCTCATAACTGTGCTGGTATATGCTAGAATTGATATCCGTTGAAGAGCTAGTTGTTGAACTAGCGTCGAACTCTACGAGATCGAATTCCTCCGCTTCGACCTCGCTCGGTATAGCAGCTTCAATTACGTCGCCTTCTGTTGCTGGTACAACTTCAAACGCTTCTATTGTTGCTGCAGCTTCAGACGCTTCCACTGCTGCCTGCGGTACTGGAGATGTAGCTGTGCCCATCTTTGGAGTGTCTTGTAAAGATATGGGAACCCTTGCTTGGCGTACTCCGTACTTCCGGAGACATCCTGGACGCGGCATGGTCCTAAACCCCTCCCCACCCACCCGCCAATCATAGGCCTACACATAAAATAACATCATCCTTGTCTCGAGGACTATTACGAGAGGTACCTTTAACGGAAAAAGAATAGCCCGACAGAGGGTCTTCCTCTTAAATAGTAAAATTAATTTACGACGTCTTCCTCCTCTAGAGAGGACCTTATTGTTGTTGCGGTTGCGCAATAATAATCGACCCGGGCTTGCGAGGAGAGATATTTTGCCAAAAATTTGCCCGTGCATGTGTCGCCGGACGGGTCCTCCGCATACCTACCCACCAAATCTTGGTCGTGGTAGCATATCGCCGCTCGGTGTGTCGGATTACCTCGCCCTTTCCGCGGAAGCCATCCGGGTAATCCTGGCACTTGTTGCAGTAAAACTTGGGGTGGCCTGCCCTACGGCCATTAGTGTAAGATATTGTGTTCAGAGCCTCCCTGACCCACCAGGACCTGCCCCTATGCAACGGCTGGACGAGTGAACAGTGTAGCTCTAGGCTTGTCTTGTGCTGTTTCGTGCGCAGAAGTTTTTGTGAAGGTATTTCGCCTAGAATACTCGTGCGAAACGTACATATGTAGCTTTACATATGAGCACTCCACACGCAATCGTGAGCTCCTCGTATAATACCTGGGACGCAACGATTCTCTACGATGGCTTGCGCGTCATAATTACTAGTAACGTTAGTGAAAAGGGGGATTTTCACTCGGTCCAGCTCACCCAGTTGGTCACCCTCTTGTGGGTCTGGCTCACCTTGATTACCAAGTATGATACCCATAAAGCGGGGGGATACTGGGTGAGTCCCGAGGGAGTCCCGAACGTAAATCCTATAGTATTTCAGGCCATCCTCAGCCGCCGAGTCTCCTCCTTTACTGCCTGACTTCCTCATCGAACCAACCATTGGATATGGCTCATCGAGGACACAGACGTGATTAGGGATAGAGTTTAATCGTTGGGAGGTATAAGCCTCAAACTAAGAGCACGGAAAGGCAATCCAACCTTTCTTTTCAAGTTTTCGTTTGTCGGCGGCCACACAGTATTTTCCCAAATTGATTAATGAATACATCACCGTGGGTTGCACAGCTTACGGCGTTCACTGGCTGGCACGTAATAGTTTCTCAGGATTAGGTTCCTATAATCGCCTAGTGGGCGACTCTTTGTCAATATATGAACCCTGCCAAAGCACACAAGTTGACCGTCCAGAGTGGGTTCTATCCCGTCTATTAGTACATCATCGCTGTAGAACAACAGTCCGAGAATCTCTCACTCATATCAACGGAAGAACTTAGAGCATCTGTGCCGAAGTCGGTCAGGTACCGGCAATTTATGATGTTCGCCTAGCCCTTGCGCCTGTAACATTTCCAGGTTTTCATTGCTTGACCGCTGCAATCATCACAAGTGTGTCAGCTACCTAACCCTTTCGGACCAACTCATTAGCTATACGGGGGTAGAGGAAGTGGCCAACAAAATGGTGGGAAACGCGGGGGAAGGCAGCTGGGAAGGCCATATCGATCGACAAGGTAGCGGTTCACTCTATTGTCGTGCTCTTGTGCGTGTGAACGTCGCTTAACCTCCAACTCCTCGAGAGGGTGTTTGCTCTCATCCAAACCTCACGATTTCTGGGAGTTAACCCTGGCTCTTGAACTTAGTCCTTTTTTCCTCACTTAGAGGCGTTATGGGAAGGAATATCATCGTTGCAGAAACATCAAATTGGAAGCAGTGGGGTCATATCCCTATTCCATTTCCGGGAAGCTATCTCAAATACTATCAGGAAGTGGGGAACATCCTCCGCTTCCATGAACGTTGAATCGGTGGCGATGCCTTTGTTGATGCGGAGAACCTTTAAATATTATACCGCACCCATCGCAAGTAACCGGAACCTGCATCGAATATTAGTCCAGAACAAAACATTGTCTTAGGAGAAGAACACTTTACCTTATTTAGCTCCTCAGACAGCCCTTTAAGACTCCATTCAAAGGGCCTTTCGGACCTTAAGAGGTACTGGCCGATAGGCGATTGGACCTGGAGCATCTGACGGAGACGCTCAAAGGACGCGGGAACCGGCTTGTCCAGTTCGTTGTCAATCCTCTTGTTGGAGAGAAAGTAGACCCAGTAAAAGGCAATAAAGACCCATGCTGAGGGGTCGTAAGTCCAGGGTGTGTCAGCCCAGGGAAGTACAAATCTGAGGTTGCAGTCTATGCCCTTCCGTCTAAGCACTGTTATAATCTCCTTCTCCTCCTCTTCAGGAGCCCCATCGTCACACCCCATCAGAGGTTCTAAACTCGTATACTGACTGGTTCGCAGACCGTTGCTTATTAGGAATTTTCTTAATTCATCGCGTGGCATCCTGAAGCCCTGGATAGCTATCACAGGTATTTTGGAAGTATGATGTTTAAGATCTAAAACGTCGATTATTTAGTGTAGCGATGATAATGATAGATACGTAGAGATATATGGCTTGGGAACAATTGAAATTTGGCGTGTTGGTTAGATACACGAGGGGCTAGGACTGTTATGCAGCTTTGAAAACATATGATGTAGATGCCAAATGGCAAAATATAACATGTCATACATCATGATTGAAATACGGCACTGCGACTTTGTCTCCAGAGCCAAAGTCTCGACCGAGGACTCGACGCACGAAAGTTTGAGCTCGCAGAGGCTCCTCCCTCGTATTTATCACGAACGCACGTGTCGACAGTGTCTGCTAGCGTGAGGCTTCGGCAGTGGGCCCAGTGCAAGTATCCTCTAGCCCTTTACGAAACACCCTTATCTAGGTACCGCCGCCTCCTTCGGCTCGTGACGGCAACTTCCACATGCGGTAACGGTAAACGAGTGAACCAGCAATCCTACTGGATATACTCTTGCAAGTCTTCTCCTTAGGCGAAACCGTATCCGTCCGCTCACCGTGTTCCATTTGCTTCTGAGCTGGACGGAAAGGGGTTGGCAAAGACCTGAGGTATCGGGTCGACCTCTAGACCCAAACCAAGGATCTCGGATACTACCTAGATGATGATACCTCTATCGTGAAAGAATTGCTCGTTTATCACAGACTTCCTACGTGTCTTACACCGAGTATAGTCGTACCGATTCGCAGATTAATCCTTTTGCCGCATGTATCGATTTCGTATTCCACAGCCAACGGTGCAGGAGGCATGTCGAAGACCTCCTCCGTTTGTTGTCCAAACGAAACCGAAGAACTGCAAGTGCTCATTATATTATGCAAATACTATTCGCTCTATTAGGTTGAGAGGCACGTCCCGTTTACCGTAACTCATCACAAGCATACCCCGTCTTCCACCCATCGCTACTAATTGCCCAGGGAAATGCCAGAGGCAACCCCAGTGTGGCAACCCGTACGAACCCTACGGCGTCCGCTTCCGCTGCTGCTTCCGCCGCTGCTTCCGCGCCGTCGCTCCGCTCTTGAAGAACAGCATGACGGTGAGGAACATAGTCAAGATCTGTATCTGAGCCACGGCAATATACTGCCTGATCCGCCTCAACCTACTCGGCGGCCTCCTCGGTGCCAGGGCCGATGCACCTCCAGAATCCACCTCACCGCAACGTCGGCACACCTCGAGGAACAGTTCCGGATCGTCAGTGATTACGCCGTCGACCCCCTTCCGGATGCTCCACTCCATCCACTCCTCCTCGTTGACCGTCCACGTGTAGACGTTGCGCTCGGCCTTCCTAGCCGCTTTAAGGAACAGCCAGCCGGGGAGGCCGACGAGCGACTGCTGGAGGACGTTGAAGCTGACGTTGGGTTCCCGGAGAAGCCAGGATCCGTACAGGAGAGACCATCCGATGAAGGCCGTAGGAAATCCGGTGAGATACTCCTTGCAGAGTTCGATGTACGGCGCCTGCATGGACAAAAAGAAATTGAAACGATGGTGAGCGAAGATCTGTCGTGGAATAGGGCTGGTGTTGCTCTCCCGAACTGTTACTCACGTTCCAGCATCCAATTACTATTCTGTCCTTCCACGGCTTAGACGCCGGGACCGATGCGATGGCTGCAGCGACGCTGCCTAGAAGCTCGTCGGGATCATCATCTTGCTATTCGACTTTGTGAGTTGGTTCGTCTCTCCAGTGACAGTCGCTTTCGCCCACCTTGATGTCTAAGAGGAGCCAAATATCCTCAACGCCGGGTTCAGCTAGGTACGTGAGCAAATCCACAAGCCTTGGCAACGACTCGTATGGCGCCTTCAGTGTCTTCAGGCCACTCAGATAGCTCCAGTCACAGTCCGCGATCTTCTCCTTCTTGCCGTAGCATCGTTCTAACGTTGCATCCTGCATTGGCCAGAAAAACCCGACATCAGCCATCGATTCGACACACAGGTTTATCGTCTTTTAAAACGGACTATTTCGACAATGCCGCCAACATGGGCCTGGACGAGCCATTTTTGGAAAGAGGTGTAACCTACATGGGAGAGAACGACAACACCGTCCTTCGACAGGTGCACATCTGTTTCTATGGCGTGCGAGCCGACCTCGACGGCGCCGCGGAATGCGCCTAAGGTGTTTTCTGGGAACGCGGCCTTGTGCCCGCGGTGGGCAATGGTCTGCGGTAACCGCTTCAACTTAGCTCCCTTGGATGCTGTCTGCGAGAGGGCCATGGTGAATGGTGCTGCCTAGTACGTCAGCGACGGTGGTACAAAACGGGCCGGTTAGCTGCAGCGTGGAGGGGGCTATTCATCCTTCAGGGCAGCGTGCCCCATTGCTCGATTACGGTACGGGCGAGTGGAGCAGGGTTTGGCAATTGCCCTTAGACACGCGGTGAACAAGGAGCAAAACGGAAGAAACTAACCCGGCGGGATCCCGGCTTCCCTCTCAAGCAGGGGGGATTCTTCCCCAGCCATACTGGCCCGCGCCGCGGCCGGAGCTGCAGGCGGGAGGCGGTGTCTGACGGGCAGCTTGGGACGGCCCCACTCTTGCGCAGTGGAGTCCGGCAGTCGTTTCTGGCGCGCTTTTTCTTTTGGCTGGGCAATTCGCTACCCCTGAAACCACGTAGGAACAGATATTTTCTTGGCAGTGCGTGCTTGGCGATAGACAATGTTGGACGAGCGAGATGGAGGGGGAGATCAAAAGAAGTAGGACGGATTACGTCGTTCAGCCGCGCGCCAAAAGGCCCCCTGCCTTGAAACAGGATTCCGCTAAATCCGGGCGTCCGTGTGTTAAATCCGCCGCCTATGGGTCTTCTTAGAGTGGGGCCGGCACCCGATTAAGCGGGTGCGTCACCGACGGTGAGCCTCCCCTACTCACCTCCTCGGCCGATCTCACCTTGGCAAAATCGGCCCTGTAAGCCCAGCTGGCTACCAACAACATGCGCACGTTTTTTCGTGGCTTGTCTCGTGCTCAGACGATGCCTCCTCGGTTAAGCACAAGGTCTAATTGGGCATGTTCCCCAGCTCGGCGGCACAGAGAAGCAATCTGCGAAGGAGGGGGTTGGTTGCACAAGGCGCTTTCAAAGAAAGCGCGGCGAAATACCTCCAGAGGAAACCCCCCCCGCCCCCTCTCTTAGGCCTGCTAAATTCGAGATAATATCGTGATTTTACCGTTTTTTGTAACAGACAGCCTTGGCCTAGGGTGTTAATTATTCGTAGCTCCGCCGACTCCTAAAGTGAATGGCGACGTAGTGTTCTTCGAAAAGGGATGCCTAAAGCCCACGATCTGCGTACATTGTGGAAGTTGGAGTTCATGCGAACACATAGCGACTGCCTCCCCCCCAACCCCTCTCCTGAAGTGGCACCAGAGCCTTGTCTCTAAATTTGGCGGTAGTGTGCAAAGGAGGGGGGCTCGGCGGTTCGCAATGTAATGGGAAGCGCAAGTTCGTCTCAGCTTCGGCCAGTAACTGCCACACGGTCCCGACCCTGTTGAGTAGAAGCAAGCCTTCTAGGAACTAGTTCTTCGCCATGGTGTCAGGCAGCCAATGGTAGCCCTGCTTGGGTGGACGCCAGGTCGGCACAATACTACTGTGGTACTTACAAAGTGCATATCTTGGCGGCGATAGTAGTGGTCCAGCCTGCCTGCGCTTTTTAAATAACTGGCATCCCCCTACCACTCCATGTTGGGACGAGCTGGGTATTCTACTTGGTTACCTACAGCCCGTACCTTGGTAGAGTTTCTGAATCCTCGTCACCACTTATACTAGAGTTATCACCCCAATGGCACCCGACTTGAAGGCGCGGCACTGCCATACGTGCAAGGCTACGGACAAGATAACATATTCTTGCATCCAATGCAACAACTTGTCCTTCTGCAACGAATGCTGGTCACTTTGGATACTGCACGTAGATGGGGCTGTCGGGTGGGATGGACGACCTCACGAAAAGTCCAACGCCGAAGTCGTCCAACGACTCCGCCAGATCCTGGAGCCTACTAGGACAGAAAATGATCACGAGCACGAACTTCAGAATGATGACGATACTACATGGTTCGGGGTCGGACGCGATTCTAATAATCAGTCAGTCTTCCAGGACTACGGCCGTTTTGCTACACTCATGAGCGAGAGCCAAACCCCAGAGCTCGGCAGCCGATACCCTCAATTGGTTTCGTTTATCGGCCAAACAGGTATGTTTAGGTCTACCATCCCAGCCGCCGATTTCTTTCTTCTGTAATGCTAAGATCTACTTGCTTATAGGGGCTGGGAAGAGTACTCTCATCAAGATGCTGATTGAGCGATTGGACGAGGCAAACATGGATCGTCAGGGACAGTTCGCGTCCCCAGTCACATCCTCCAACAACGATCGTCTTCCAACAACCGGAGATGTCCACCTCTACGCAGACCCACTGTCGTACCACAGCAAAGTCCCCCTCCTCTATGCCGACTGTGAAGGGCTGGACGGCGGCGAGTCCATTCCGAAGGGTCTGCGACACCGGACCCGAGAAAAAGAAGATGCCGCCACCTCTATATTTGGGCTCGGCGGTCGCTCGAGATCCGCATCTACGGCCAGAACCTCGGTTTTTATTGAATCGAAGAAGAAGCTCAAGAAGTGTCGTCATGGTTCAGAAAGAGATATCGCTTGGGCTATCACCCCTGAGACCAGGAAGCGCGAATATTCCGTCACGCAACTGTACCCTCGGCTTCTCTACACGTTTTCAGACGTTGTCGTCTTTGTGCTTAGGAATCCAAGGTAAGGACATGTTACGACATAAAGCCGACCCTCGAAGCTGCTGCTGACTTTCTAGAGCGTTTGAGTCGACTGTCCTAGAGAAGTTACTAGAATGGGGATCGGCCTCTATAGACAAGTCACTTAATCAGCCTGCTCTTCCGCACGCAATCATTGTCCTCAATGCCACAGAGAACGTTGATGAGAAGGAATGGGATATCGACACGGCCACGGACCTTCTTCTTGATGATATTCGAGGCGCCATCTTTCGCGAACCTCGGTTTGAAGAACACGCACGAATTTGGCGAGACAACGGCCGCAAAGTTGAGAGCACGAAAGACCTGTTAGAGTGCTACTACGCATCCATCACAACAGTCAGAGTCCCGTCCAGGGGGCGATACATGCTCATGGACCAGCAGGTGGGAACGTTGTTCAAGACCATAAAAAAAAAGTGCCTTGCCTCTCTGATCACCAAGAAGAGGGTACGGATGCTGGCAACTTCAGATAAGCTACAGGTCTATCTCCAAGCTGCCTACGATCATTTTTCAAAGGACCTGGACACTCCTTTCGATTTCATCAAGGAAGCGCTGAAGAACAACCCCATTCCTCGAGATTTCGGCGGCAATATTCTTAACCTCGCTCTTTCCATCAAGTATAATTCGGAGGACAACGTACGAGACGACACAGTCAAGATATTCGATACGATGGCCCCAATGATTGCATCGTGCATCATGTTGGACTCGGTTCGCCAGAACTTGATGGGTGAGTCCGCCTATCCTATCGTGCGAACGTGATGTTAATTTATTTGCCAGGAACAACTGTTCGGCTACTGAATGATGCCTACATTGAGTTCTGTGAAGCTGCAATCGAAGAGTTTGCGGACCTCTACACGCCATGTAGCTTTGAGCACCCTCGTCTCGGACGATGCTACAACAGAAAATCAGGACACAATCCAAAAGGCCACCAAAACGTGGATGGCAAGTTCATTGGCAGTGGAGGCTACCAATCCGAGTTTGACGCTCGCGAATTCATGCCAAAGTGGATCGAGCGCATTAGGAGTTACCTTCAATATCTTCAAAGTAAATCCGCGGAACTCAGCCTCACACTCCGTGAACAGACGGAAAATCAGATCGCCGCTGAACTCCACAAACAACACCTCAACGACTTCTACCACCAACTCGGCAATGTGTCTAAATATGTCAGCCACTCCACCTGCTTCTCATGTCTGAGAGAGCTCCCGGAGCACGCACTACCTTGTGGACATGTTTTATGTGACCCTTGCATCAGAGCCTATGGAGTAAGGGCATCTAGGACGGCTATTGAACTCAAACGATGCCCGTTGCATCTGAGGGAATGGCTGTGGGAACCGCCATGGATGGTCGCTGTTAAACCACCATACGCCGGAGTTCGGATTCTCTGCCTAGACGGGTAAGAACGGAATCGGTATTCCATGAAAGCATCGTCGATACTAAGACTCTCTCTCTAATTAGTGGTGGGATTCGTGGTATATCTGAGCTTCAAGTTCTCAAGGCTATTGAAAGGGTTCTCGGGCCTGGACTGCCTATCCAGTTCTTTTTCGACCTGATTGTCGGTACTAGGTCTGTATTGTCTCTAGTTTCCGTCTACCTGACTTATGGTCTCTAATGATACCTAGTACTGGCGGAATTATCGCACTCGGCCTTGGCGTCAAAAACTGGCCAGTAGAAAACTGCATCAAGCAGTTCAAAGAACTATGTCGACAAGCCTTCTCACCCCGCAAGATGATTGGGATTCCGCTGCTAGAGAAGCTCGCCATCGTGAACCACGGAAGCATTTACAAATCGAAACCCTTTGAGGCTTTACTCTCAGAACGGTTTGAAGCAAGTCCTTTGTTTGGGGGCACGAACACCAACAGAAACGAGATGGTTACCAAGGTGGCGGTTACGTCAACGACGGCTGTTGCTCAAGAGGCAGTTGTCCTCGCCAACTATAACAGACCGGATCCTTCTGAATATGGTTCGTAAAATGCTTCACAAGTTTGATATAGCTCTGACTATTATAGATCTACCCTATACGTTCACTAGATCCAACGGCCCGGCCAAAGAATTCAAAATATGGGAGGCGTAAGTCCGCCCCGGTCCAAGACCGATAAATACCTAGGTAAGCATGAAGAAGAAAACTAACGCCGGTATAGGGCACGAGCTACTTCAGCAGCTCCGCCTTTCTTCAAAACCTTCCTTAAGGAGAGCACACAATCCAGCTATCTTGACGGCGCTCTGTATCATAATAACCCTGTGTGGGTTGCCCATCACGAGCGGAAACTGATTTGGGGAGATGTTGCTGGCGCTCTTCCAGACTTGCTTCTCTCGCTAGGAACGGGAACAAACGGTCTAGAAGAGAGTGATAAGGCTACGGCCTCGGCCGGCGACGAAGGAAATTCTGCTGGAGGGAAGAAGCACAAAATCACCAAGAGTTTCTTACCTCTCATGTGGAGTATAGCGACGGAGCGACTTGACCGACTCATGGAATGCAACATCATCTTGAAAAATTTCATTGCAGAGAGCGTCTCTTCCGACTTCACTCGCAGTTCAAGTGGCAACCATCGTAGGTTTATCCGCATCAACCCTGATATACGCTCGAGTGTCCCTCGGCTCGACGCAGTGGATGAGATGGACAATCTTGAAAAGAGCGTCAAAGAATACCTGGAAAGCAACATGCAAAGAGTCAGAGAGGTCGCCCACAGGTTGATTGCGAGCACCTTCTTCTTCGAGAAAGACCGCAACTCCGTGACGCAAGTCCAGAACGGGTTTCAATGCTCAGGCAAGAAGCAACCTCCATTCAGGCTCCACTATAGCTAATTCTAGCCCGTAGGCCGATTGCACTGTCGGTTCCGTCCGTACTCGGATGAGATGAAGGCCCTCGGCGAATCTCTCCGCAAGTACCTCCGCGGGACGTTCGAGCCATACTTCATCGTCAGCGAGGAAGGCTCCCCCAACAACATTCTTCAACTCCCCATCACCGAGAGCATGATCAGCGATATGTGCCTGCGTGGTTCTTTTAACCCAAGCAAGATCCTCATCTACATATCCAAGGAGCTGTCCACGACCAACATCTCCTTGTGCTTACAGGCGGAACCCTATCCGTTCTCGACGGACTCTACCCTTCCGATCAGCGGGTTTCCGAGAGAGCTAGTAAGCGAGGATAACAAAATCCAAGGTATTTAAACACTCCAACTAGTTCTCTCCTAAATTTTCTTGTACGCTGAGCCCATATTCATCAGTGTCGCTACCCCGTTCGAGACTGAACAACGCTCAACAGAGCGGTGAGCTCCGCAAACCTCGGCGGTTTCAGAGCTTCAAGGAGAGAGTAGACAGCGACAATTTCAAGTATGAACCTCTACTGAAGAGCCAAGTGCGGCAGACGGCTTCACATAGGGACCTCCTAAAGGCGTTTGGTAGCCTGAGTACAATGGCTAGCCCGGGAGCACCAGAAACGCCGAATGACATTGGGAGTTGGACGCAAAGTCGAGCGCAGAACGACGCCGTGCCTTTTGGCGACGTCGTTCACGAGCTAGCGGGTTGAGTTGGAGTTGGATAAATGCTAGGACCTTCTAAGGAAGTTACATCCAGAGCTGCTTAGATAGACGTAGCTAGTGTTGCTCCCATCATCTTGCGAGCATTAATTACTATAATTACAGCGCCGCTCACATATCAGTCAACCTAGACCGCGGCCCCGAGTCGGGATTGATCTGAAAGCTTGACACCCGCTCGGATGGATTGATTGAATCAATTGATGGCCGCACTGCCCTCTTCATCTGATTGAAATGTCCGATTGGAAATGAAGCTATTTACACTCCCGATCAGGCAATTCCGCACATCCTAGATTGGAATCGGCGCTAATGTAGATTTTCTGTCCAACGGTGCGCTCCCCCAGTTAAATAAGACGACGTCCGAGTCAGGTTTCCATTTTATGAGCGCTTCGGTCGTCGACTTCTGTAGAGTATACCTCTGTAAGCAGCATTGACGACTACATGCTCTCTTCCAACCCGACTATTCTTGCACACTCTCCTTTTCTCTTCTTCATCGAGCCATTCGCCAGGTAGGGTAGCTTAGGCAGGCACTAGACAGTCTGTCGAATGCACAGTACGCAGCAACCACTATACCTGATCTCAAACTCTTACACCAAACCTGAGCAAGACAGTCCGTAGACAAGTTTAGAAGCCCAGTAGCTCCAGTATCCCTTTGGCTGTCATTGCGGCGCAAGGAGCGGAAAGAACACACCTCAAGTTGATCTAATTAAAGATGCAAAAAAAAAAAAA
>Ga0164242_10003692_pt1 | contig 17368 bp, 16 predicted proteins | sample OricomgcompostMG_FD_108783 | JGI IMG/M metagenome (GOLD analysis project Ga0164242, IMG submission 108783) | Miracle-Growth compost microbial communities from Emeryville, California, USA - Original compost - Miracle growth compost (MG) ...
GTGGCGGTGAGCCACCACCTCCGCCGAGAAAGGACAGCGCGCCGATGGACACCCACGACCTGCTCCCGGTTGGAGTCGTCGCGAACCGCAGCGGTTTCGCCGCATCCGCGCTGCGCTACTACGAGTCGCAAGGCCTGATCCATGCGCACCGCAACTCCGGTGGCCAGCGCCGCTTCGAGCGCAGCGTGCTGCGCCGGCTCGCCTTCATCCGGGCGGCGTCCAACGTCGGCCTGACCCTGGACGAGATCCGCGCCGAGCTCGGCCGGCTGCCCGAGAACCGCACCCCCACCAAGGCGGACTGGCAACGGATCACCACGCATTGGCGCGGTCGCCTGGACGAGCAGATCGCCGCGCTGGAGAAGCTGCGCGACGGGCTGGACGCGTGCATCGGCTGCGGTTGCCTGTCGCTGAAGCGGTGCGCGATCTCCAATCCGTATGACGCCGCCGCGGCTGACCAGGGCGCGCCGGGCGCGGCATACCTGCCTCCCCTGCTGCGCAGGCCGCACAAACCCGCCTGAGGCGAAACCGTGTCACATTGCGAGATGGTGACGGTGCGTGCCGAAAGCACTCATGAGCCCCGCTGACTGAGTAACGTTCGCAGGACCTTTTTCGTCACAAGAAGGATTTCACCCATGCCCGTCACCAAGACAGCAGCCGGCGTCGCGCTGTTGGCCGCCTCGGCGCTCGCACTGACCTCGTGCGCCAGCTCCAAGCGCGACGACACCAAGAGCAACGCAAAGAGCGACACCAACGCAACACTCAACTTCGGCGCTGCCGGAGCACCGGCAACACTCGACCCCTTCTACGCCAGCGATGGCGAAACCTTCCGCGTCAGCCGGGAGATCTTCCAGGGCCTGGTCGGTTTCAAACCGGGCACCGCGGAGGTCGAGCCCAAGCTGGCCACCAGCTGGACGCCCTCCAAGGACGGTAAGACCTGGACCTTCAAGCTCAAATCCGGGGTGAAGTTCACCGACGGCACACCGTTCAACGCCGACGCCGTGTGCAAGAACTTCAAGCGGATGGACAGCCAGAACAAGGCGGGCCAGACCGCGTCCGAGTACTGGCTGGCCAACATGGGCGGTTACAACGGCGCGGACGGCGAGCTCTACCAGGGGTGTGTCGCCACGAACGCCACCACGGTGCAGCTCAAGATCTCCCGCCCGACCTCCAAGTTCCCGGCGCTGCTCGGCCTGCCGTCCTTCTCCATGCAGTCGCCGACCGCGATGGACAAGTACGACGCCAACGGCATCAAGGCACAGGGGCAGGGCTTCGTCTACCCGGCCTACGCCAACGCGCACCCGGTCGGCACCGGCCCGATGAAGTTCCAGTCCTACGACAAGACGAACAAGACCGTCACGCTGGTGCGCAACGACGACTACGCCGGCAGCGACAAGGCCACCGTCAAGAAGATCGTCTTCTCGATCATCCCCGACGAGACCGCCCGCAAACAGGCCCTCGCATCCGGTCAGATCGACGGCTACGACCTGCCGAACCCGGTCGACTGGCCGTCGTTGAAGCAGGACGACAACCTGGAGATCCGTCCGGCCTTCAACATCCTCTACCTCGGCCTGAACGCCAAGGTCGACCCGGATCTGAAGGACCTGCGGGTGCGTCAGGCCCTCTACTACGCGATCAACCGCAAGCAGTTGGTCAAGTCGCAGCTGCCCACCGGCGCGACGGTCGCGACCCAGTTCATCCCGAGCACCGTCGCGGGCTTCAACAAGTCGCTGCAGCCCTACAAGTACGACCCCGCCAAGGCGAAGTCACTGCTCAAGGCCGCCGGGAAGAGCAACCTGAAGATCACCTTCTGGTACCCGACCGAGGTCAGCCGACCCTACATGCCGGCGCCGGACAAGATCTTCAACGCGATCAAGTCCGACTGGGAGGCGGTGGGTGTCAAGGTGACGCCGAAGCCGCTGCCGTGGGCCGGCGGGTACGTCACCGGCACCCAGAACGGCAACGCCGCGGCATACCTGATGGGTTGGACCGGTGACTACAACACGCCGGACAACTTCCTGGGCAACTTCTTCAGCGACCCGAAGGGGCAGATGACCGTCGGTGCCTACCCGTGGGGCGGTGCCCTGCACAAGTCGCTGCAGGACAACGACTCGATCGTGGACGAGTCGCAACGCGCCACGGCATACCAGCAGCTGAACAAGAAGATCATGCAGGACTACCTGCCGGGCCTGCCGATCTCGAGCTCCCCGCCCGCCATCGTGTTCAGCAAGAAGGTCACCGGTGTCGTGCCGAGCCCGCTGACCGACGAGCACCTGTGGACGGCGAAGGTCAGCAAGTAGTAGCACCCCGCCCGACCGGCGCCGCGTGTCCGCGCGGCGCCGGTCACCGGCGCTCACCCCGGTAGGAGCAAACCTCTCGTGCTGCGTTTCATCGTCCGCCGCCTGCTGCAGGCGGTTCTCGTCATGTTCATCGTGTCCGTGCTGCTGTTCGCGTGGCTGCGGTCGCTGCCCGGCGGCCCGGTCGACTCGCTGCTGGGCGAGCGGGCGACGCCCGCCACCCGGGCAGCCCTCAGCAAGACACTCGGCCTCGATCAGCCGCTGCCCGTGCAGTACTGGCACTTCCTCAGCAACGCCGTCCACGGCAACTTCGGCACCTCCACGCAGGTGCAGTCCGGGACCGATGCGATGGAGTTGTTCCTGCAGCGGCTGCCTGCGACGGTCGAACTCTCGTTCTTCGCGATCATCATCGCGCTCGTCACCGCGATCCCGCTCGGCTACTTCGCCGCCAAGCGGCACGGCGGCCTGCTCGACACCGGATCGGTGGTGCTGTCACTGGTCGGCGTGGCCGTCCCCGTCTTCTTCCTGGCCTTCGTGCTGAAGTACATCTTCGCCATCGAGTTGCACTGGTTGCCGGTCGCCGGGCGGCAGAGCCCCGATCTGGACGCCACCCGCGTGACGAACTTCTACGTCCTGGACGGCCTGCTGACCCGGGAGTATGACGCCTCGTGGGACGCGATCAAACACCTGGTGCTGCCGGCGATCGCGCTGGCGTCCATCCCGTTCGCGGTGATCTTCCGCATCACCCGGGCATCGGTGCTGGAGGTCCTGAACGAGGACTACGTGCGCACCGCCGAGTCGAAAGGCTTGTCGGCACGGATCATTCGCGGCCGGCACGTGCTGCGCAACGCGCTGCTGCCCGTCGTGACGACCATCGGTCTGCAGGTGGGCGGGCTGCTCACCGGTGCGGTGCTGACAGAGACCGTCTTCGCGTATCCAGGCCTCGGTGACGCCCTCGCGCAGGCCTTCAGCCAGCGTGACTACTCGGTGCTCCAGGTGCTGATCACCATGGCGGCGATCGGCTACGTCCTGGTCAACCTGCTGGTCGACGTCGCTTACGCGATCATCGATCCCCGGATCCGGACGAGGTGAATCCGATGAATCCTCTGCAACGCAAGAAGGACCGCATCGACGCGCTCGCAGCAACCGCAGCGGGCGGCGGCGACATCCCGGATGCCGGTCACGTCAGCGAGTCCGGTGGGCTCAGCCTGATCGGCAGCGCATGGCTGCGGTTGCGCCGCAACCCGGTCTTCCTGATCGGCGCCGCGATCACCGTCCTGTTCGTGCTCCTCGCGATCTTCGCCCCGCTCATCGCACCGCACAACGGGACCACGAAATACCTGATCAGCCAGGTCACCCCGGACACCCCGATCCCACCATCGCAGAAGGGTTTCCCGCTCGGCGGCGACGACCAGGGACGTGACTTCCTGTCCCGGCTGATCCTCGGCTCCCGGCAGACCCTGATCGTCGGAGTGCTCGCGACACTCGCGGGGCTGTTCGGCGGATTGGTGCTCGGCACCATTGCCGGGTCGATCGGCGGGTGGGTCGACTCGGTCGTGATGCGCATCGTCGACGTGATGCTCTCCCTGCCGTCCCTGGTGTTGGCACTGGCCGTCGCCACCCTCTTCGGCAGGCCGTCGCAGTGGACCCTGATCATCGCGATCTCGATCGTGCAGGTCCCGATCTTCGCTCGTCTGCTGCGCGGTTCGATGCTCACCCAGCGGGCGAGCGACCATGTGCTCGCCGCGCGGGCTCTCGGTGTCAGACCGGCCGCGATCACCTTCCGGCACATGTTGCCCAACTCGCTCGGTCCCGTGCTCGTGCAGGCGACGCTGGTGCTCGCCACGGCAATCATCGAGGCGGCCGCGCTCAGCTTCCTCGGCCTGGGCAACCCGGACGACTCCTCCGCCGAATGGGGTCAGATGCTCGGCAAGGCGCAGGACCTGTTCGACATCTCGCCGCACGTGGCGTTCTGGCCGGCCGGCTGCATCGTCGTGGTCGCGTTCGGTTTCACGCTGATGGGCGAGTCCCTGCGCGAAGCCCTTGATCCCCGGAACCGGAGGTGACGGAATGACCACTGCCCCGACGAAGACCGACACGCTGCTGTCGGTACGTGACCTGGTCGTCGAGTTCGGCGCCAAGGGACAGACACCGTTTCGCGCCGTCGACGGGGTCTCCTTCGACGTCCGCCCCGGGCAGACCGTCGGACTGGTCGGTGAGTCCGGCTGCGGCAAATCGGTGACGTCCCTGGCGATCATGGGGCTGTTGCCCAAGCGCGGGAACAAGGTCGCGGGATCCGCCCTGTATGACGGCACCGACCTGCTCACCCTGGACGACCGGGAGATGCGCGACCGGCGCGGTCGCGACGTCGCGATGATCTTCCAGGACCCGCTGTCGTCGCTCAACCCGGTCGTCTCCATCGGTGTCCAGGTCGCGGAGGTGCTGCAACGCCACCGAGGCATGAAAAAGGCTGCGGCCCTTGCGGAGTCACGCGACCTGCTCGACCGGGTCGGCATACCCGACCCGACCCGGCGGCTCAAGGAATACCCGCACCAGCTGTCCGGCGGCATGCGCCAGCGTGCCCTGATCGCGATGGCGCTGGCCTGCAAGCCGCGGTTGCTCATCGCCGACGAGCCGACGACCGCGCTCGACGTGACCATCCAGGCGCAGATCCTGAACCTGCTCAAGGAGTTGGTGATCGACTCGGGCACCGCACTGATCATGATCACGCACGACCTGGGTGTGGTGGCGGGGCTGTGCGACGAGGTCAACGTTCTGTATGGCGGGCGCATCGTCGAAACCGCTTCGCGGCACGAGATTTTCGCGACGCCGCGGCACCCGTACACCAACGGCCTGCTCGGCTCCATCCCACGGCTGGACGGTGCCCGGAGCGAACAGCTCGCGGCGATCCCGGGGTCGGTCGCCGACAACATTCCCTGGACCACCGGCTGCGCCTTCGCGCCGCGTTGCTCCCGCGCCATCGAGGTGTGCCGGACCGAACCACCGGTACTGGAGCAGGATCCGGCGGCGATGGAGGAGCACGCCCTGCGGTGCCACAACCCGTGGCCGATCGACGAAGGAACGAGGGGGCCGGCATGAGCGAACAGATGTTCACCCTGGACAAACAGCCGTCGAGCAGGCAGCACGAGGTGCTGCTGGACGCGCAGGACGTCGAGGTGCACTTCCCGATCAAACGCGGCGTCATCTTCGACAAGACCGTGGGCTACGTCTACGCCGTCGACGGCATGACGCTGCAGATCCACAAGGGCGAGACCTACGGGCTGGTCGGCGAATCCGGTTGCGGCAAGTCCACGTTCGGGCGTGCGCTGCTGCGGCTGGAGGAGCCGACGAACGGCACGGTGACGTTCGACGGCACCGACCTGTCCACGTTGCGGGGTGAGACGCTGCGCCGGAAACGCCAGGACATGCAGATGGTCTTCCAGGACCCGTTGTCCAGCCTCGACCCACGACAGACCGTCGAATCGCTGCTGCTGGAGGGGATGCACGCGCACGGCCTCACCAAGGACAAGGAGGCTGCCGGCGCCCGGCTGCGTCAGTTGCTGTCCGCCGTCGGACTGCCGGCTGCCGCCCTGCGCAAGTATCCGCATGAGTTCTCCGGCGGCCAGCGACAGCGGATCGGCATCGCGCGCGCACTGTCGGTCGACCCGCAGTTGATCGTCGCGGACGAACCGGTCAGTGCGCTCGACGTGTCGGTGCAGGCACAGGTGATCAATCTCCTGGAGGACGTGCAGGAGCAGTTCGGGCTGACCTACCTGGTGATCGCGCACGACCTCGCAGTGGTCCGGCACATCAGCGACCGGGTCGGCGTGATGTATCTGGGATCCCTTGTCGAGGAAGCGGATTCGGACGAGCTTTACAAGACACCGTTGCACCCGTACACCCGCGCCCTCATGTCGGCCGTCCCGATCCCGGACCCGTTGATCGAGGACCGCAGGGAGCAGATCATCCTCGCCGGCGACCTGCCGTCACCGGCGAACCCACCGAGCGGCTGCCGCTTCCACACCCGCTGCCCCTGGCGCCAGAAGGAGCGGTGTGACACCGAGCGACCGCAGTTGCGGGTCGTGCAGATCGACGGTGTCCCGGCAGCACACCGCGTGGCGTGCCACTACGCCGAGCAGATCCAGTCCGGTGAGATCCAGCGGCACGAGGTGAGCGCCACGGCGGTCGACCCCGCTGCCGTCCAGGACGTACCGACGGTGAATCTCCAGGAGGGTGGCGGCCAACCGTTCTCCACCCAGTGATCGAGTCAGCGGGTACCCACCGGCTGCCGGGTGTATGGCGCAGGCTCGACAGGCCGCGCGGTCGACCGAGGACGCCGGCGGGACGGCCACCACGCCCACTTCCCGAGCAGCGCGAGCGCGGCGGGCAGCACCACGAGCCGGACAACGGTGGCATCCAACGCGATTGCGACCGAGAGGCCGACCCCGATCTCCTTCATCTCGATCATCGAGAGCGTCGCGAAGAGCGCGAAGACCGACACCATCACCACCGCAGCACTGGTCACGACGCCGGCGGTCTCCTGCACACCCTGGCGCACTGCGAGTTTCGGCGGGAGGCCCTCGTCATACCGCTCCTTGACCCGGCTGAGCACGAAGACGTGGTAGTCCATGGACAACCCCACCAGCACGGCGAACAGGAAGATCGGGATCCACGAGATCACTCCGCCGGTCGAGTGGAAGTGCAGCATCGACTCCGCCCAGCTGTGCTGGAAGACCGCTGTCAGCACACCGAAAGCGGCACCCACTGACAGCAGGTTCAGCCCCATCGTCAGCAGTGTGACCACGATGCTGCGGAAAGTCACCGTCATCATCACCAGGGTCAGGCCCAGGACGACGAGCAGGACCTTCGGCAGGCCGTCGGACTGGTGCTTCATCTGGTCGTAGCTCTCGGCGACCCCGCCGCCGACCGCCCAGGTGGAGTCGGACGAGGACAATGCGTGCGGGATCACCGTCGTTCGCAGTGTGCGCACGGCATCGCCTGCGGCGAAGGAACCCTCGCCGGCCGTGCTGCCAAGGGTGAGCACTGCGGTGTGCCCGCCCGCGGACACGCGTATCGGATCCGAGACTGCCCTCCAGTCACCGGTCGCGATCGCCTTGTTCGCAACGGTTTTCGCGTCATGCTGCAGCTGTGCGGTGTTCGCGCCCTGCAACACGACCGACGCGGTCGGTCCGTCTCCGGGGAACGCCTGCCCGATCTGCTGCATCGCGCGCACGGCGGGGATGTCCTGCGGGAGCGAGTCCAGGCTGCTGGTCTGTTGCTTCATCCCCATTGCGGGCAGTGACAGAGCACCCAGCAGCACCAGTCCTGTCGCGAGCGCGACGACCGGCCGCCGGAGCGCCGGAGCGAGCAACCGCTTGCTGATCGCACCCGGTTGCAGCCGGGCGCCCAGGCGCCACAGTCCAGGGATGCGCGGACGGTCGACTTTCGGGCCGAGCAGTGTCAGCAGCGCCGGCAGCACGGTCAGCGATCCGAAGACGGCGAATGCGACGACGACCAGGGAGCCGGTCGCGATCGATGCGAAGGTCACGTCGCCGACGGCGAACAAGCCGCCCATGCTGACGATCACGGCAATCCCGGACACCACGATGGAGTGGCCGGAGGTGGCAGCCGCGATCTCGACGGCATCCGCGGTGCTCGCACCGCGCTGGCGTTCCTGGCGCTCTCGTTTCAGGTAGAACAGGGAGTAGTCGACGCCGACCGCCATACCGATCAGCAGGATCACGCTGGTGACAGTGTCCTCCATCGGCAGCAGCAACGACACCGGACCCATCAGGCCCATCGTCGCGAAGACGCTCGCGATCGCCAGGAGCACCGGAATGCCGGCTGCGATCAACGCGGCGAAGACGATCAGCATCAGCACGATCGTGATCGGCAGACTCTTGGACTCCGCCGAGCCGAGGTCGTGACCGACCCGGGCGTTGATCGCATCGTTCATCGACGTGTCACCGGTCTGCACGATCCGCACTCCGGGCGCTCTCGGTTGCGCACCATGCACCACCCGCGTGATACCGCTGATGTCCGGATCATCGCCCTCCGCAACGGATTTCATCGTGATCGGTACGATCATCAGCTTCTTGTCCGGAGACACGGCCGGCGCGGAGACTTGCTTGATGTGTGCGTCGCCACGCAGCTCACCCGCGATCCGGGTGGCTGCATCACGGACGTTCGCCCCCACCGGACCGCCGGAGGCAGTCGACAGCACGACGAATTCGCTGTCGGGCGGCGTCAGTCCGGCCGCCTGAATCTGCTGCGCGGCGACCCCGGACTGACCCACCCGGTAGTCGGCATCGGTCGTCGTGTGCATGGTGATGGCCGCACCACACGCCACCGCGGCGATGACCAGCAGCAACCAGGTGCCGATCGCACGCCACGGGTGGCGCACGCTCCAACGCGCAACTTTCAATGTCATGCCAACCCTTTTCACGGTGGCGGTTCCCTTCCTCGGTGGACACCGATCGGGCAGATTCCCGACCGTGATCCACCTTCGTCGCCGACACCGCCGAAGTCTGTGACGGCACCACCACACTTGGGGTGGTGCCAGCACCACCATCGAACGTGGGCCTGTCACGACTGCGCAGCTCGCAGCGAGGCGTCAGGATGGGACCATGCAACCCACCGCCGGCCGACCGCAGATCATGCTCGCGCATGCCGTCGCGGTTCTGCTCTTCGGCCCGACGGTCGCACTCCTCGTGCTCGGCGTCGTGGGGACCGCCCTGACACCACTGGGGATCGGTGTGCTCCTGCTGCTGGGGGTGGTGCCCGCGACCCGGCTGCTGGCCACAGGGCAGCGCAGCATGGCGCAGGAGATCCTGCAACGACCGATCGTCCAGGACTACGTGGACACACAGGGTTTGGGACCCATCACGCGTGTTCAGCGATGGGCGAAGGACCCGGCACGCTGGCGCGACCTGTTGTGGGAGCTGTCTTCGATCACCATCGGCTTCACCCTGTCCGTGCTCAGCATCGCGCTGTTCCTCTACCCCCTCTGGTCGATCGTGTGGTTCGGTCTCTGGAAGGGGCTGCCGGACGCCTTCTCCGACGCGTACGGCACGCACATCACGACGACCGGTCAGGCGATCCTGACCGCGGTGGCCGGCGTGATCGTGGGCAGCGTCCTGTGGTGGTTCACGGTGAAGCCGATCGCCCGTTGGCGGTTCGGGCTCGACGCGTTCCTGCTGGGTCTGTCCCGGCAGGCCGTCCTGGCACGGAGGGTGCGGGAGGTGACGACGTCCCGAGCGTTGGGCGCCGACGCGGCGGCAGCCGAGTTGCGCCGTATCGAGCGCGACCTGCACGACGGCGCACAGGCTCGGTTGGTCGCGTTGGGCATGAACCTCGGGCTGGCCGCGGAGCTGATCGAGAAGGACCCGGAGGCTGCCCGGCAGCTGTTGCTGGAGGCGCGCGACAACTCCGGTGACGCATTGCAGGACATTCGCTCGGTGGTCCGCGGCATCCATCCACCGGTGCTCGCCGACCGCGGGCTCGCTGACGCCATACGTGCCGTGGCGGTTGATCTGCCGATCGACTTCGACCTCGACCTGCGGCCACCCGCGATCAGTGCGCCCTTGGAATCCGCGATCTACTTCGGCGTCGCGGAGTGCCTGGCGAACATGGGCAAGCACTCCCGCGCCACCAGTGGCTGGGTCAGCCTGGCGCCTCGGGACGACGCGATCCAGGTAGAGGTCGGTGACAACGGCATCGGCGGCGCGGACCTGTCCGGCAGCGGCCTGCGCGGGGTCGCGGGACGACTGGCGGTCTTCGACGGCACGATGGAGGTGTCGAGCCCACCTGGTGGGCCGACCATCGTGACGATGGAGGTTCCGTGCGGGTAGTCATCGGGGAGGACCACGCGCTGCTGCGCGACGGGTTGGCGCGCATCCTGCGGGCACACGACATCGAGGTCGTCGCAACGGCGGACAACGCACCGAGCCTGGTCAGGGCGCTGCGTGAGCACGCCCCCGACCTCGCCATCGTCGACGTACGTATGCCGCCGACACTCACCGACGAAGGTCTCCGTGTGGCGATCGACGCACGTCGGGAGCGCCCCGCCTTCCCCGTGCTGGTGTTGTCGCAGTATGTCGAAAACCTCTACGCCCGTGAGCTTCTCGAGGACGGGGCCGGCGGAGTCGGTTATCTTCTCAAGGATCGCGTGTCCGATGTCGGCGCGTTCATCCAGGCAGTGCACCAGGTGGCAACAGGCGGCACGGTGCTCGATCCCGAGGTCGTCCGTCACCTCATCGCGCGTCGGCCGCAGGGCAGTCGGATGGAGCGGCTGACGGATCGCGAGCGGGAAGTGCTCGGGCTGATGGCACAGGGCCGCTCCAACGCGGCCATCGCGGCGGCTCTCTTCGTCACCGAGAAGGCGATCAGCAAGCACACGAATGCGATCTTCAGCAAGCTCGACCTGCCGGTGTCCGCCGACGACAACCGCCGGGTGCTGGCAGTATTGGCATATCTCAACGATTGAGCGGGTAGTGAAGATCACCCGATGACGAGGAGGCGAGCCGATGAGACTCCTGACGGACGAGGAGATCGGTCGACAACTGGAGCAATTGGAAGGGTGGTCTCGGGACGGCGATGTCATCCGGTCCACCTACAAGGCACCGACGTTCGCCCAGGGGATCGAGTTCGTCCGGTTGGTCGCCGCGGACGCCGACCAGATGAATCACCACCCGGACATCGAGATCTCCTACACCACCATTCGTTGGGCACTGTCGACGCACAGCGAGGGCGGCCTCACCCAGCTCGACATCGAGTTGGCACACCGGATCACCGAAGCGGCGCAGCACACCGGCGCACAGGTCAGTCGGTGACGTCGTCGATCGAGCCGCACGAAGGCGAACAACAGGACGAAGCGCTCTCCGGCCGACTGAACTGGCTGCGCGCCGGCGTGCTCGGAGCCAACGACGGGATCGTCAGCGTCGCAGGCATCGTCGCGGGCGTGGCGGGTGCCACCACCGACCGCAAGGAGATCTTGATTGCAGGCATCGCCGGCCTCGTCGCCGGCGCATTGTCAATGGCTGCAGGCGAATACGTCTCAGTCAGCACCCAACGCGACAGCGAACGCGCGATGATCCGCAAGGAGAAGCACGAGCTGCGCGAACTCCCTGAGGAGGAGCTGGAGGAGCTCACCCAGATCTACCAGTCGAAAGGGCTGCGGCGGGAGCTCGCGGCCCAGGTCGCCGAGGAGCTCACCGCGCACGACGCGCTGGCCGCACACGCGGAGGTCGAACTCGGCATCGATCCGGACGAGCTCACCAACCCGTGGGAGGCCGCAGGCGCGTCCTTCCTGTCGTTCACCGTCGGCGCACTGATCCCCCTCATCGCGATCCTGTTGCCCACTCCGGACCTGCGGGTGCCGATCTGCTTCGTCGCGGTCGCCCTCGCACTGGTCATCACCGGCGCGGTGAGTGCCCGTCTCGGGGAAGCCCCGGCCCGGCCGGCCGTCATACGCAATGTGCTCGGCGGCATGCTCGCGATGGCGATCACGTATGGCGTCGGCACACTCGTCGGCACGGCGGTCTGATCGAGGTCAGGGCAGGACGGCCCCGGCGCGTTTGAGCGTGCGGTCGAGCGGGATCACCTGCGTGTGCGCGACACCGTCCAGCCGACCCACGTCCTGCGTGATGAATCGGTAGAGCCCGTCGACGTCTTCGAAGGCGACACTGACGGTGATGCTCGCGGGCCCCGTCGTGGCGCCGCAGAACCGGACGTCGGGATGCTGCCCGAGCGCCCGGCCGACCGGGTCCAGGTGCGACGGTGCAACCGTCACGAGCACGCGCGCAAACAGCGTCTGACCGGTGAACCCGTCGTCCATGTCGACGTCGAAGTGGAGGAGTCCGGCCTCTCGTAGTTCGGTCACGCGACGGCGCACCTGCGCCTCGGTCATCCCGTCGGAAGCCGCCCGGAGTTCCGCGTACGTCGCCCGCCCCTCCCTCATCAGCAGTCCGATCAGTGGCTCGTCCCGCGCGCTGAGCTCCACCGTTCTGCCGGTGACCGCCGGGGTGCCATCGGTCAGCAGCCGCTCCTGCGCAGCGGTGAGGAAGTCCGGTCCGACACGCCAATCCCTGGCCGTCGAGCCACGGTAGACGTGCAGCACCATCGCCGCTTCGATGCCCGTGATCTGAACTGTTTTCGGCAGCTGGCGCAACAACAGCTGGTCCTGGGCATCACTGCTGCGCGGTCGCAACACACAGTCGACCTCGGTGCCACCACTCATGACCGCGACCCACTGAACATCGTCACGGCGGGCCAGCGCCTGGCCGATCCCCACCGAGGCATCGGGTCGGCAGAACAGCCGCAACATCCAGTTCTGCCTACCGGTGGGACCCGGATCGATGAAACCGACAACGCGCACCGCTCCTGCGCCGCGCATCCTGCGATAACGGCGAGCGACCGTCTGCTCCGAGACACCGAGCACCGAGGCGATCACCGAGAACGCCGCGCGCGGCGCGATCTGCAGACAGTGGGCGATCCGCAGATCCAGCTCGTCCCTCGTGGCGGATCCATTCGCCATCTCTCTTTTCATGGAGAAAATCTACGCTCGATGCGGCCTGACTGGCGCCCTGATACATCGCGCGCCACAGTTGCTGTCGCCGGTTCGGGCTGTCGATCCCCCGGCCACGTGCACGTCATCACATCGACAACCAGCTCGATCACCGAAGGGGTGACATCTCATGCGCAAATGGCTACCACTGCTCACCATCTGCACCGGAACACTGATGCTGCTCGTCGACGTAACCATCGTCAACGTCGCGTTACCCGATATGGCAGTCAATCTGCGAACCGACTTCAGCTCCCTGCAGTGGGTCGTGGACATCTACGCGCTCGTGCTCGCCGCCTTCCTGCTCGGGATCGGGTCGCTCGCCGACCGGCTCGGGCATCGGTCGGCGTATGTCGCAGGTCTCTCCCTCTTCGCGGTGGCCTCAGCCGTCTGTGGATTCGCCGGCAACTCCACCGTCCTGGTGGCCGCGCGCGGCGTGCAGGGCCTCGGCGGAGCCGCGATGTTCGCAACGACCTTCGCCTTGCTCAACAGCAGCTACACCGGACGCGACCGGGGCACGGCATACGGCCTCTGGGGAGCCGTCTCGGGCGCCGCCGCGGCGATCGGACCCATCGCCGGTGGTCTGCTGACCGAACACCTCTCCTGGCGGTGGATCTTCTTCGTCAACCTGCCCTTCGCGGTCGCTGCGATCGTGTTGTGCCTCGTCGTACTCGGCGAGAGCGACCGCCACCGTTCACCGCTCGACCTGATCGGCATCGCGACGTTCACGGTCTTCGCCGCCGCGCTGACCTATGGTTTGATCCGGGCGAACGAGCACGGTTGGGGCGACGGACAGGTCCTGGCCGCGTTCGGTTCGTCGATCGTGATGCTGGCCGGGTTCGTCGTCGCCGAGTTGTGCACGGAGCACCCTATGCTCGATCTGGGGCTGCTGCGCAGCGGATCTTTCGCCGGCGCGCTGATCGCCGGATTCGTCCTGTCAGCAGCGGCATTCGCGTACCTGACCTACGCCTCGATCTGGCTGCAGTCGGTCCGCGGTCTGTCGCCGGTGCAGGCGGGGCTCGCGACGCTGCCGCTCGCCGTCGCGACGTTCGTCACGAGCGCAAGCATCGGCCGGCTACTGCACGGCAGCCGGAACTGGCTGGCCGTCGGCCTCGGTATCGGACTCACCGGCCTCGGCGGCCTGCTCGTCTCGTGGCAACTGTCCGGCGCGAACGCGACCTGGACCGCGCTGCTGCCCGGTTTGATCGTGTCCGGCGTCGGCGTCGGTCTCTCCGCGCCGACGCTCAGTTCGACGGCGATGGCGGCCGTGTCCCCCCAACAGGGTGGAATGGCGGCCGGCGCGGTGAACACCGCGAGGCAGCTCGGCTTCGCGCTCGGGATTGCCTCGCTCGGAACGATTTTCGCCGCTCGCATCAAGACTCTGGTGGTCGAGAGCGGAGCGCCGCACGCCTCCGGCACGGCCGGCGCGATCGCCGGTGGACAAGCCCGTGCCGTCCTCGCGCATGCGCCGGAAGCTTCCCGGGCCGCGACCGATCACCTCGTGCACCTGTCCACCGTGGACGGGCTACGACTGGCGGCGCTCGTCGCAGGCATTCTCGGCATCGTGGGCGGGCTCGTGGCAGGGCTGTTGATCCGTCCGCGGAAACGGCCGGATCCAGCGGGTGCTGACGAGACGGCGCCTCGTCATACAGTCGCTGTATGACGATCCTTGACGCAGACATCGCCCGCCTCGACGGCTCCACCGGCACCCTGGCCGACATCACCCAGGGTCGCCCGGCGCTGCTGGTCAACGTGGCCAGCAAGTGCGGATTGACACCGCAGTACACCGCTCTGGAAGCCCTTCAGAAGGACTACCAATCCAAGGGATTCACAGTTGTGGGGTTCCCCTGCAACCAGTTCGGCGGACAGGAGCCCGGCTCCGCAGACGAGATCCAGGAGTTCTGCAGCGCCACCTACGGAGTGACCTTCCCGCTGACGGAGAAGATCGACGTCAACGGCGACGGACGCCACGCGGTCTATCAGGAGCTCATCAAGTCCACCGACCAGGACGGCAACGACGGCGACATCCAGTGGAACTTCGAGAAGTTCGTGGTCGACGCCGACGGGACCGTCGTGCAGCGCTTCAGCCCGCAGGTGACGCCCGACGACCCGCGTGTGGTTGCTGCGATCGAGTCCACGCTGGGCTGATGACCGAGGCCACGCTCCGGCGATGCGCCTCTACCGACGGGAAGTGTGGCCGATCCGCTCAGGCGGCGCTTTCCAGCTCTGCAATGTCGCTGTCGGACAAGGCGATCGCTGCCGCAGCCGTGTTTTCCTCCAGGTGCGCGACCGAAGACGTGCCGGGGATCAGCAGGATGTTGTCCGAGTGGTGCAGCAACCATGCCAACCCGACCTGCGCCGCGGTTGCGCCCAGACGCTCGGCGACCTGCTGCACCGCCGTCGATTCGGTCACCTTCGGCATCCCGGGGAACGCTGAACCGAGCGGGAAGAACGGCACGTACGCCGCTCCGCGCTCCGCGCACAGCTGCAGGGTCGCTTCGTCGTCGCGGTGCAACAGGTTGTAGGCGTTCTGCACGCACACTGCACCGGCTGCGAGAGCAGTGCGAGCCTGCTCGGTCGACACGTTGCTGACGCCGAACGCCTCGAGCAGACCGTCGGACACCAACTCGTGCATCGCCGCGAGCTGATCCTCCAGGGGGCAGTAGTCGGCATCCCCGATCTCTTCCCGCGGCATCACTCGCAGATTGACCACCGGCAAGCGGTCGATGCCGAGCGTCCGTAGGTTCTCGGCCACCTGATCCTTCAGGTGGCCGGGCTGCTGCGCCGGCAGCCATCCACCCTCGGCGTCCCGGCGCGCACCGACCTTGGACACCAGCACCAGGCCAGCGGCATACGGATGGAGGGCCTCGCGGATCAGCTCGTTGGCAACATCCGGTCCGTAGAACTGTGCCGTGTCGATGTGATTGATGCCCAACTCGACAGCCCGGCGCAGCACCGCGATCGCTTCGTCGTGATCTCGCGGCGGACCCATCACGCCGGCACCCGGAAGCTGCATCGCACCGAATCCGACGCGTCGCACGGAATGACCTGCCAGGGGGAAGCTGTCTGTCGTCATACCTCCACCCCAGCACATTGCAGCCGTCGAGGTTCGAGGGGGCCGATAGTCTGGGCGGAACCATCCACCGACCTCCGAACGGCCGACGAGTATGACCCTTGCCGAAGAGCCACCACCGCGTCGCCGCGGCCTCGTCGTTGTGGGTTCGATCAACCTGGATCGTTCGCTGGCGGTCGACCGCTTCCCCGAGCCTGGTGAGACGCTGTCCGCCAGCTCGCTGACCTCGTCCATCGGCGGCAAGGGCGCCAACCAGGCAGTCGCCGCGGCGCGGTCCGGAGCAGATGTGGCGATGATCGGTATGGTCGGCGCCGACGAGGAGGGAGGAACCGCCCGTCGTGCCTTGGCGGATGCGGGCGTCGACACGACGTCGGTGTGCAGCACGAAGGATGCACCGACTGGAACAGCGTGGATCACAGTGGCGTCCGATGACAACATGATCGTCGTGGTTCCTGGCGCGAATCATGCGTGGTCTCAGGGTCTTCCGGAGCTCCCGCCCGCGGATGTCGTGCTCTGCCAGTTGGAGATCCCACTGGCGATCGCTCGTGCCGCCGCCGGCGTCGGCGACGGGCTCTTCGTGCTCAACGCGGCACCTTCGCAGCCGCTGGATGACGAATTGCTCCGCCGGTGCGACGTGCTCATCGTCAACGAGCACGAGCTGGCTGAGGTCAGCGGCTCGGAGCATTTGGATGCGCAGGACGTGAGTTCGCTGACGGCTGTGGCACGCATGCTCATCTCGCGCGGGGTTCGCACGGTCATCACCACCCTGGGCGTCCGCGGCGCGATCCTGTGCACCTCCGACGAGGCAATACAGGTTGCTGCTCCACCGACCTCAGTCGTGGTCGACACGACCGGCGCGGGGGATGCCTTCTGTGGCGTTTTCGCCGCACGGCTGGTGGCCGGCGATACATCCGCCGATGCGCTGCGGTGCGCCGTGACAGCGGGCTCGATCGCGGTGCGCTTTGCCACCGCACAGGGCGGGTATGACGAGTTCGCGCGGCTGGCCGACGTGATCGACAAGACGCCCTGCGCCACAGCGATTCCGGTGGAATAGGCGGCATCCCGCAAGGGCGTGCATCGCGCGGCGCCGGTGGCGTCATACAGTGAGGAGCCCGACGTCAAGGAGAGTGCGATGTCCTGCGTGACCTTCCTCAATACCGCCCAGCGTGCTGCATTGCGTGAGTCCGGTGAGGAGCGGCTGACGCCGGAGGAGATCGCGGCGCAGCATCCCAGTCCGCCCGCAACGGAGAGCAAGCTGCGACGGTTGCGCACTCTCGCCCGCAGCGCCGACCCGTCGATCCGGCAGAGCGCCGCGCTCAACCAGCATTGCCCCATCGACGTTCTCGAACTCCTTGCCAAGGACAGCGACCATAGTGTGCGGCAGTGCGTCGCGCGCCAACCGCTGGCACCCGAGAGCCTGTTACATCAGTTGGCGAAGGA
>Ga0164242_10003693_pt1 | contig 17366 bp, 18 predicted proteins | sample OricomgcompostMG_FD_108783 | JGI IMG/M metagenome (GOLD analysis project Ga0164242, IMG submission 108783) | Miracle-Growth compost microbial communities from Emeryville, California, USA - Original compost - Miracle growth compost (MG) ...
TACAAACAGACGCTCCAACCAGTAATTCAAAGGGGGTTCGCCAAAGAAAATAAAATAAATTAATATATGATAAATAATCATATAACACATAGAAAACACAGGCTTCATTACATGGTTTAAACCATGTAATTTGTATAAGAAATACACATAATTTAAGAATAAAACCAACAAAGACTGAACAGTCTGGTATGGAAAACTGAACAGTTTTCATATTGAATAGGAGTTAGAAAATGGCAACAACTGGTACAAAAGTAGGCAGACCAATAGCACAAATCACAAAACCTGCCGTTGATCATAGTTCTGAAGGTATACCAGAAGTTCCAAATGAATTAACTCCTTACGGAAAAGAACTTTGGAACTTCATATGGGAATCTGGGGATCATTTAGATCGGCAAAGGGATATTTTACTTGTACAAAATATTTGTGAAAAATTCGAAGAATTAAAAAATTATAAAAAACAATTAAAAGATATAAACCTTTTAAAGAAAAAAGAATATAAACTTTTAAAAGATTCTGATGCAGATCCTTTTACTTTATTAGCCAAAGAAAAAGAAATAAAACTTGGCGATATGTATGAAGGATCAAATCATGCATATGCTCCATATCCACAAGTTAGATTAATTCAAGAAGGACGAGCACAAATTGTTTCTTGGTTAATTGAATTGCAGTTTACTCCAACACATGCTCCTGATTTTGATGGTGATGAAGAACTAAATGAGTTTATGAAACAGGATAGATAACATGGCTTTTTATCATGATGAGAAGATTGCAGATGTTATCAAACCTGATGATAATTGGAAGCCACTATATTGGACTGATGCTAAAAACAAGAATACAAGTTTTGCTGATGCAATATGTGATTTTATTGAAAAGTTTTGTATTCCAACATTAGAAGGACAAGTTCAAGGTTTTTATTTAAGACCTTGGCAAAGATGGTTAATAAGACATATATTTGAATTAGATTCTTTTGGTTTGTTTAGATATAAAACAGTTTTCATAATGATTCCACGAAAGAATGGGAAATCATTTTTAATGTCTTCTATTCTTACCTATTTTATTACAAAAGCAAGAAATGGTGATCAGTTATATACTGTTGCTAAATCAGCAAAACAGGCAAGGGTTGTTTTTGAAGAAGTAGCAAAGAATATTTATAGTTCAAAAATATTAGGTAAAATTACAAGACCTTTAAAGAATGAGATTTTACATAAAACTAAAACTGCTGTTCTAAAACCTTTATCTGGTAATGCTGGACAAGCACAAGGTTTAAATCCTTATATTACTGTTGGTGATGAGATACATGTTTGGGATAGTTCAACTGGTACATCTTCGTATGCAGAAGATATGTGGACTGCTATTACAACAGGATCATCTAATCGACAGGAGTCTATGTTTATTGCAATTACAACGGCTGGGACGAATTTAAACGGGTTAGCATATGGTAAATATCAGTATGGTGTACAAGTTGCTACTGGTGTTATTCAAGATGATGCTTTTGGTTTCTTTTGTTGGCAAGCAGAAGATGATGATGATATTAGTAGTATAGATACTTGGAAAAAAGCAAATCCAAATCTTGCTGAAGGTTTATTAGAATTATCTGTTTTACAAAAAGAATATAATCAAGCAAGCCAAATTAGTACAACTGAATTTGAAAGATTTTATCTTAATAAATGGATTAGACTTGGAGATAAGCAATTATTTATTTCTGAATATAATTGGAAACAGGCTATGGATAAAAAACTTGGTAAGATTCCATTAGGTTCAGAAATAACAGTTGGTTTTGATGGTTCTTTAACAGAAGATTCTACTGGTATTGTAGCAATTGATATTAAAACAGGTTTGATTGAAGTTTTGTATGCTTGGGAGAAGGACATAAATAATGCTGATTGGTTTGTTGATCCGCAAGATGTTGAAGAAAAGATGGAAAAGGTTTTTAATAATTATAAGGTTGTTAAATTATATGCTGATCCTTCAAGATATAAAACTTTGGTTCAGATTTGGGCAAAAAGATATGGTAGAAATATTATTAGGGATATTCCACCATCAAATCAAAGAATGGCTCCTATGTCGTCTGATTTTAGACAGGATATTTATACTAAAACTTTGCATCATGTTGGAGAAGAAAGATTAAGTAAGCATGTTATGAATGCTATTATAAATGAGCGAGAAGTTCCTATGAAACAGACAAGAAATAGTCCGCATAAGATTGATTTACTTATGTGTGCTGTTCTTGCTAATGGTGCAAGACGAGAATATATTGAAAAGCAGGAAGCTATTCAAAGAAATAAGGCTTTTTATACGAATTAGTAAGCCTATATATAATATTGTAAAGGATTAAACGCATGACCCTATCATTTGATGAAGCAAGTCTTATTAATAAACTTGAATCCAAACTTAAAAAAAAGGTTTGGAAAAATCTTGACAACTATAATTATTATGATGGCAGATTAAAGGTTAAAGATTTAGGTGTAAGTATCCCAAAAAGATTAAAAAATCTTGATGATGTTTTAGGTTGGGCTTCTGCACCTGTTGATACATTAACTGAACGAGTTCAATTTGATAGTTGGTATTCTGCAAACATAGATGATGATCAAGATTTAATTAACGATCTTATTGCTCAATATAAAATGAATAATGTTGATTTAGAACAACAAAAAGTAGCAAAAGATTCTTTTATTACTGGACACTCGTATATTTCTGTTGGTGTTGGTGATACGACTATTGGTGAACCACCAATTATTTATATGGCTGAATCTCCAAATGAAGTTTATGGTGATTTTAATTTACGAACAAAAAGATTAGATAATGCTTTGAAAAAAGTAAAGTCTGAAAAAGGTTGGATTGGAGCTTTATATCTTCCTGATCAGACTATTTATATTGCCAAAGGTAATAATAGTTCTATGTGGGTTGAAACTGATAGACAAGTTCATGATCTTGGTTTTATACCTATTGTTCCTGTAATAAATAATCCTGATACTAATAATTTACGAGGAAGATCAGAAATTACTAAACCTTTGAAATCAGTTATTGATTCTGGTATGAGAATTCTTCTTCTTGCTGAAGTAGGTAATGCATATTATGCATTACCACAGTTCTTTTTGCTTGGTGCTGATGCTTCTTCTTATTATGATGCTGATGGAAATCCAACAACTTATATGGATTGGTTAGCTGGTAAGATTAAAGTTCTTCCTGCTGATTCAAATGGACAATCTCCACAGATGACACAGGTTGCAGCAAACGATGCAGGTAATATTTTAGATCAATTAACAATTTATGCAACCCTTGCAGCAAGGGAAATTGGTTTGCCACCTTCATATTTTGGTTTTGATACAGTTAATCCTTCTTCTGCCGATGCTATTCAACTTGCTGATGAAAGGGTTATTACAAAAGCAAATAATAGAATCAAACATCAGAAACAAGCATGGAAGCAGGCTTTTGCTTATGGACAGATTATGCTTAATGGTGATTTACCTGATTCATGGTTGAATATTGAACCAGTATTTATTGATCCTGCTACTCCTACACCAGCAGCAACTGCTGATAGATTAAGTAAATTACAAGCGTTAGGCGTTTTTGATAAAGACTTACCACAATGGGTTTATAAAGAACTTGGTTTGACTGATATGGAAATTGCTCAAACAAAAGATTTTATTCAAAAATCACAAGGTAATCAGTTAATAAATACTTTATTAACGCAAAATCCTTCTACGATTAATCTTACGCCTTCTGATGGGACAGGAAGTTAATTATTATGGCTTCATATAACGAGGTAAGGGAGCAATTGAACTTGCAGCATATTCAAGCATTGAATTTGCTAACAAATACCTTTAATAATCAGTTTATTAATTTTAGTAAGCCTATATATAATATGAAAGATAATAATGATGACATAATGAATTATGTTTTCAATGCTTTTCCAAAGTTTGTAAGTCCTTTTCAACAGAAAAGTTTACAACTTGGAATGGCTTTTTATCAAGCAAGAAGACAACAAGCACAAACAAATTCTGGTAGAAATTATACAACACTAAAAACAGATTTAAGTGTAAATAATATCTTAAAGAATTCATTAGGATCAATACCTAACAGTATCTTTAATTATTTAACAAGTGATGATGGTTATTCAAAATTACAAAATGGGCAACCTTTACCTCAATTGGGTAAAATTGCAACAAATTCCATAACTAATTCAGATAGAAATACTGTTTTAGATTTATCAACTGGTGATAAATGGGTTTCTTCTGATACTATTTATAGAATTGCAAGTCCAAATGGTTGTACTTTCTGTAAAATGATGACATTAAGCAGGAAAGTATCAGATAGTGATAAAGATTCTTTCCATTTGCATTGCCATTGTGTTTTTGATAGGGATTTTGCTGGTGAAGAAGAATTCAAAAATAGACAACAATTCCAATCAAAGTTTGAAGATGATTATAACAAAGCAGTTGATATGATCAAAAGTAATTCTGCTGGTGATAGAACAATTCAAACTAATACAAAGGAATATTATACAGCGGTTAATAAACAACTTAATCAAGCATCAGCTTCAAGTCTTGCTAATGATTTTGATAATATCAATAGTAATGAAGCAAGAAACCAAAGACATCAAAATCAAGCATTAAATCAGAAGATATCAGAATTAGCAAGTAATGGTTTTGAATTTCCAAAAGAAATTCAAGATGGAGATAATAAAGGTAAATTTTCTGGTGATAATTATAAAATGGCTGAATATACTTGGACTGATATTGATGGAAAAGATCATACAGAAAGTTTAAGTTCTTATGATGCCGCTGATTACTTATTAGATAATAAAATAGACTTAAATACATTTGGACAACCAATTCATAAACCAGTCCAAAGTTTAACAAATAAAAACATTGCTACTGCAATAAAAATTGTGCAGGGTAATAGGAATGTTTTAGATTATTCACAAGATTCTAACTTTAATCGGTTAGAAAAAACAAACTAAAATCTAACACTGAACAGGGTTAGTGCTATTTCTGCACAGAAAGGTTAATATAAAATGGCTACGGAAAACGAACAACAGGATACAACTCCAAAAGTAGAACCAACTGAACAGACGGGTTCACAAACAGGAGCAGAACAAGAACCAACGGATACTGATGTACAAGATTGGAAACTTTCTTCCAGAAATTGGGAGCGACAAGCAAGAAAAAATGCTGATGCTGCTGAAAAATGGAATGAGTTTATCAACAAAACATCACCTGAATTAACAAAAAGATTAGAAACATTAGAAGCTGAAAACAAAAGTTTAAAACTTTCTTCTATTAAAGCCAAAGTTGCAAAAGAAGTCGGTTTAGTCGATGAACTTGTTGGCAGACTTACTGGTGAAACTGAAGAAGATCTTAAAAAAGATGCTGAAAGTCTTAAATTGATTTTTGATTCTGTTGTAAACAATTCTGGGTCTAAAAAGCCACAGGTTCAACCTGATAAAATTCAAGGACCAAGCGATAATACAAATAACATTAAAAATGTTATAAAAACTGAAGAAGATTTGAAAAACTTCTTACTTTCAAAACAAAAATAAACTATAAGGAAAATTACAATGACAAATTTATTTACTGATTTTGACTTGGGAGCTGTATTAAGTGGGATTACATTAACCGATACTGCAAAACCATCAGCTTTCCAATCATTAGGTACACAATTACCTAACCTTTCACTTCAAGGTGCTATTATTCCTAAATTTACAGGACTTGTATCACAATGGACTGCTGAAGGTGCCGCAAAACCTGTTTCTGGTACAAATGGAAAAATTAAACTTATTCCCGGTAAACTTGCCGCAATTGTTGTTGAAACAGAAGAAGCATGGACTATTGATGGTTTAGCAAATGCAATTGCTACTGCTGCTCCTACTGCACATGCAAAAGGTTTTGACTATGCTGTTGCTGGTATTACTGATGTACCAGATGATGCAGTAAACTTCTCCGTTGTTGGAGATACCACAAACGAGGCAACAATTGGTGCAGGTTCTGATTCACTTGGTGATTTCCTTGCAGCACTTGGATTAGTTGAAGACGGAAACCCAACAGGTGCTGTTCTTACAACTGGTATGGTTTCTTACCTTATGTCTCAAACCAATGGAGTTGGTGGACGAGCACTTAATGTTCAATACGACTTCAAAGCAGGTTCTGGTTCTGTTGAAGGACTTCCTTTCTACACCATTACTTCTGCTGATAAATTTGGTTTTGTTGGCGACTATTCAAGATACTTCTGGGGACAATTTAGTCTTAACGACACTCCTGTAAGAATTGCAACTGAAGGTATCGTTACTGATACTGCTGGTACAGTTCATAATCTTGTACAAGATAACAAAATTGCTGTTATCCACGAGGTTTTCGTTGCATCTGGTGTTTCTGATCTTAACGATTTCGTTAAAATCACACCTGCTTCTGAAAGCTAAAAAGAAATAAATTAGGCATGGCAGGAGCAGTCTTACGACATAAGTCTCCTGCCATTAGCCGACAATTTTAGGAAAGAATATATGACTGATTTAACTTGGGTATCACCAACAGATGTATTAAATAGATGGACAGGCACAGATGATAAACCTGATACTGATGATACAGTATTTACAACATTAATAGAAGATGCACAAGTGTTAATTCAAACAAGATTTCCTAACATACAAGATAGAATAGATGATAATAAATTAAATACAACACTTATTAAAATTGTTGTATCAGCAATGGTTCAACGAGCATATCAAACTATTCAAAACGGTTTATCCTCCTATTCATATGGTACAGGACCATTTTCAGAAAGTGGTAGTTTTTCTACTCCTGATAAACGAGGATTATACCTTACACAAGATGAAATAGATTTATTAACACCAAATAATTTAAAAAGTAATAAAGCATTTTCAATAAATCTTGATATTCACCACAAAAACTTTACAGATGATATTATTGTTCCATTCGATAACAGAATAAATGTTGATAATAGATATTATGAAAATCCATATTGGGGTGAAGTATGATGAGACCTAATGGGAAACAAACTGTAATAGTAAGACAAAAAGTATATTCTGGTGAAGTAGATGAATATGGAAACCAAATATATACAACTACTGATACATCAGTAAATAATTGTTTAGTAGCACAAAATGCCACAACAGCAGTTATAAATGTTCAACAATTTAATGGTTCTACAACTGATATTACAATTTATTTCCCACAAAATGTTGAAATAAATGAAGATGCTACTTTTATTGTTGATGATCAGCAATATAGTAAAGTTGGTAAAGTTATTTCTTGGGTTTCACAAAAAGGTTCACCAATTAAACCAAAACTTGTTGTAAATGCTAATTTAAAGGTTGGATAATGGCAGATAAACCAATTACCACAAAGAATATTAAAGTAGATTCAAATACTGTATCATTTATCTTAACTGGTGTATCACAAGATGTTCTTAAACAATATGGGGAATTGTATATAAATATGGTAAAGGGTTTATATACAGATCATGAAGTTAGTGAATCTGATTGGTTTTATAGATTACATTTAAGAAAAGGAAAATCAGGAAATAGAATGACTATTGTTATTGCTTGCACTAATCCTAATATTCCTTTTATTGAAGCTAAATATGGAAGAATTGCTGAAGTTTTAAATGCACAAAAAACTTCAGCACCAATAAAAGTTACTTTTACAAGAAATGGTTTTGTTTTAGAAGGAGATTCATGATAGACCCACGAGTTCAAAGTGTATCATTTGATGATCCTGATTCAGTTTTAATTGCTGGTTTAAAAGAATTATTACCAATAGTATATACAGATAATCCAATAAATATTTCTGTTCAAACAGAAACACAGCAAACAGAAACTTTACCATATATTCAAGTTGTTGTAAGACAACAAGGAGCAAGATATTCAAATAAAGTTTTAAAAATTGTTAATTATGGCATTAATATTTATGTTAAAGGTTATGATAACACAAATTATAAGATAGCTAATCAAATTAGTTTGATTTTGGAAACTATCTTACCAATGCTTCCTCAAAGAACGGGAGCAGCTAAAAACTTACGAAACATAAGTTTCGATGAAGGTTTTCAACCTATTGAAAATGATAGTTTGGAAGAACAAAGATACGCTACTATTGAAGCAGTCTTCAAAGGTAGCACATTTATATTATAAGGATAAAAATGGCAAATAACGCAGAAAACACGATGAATGCTTTTACATCAGTACTTTATAAATTACCTGATGACACAGATTTAAGCATTTTTACAGATATTACAGTTGAAGTTCCTGAAGGTTCAACTGATTACGGATACTTCTCGGAAGATGGTGAAGTTTATTCTCAATCACCTTCTATTACCAAAGTTAAAGCACATCAGAATAATGATGTTGTTAGAACACTTGTATCAGATGCAGATCATACACTTGCTGTAAACTTTATTGAAGATACACCTGCTGTAAGAAATCTTTACTATGCAAATGTTGAAGATGGTTCTGGTAAAACAATCGTTAATCCATACAAAGTATCACATGGTAAGTTCTATTATTCAGCATCAGATACAGCAGAAGGTTTTGAAAAAACTACTGTTTATGTATTTGAAGCTGATGTTACTCCTAACGGTGATATTACATATGCTGCTGGTGATAATCTTGTAAATTATCCAGTATTGTTTACCTTTGTTGGTGATGTTATTAAACTTTCTTCTGTTCCAACCGAATCCTAATAATATGTGTAAGCCTATATATAATATGTAGGCTTACACATTGAAAGGTATTAAAATGGCTGAAAAAGAAGCACCACAAGTTCCTGAATTTAATTTTGATTTTAAAGGTAAACAATATACTTTACCAGCGTTCAATAAACTTCCATTTAGAACCAGTAAAGTATTAAAAGATTTCACAAGTTCTGTTGATAATAAATCAAAGTTAGACGATGAAATTGCAGTAAACTTTGCTTATGATCTAATTTTAACTTTGGAAAAAGCAGATAGTTCTTTAACTCCATTTGTTGATACAGCAAATATTGAAGAAGTTGGAGAAGTTATTAGACAATGGTTTGAATTTGTTGCAGAAAAGTCTGATTTAGAACCAAAAAACTAATATGGCTTCTTCAACAAATGGAAAAGTTTGAAGAAGCATTAGTTTATGATTTTAGATCAAAGTTTAATATTTCTTTATATGATGTTGGCTATACAATTAAATACAGGGAAGCATATAACCTTTGCGTTGGATTATTAAGTTTTCCTGAATCCTTATATTTTACAAAATATCATTTATTCAAATTGCCAGTTTCACAAACAGAAATATTGCTTATTGAAATGCATAATAGAATTGTTGATGATGTATTTACAAATGTTGATAAAAAACATCAAAACAAGAAAAAAGATTTTTACATTAAGCAACAACAACCTGAAGTTCCTGTTATCAGGCTTAATCGAAAAGATGGTGATGCTATGAGACAGCGAATTATAGAAAATTATTTGAAACAGAAAGAAGCAAATGCCTAAAAGTAGAATTGGTGAAGCTTATTTACAGATTGTACCTGTTATTGGTGATTTATCTAAACAGCTTTCTACTCAACTTAATGTAGCAGCTACAAGTAGCGAAGCTACAAATGCTGCAAGTGATGCTGGTGAAAATCTTGGTAATGAAGCAGGTGAATCTGCTGGTTCAAGTGGTGGTAAAAAACTTGCTGCTGGTATTATGGCAGGTTTAGCTGCTGCTGGTATTGCTGATTTCTTAAAAGATTCAATTTCTGAAGGTTTAGAACAACAAACAATTAATAATCAAGTTGCTGCTGGATTAGGTTTAAATCAAAAACAACAAAAAGTAGTATCTTCTTCTATTGCTGATGCATACAAGCAAGGTTATGGTGAATCGTATGATGAAGTTGCTGATGGCACAAAAGGCATAGTTAGTCTTTTACAACAAACTAATACTAAATATTCTTCTAAACAATTAACTGAATATACAGAAGCAATGCAAAATCTTTCTTCTGCTGGTTTAGATCAAGAAGATGTTTTAAAAGCAGTTCAAACAGAATTAACATCAGGTTTTGCACCTAACTTTAAATCTGCACTTGGAATTGTTGCTGAAGGTTATCAAAAACTTGGACCTAACGCTGATGACTTTTTAGATACATTAAATGAGTATTCTGGTGATTTTAAAGAATTCGGTTTAAATGGACAACAAGCATTAAACTTTATTAGTGATGGTATGAAAGCGGGAGCTAAAAATACTGATACGCTTGGTGATGCTTTAAATGAGGTTAAGATTAGATTAACTGAAAAATCTGATGATCAATATTATCAAGCAATTGGTTTAGATCCAAATACTTTAAGAAAACAATTAGCTGCTGGTGGAAAAGAAGCTACGGCAGCTTTACAAGAAATTATTAAAGCATTACAGAAGCAAGGAAATGCTGCTGATTGGGCTAATATCTTTGGTACACAAGCTGAAGATTTTAAAGATGTATTCAGTAAAATCAATTTGGATAATCTTACCGATTCTTCAAATGATGCAAATAAATCTTTATCAAAGTTGAATAAAACTGTTAATGGTGGAGTTAATAGTTCTTTAACTGGACTTAAAAGAACTATTACACAGACTTTTATTGATCTTCTTATGCCAGCATTAAATAAGATTGCTCCTGTTATTACAGCGTTTGCTGGTTGGTTAGAAAAGAATAAAGTAGCAGCAACAGCAATTGCTGCTGTTCTTGGTGGAGTATTACTTGCATCGCTTTATCTTGTTATTGCAGCATTATGGGCTGCAAATGCTGCAATGCTTGCTAATCCTATGACATGGATTATTCTTGCTATTATTGCAGCAGTAGCATTATTAACAGTTGGTATTTACGAACTTGTTAAGCATTGGGATACTGTTATGGGAGCATTAGCAACCGCAGCAAAAGCAGTAGCAGACTTTTTCATAAGTATCTGGAATGCAGTTGCAACTTTCTTTATTGCTATCTGGAATGATGTTGCAGGTTTCTTTGTAAAATTATGGAATTCAATTGCTAATTTCTTTATAGGTATTTGGAATGGAATTCTAAAATTCTTTGAAGGCGTTGGACAATTCTTTATTAACATTTTTAATTATTGGCTTACAGCAAATATTATAGTATGGACATCTATTATTGGATTTATCCAAAAAGTTTGGAGTAATGTAATTGGTTGGGTAAGTGGAGTTTGGAATGGTTTTTGGAATGGACTTATCAACGGTATAAAAGCAATTGGAACATGGTTTACAAATCTTGGTAAAGGAATTGTTAATTTCTTTATTGGAATAGTTAATAATGTTATCAATCTTATCAACACAATTATTAATGCTGTTGATAAAATAAAGATTACAGCACCAAAATGGGCTGGTGGTTGGACGCTTGGTTTTAATATTCCAAATATTCCTAATATTCCACAGTTGGCTAATGGTGGTACAGTTCTTCCAACTCCGGGTGGAACATTAGTTAATGTTGCTGAACGAGGAAAACCAGAAACAATTGTTGATAGTGGTAAGATGAATAAACTTATTGATCAATTAACAAAAGAAGGAATGAGTAGGGCAGCAATACAATATATTATAAATCAAGCACCGGGTGAACCAATTGAAAGTCTTATTGCAAGAATTAATCAATACAATAAACTTCATGGTTTAGTCTCAACAACAATAGATTACGCATCATAAGGAAGAAAATGGCAGAATATCAAACCTTTATAATAAATAAAATGAATGATGATGTTAATTCGGATTTTAGAATTGATGCAACAACTTATTTAAATATAACAACTCAAACTTATTTAACTGAATTAGCAGGTTGGGACGATACTGATATAACAAATATCACAACTAATACAAATATTCTTGGTGCAGGTAGTTTTCCAACCTCAACGCAGATAAAAGAACGAGTAATTACTGTATCATTAGATTTTTATGATAATACGGGTGATTTTAATGTTTATAATAATCTTAAAAATATTAAATCATGGCAAGTTGCTTTTACGCCAATGCAACTTACTTTTAGAAAACATACAGTTAAACCAGATACTTCTTCACAATCTAATTTTCAGAATAGTGCATCAGTTTATAAAGAAATTATTAATAATGCTTTGATTCAATCTACAACATGGGTTCAATTAGATGATCATGCATCTATGGATATTGTTTTATTATGTCCGTCCCCATTAAAAACAGTATATGTAAACGATTCTCAACAATCTGGTTCTTATCTGTAAGCCTATATATAATATGTAAAGGATATTTATGGACTTAAAGTGGATTTTGTTTAGAAGTGTTGATGGTTCAACAGACTTTGGTGGAGCTTATACTACAAATGGTGGATATTATTTTTTACCAACAACACAAGATAGTTTCACAATTGCAATAGATGGTTCCGATAATGCAAATGTAAATATTGATATGAGACAATTGGATTATTCTAATGGTACAGTTGGAACTAAATGGACAACAGTTCTCCAACCGTGGGCAAAAAGTATTGCATTAGTTGATTTTGATAATACACAGAATACAGATCAATTTAATGGTTTACCATTTCAGGTTGTATTTGCAGGAGTTATCAACAAAGCAAGTGTTGTTTATAAAGATATAATTCAAATACAAGCAGTTGGTTTAAAACAGTATTTGAATACTGTTATTATTCCTGATTTATCTTCTTATTCAAATAATACGATAAATTCTAATCCAAATGCTGGGATTACATATGGACCAGATTCTTCTTGGCAATATGTAATAGCTGATATTTTTGATGATTCATATAATAAATCAAATGCAGGAACTATTCCAAAACTTCTTGGACATTATCAAGGTTCTGATAGAACAACTTCAGAAGGAAGAAGTGGATTACAAGTCAAAAATCTTAATAGTTCACTTGTAAGTATTGCTGCTGTTGCAGATTCAGTTAGGGATACTTATTCTGAATGGGGAGTTGAGTGGTGTCCCGTTCCAAAAGCAGTTGATGCACATAATATTGGTTATTGGATTTATATTGGTGAAAATATAAATGGTGGTTGGTCGAGAATTAGGAGAAATCTTCAAAATGGTGCTTCACATAAGCAACAAGATTATTCAAATAGTACTTATGCATTAACATCTTCTTACGATGCATGGTTAAATGATCCTAATTTTGGTTTGCTTAATTTAGAAACAGATATTTCTGGTGATAATTATGCAACAGTTCTTTTAGGGCAAAGTAAATCAGGTGATACAAGTGCAGGTACAGGAGCAGATTTTACTTACCAAACTGATACAAGTGGAGCATTAGGTAATATTTATCTAACTAAAACTTATAATCCCGGCCAAGAAATAGATGAATCTGCTTTACAATCTAATATGTCTCAAAGGCTTAATTTTTATAAAAATGATAATAGTAAAACTATTTCTATTACAACAACTTTTGCAGATAAATCTGGTTCTGGTATTTTTGGTTGGGTAAGCCATTTGGGAATGGTTTGGAACTTTGATCTTAATGGAGTAGATGATACTTATCAATTAAGTATTATTACTGATGGAACATTATATAGATTAGTATCATTAACAGGATCATCTAATAGTAAAACTTTCCAACAACAATGGTTGCCATTAACACCATTTTTTGCCCAAATCCCTCCACGACCTAATTCTCCTATTGGATCGTCGGTTGAAAATCAAGGGAATACAAGTGGAAATAATGGTGGTTTAACACCACCTATTTCAACGATACCTATTGTTCCCCCTAAACTTCCTAATGCTCCGATATCAACTGGTGGTGGAAGTACACCTTCTTTACCTGATCTTGATGATCCTACACAGATACAAGACGGAACAAATCCTCCTGCTATCCAACAAGGAAGTATATATAATGATATTGGACCAACTTTAATGACATCATATAAATCTATGCTTTGTTGGATTGATAATAATAACTGGCAGCATGATCATCAAGATTATACTGGTTATTATTCTACTAATGAATTTGGTAATGATAATGTAAGGCATGAATTAACGGATTGCCATAATTGGTTTAATAATGATTGGGCAAATAACTGGAATCATGACTTTCAATTTAAATATGTAGATACATCTAATGCTAGTCAGTGGACTTACCAAGATGGCAATCAAATTACTGTTCAGAATGAAACAACGATTAATTTTAATCCAACTACGCTTTTTGGATCGGCAATTTTAAGCAGTAGTTTAATTATAAATGAAACAATAACTAATCTATGGGAAACTGATATTGGAAATAGTACTGTTGTAGGTAATTATCCAGATCAATCTATTCATAATTCTGATAGAATTAATAGTTTAGATATGAACTATGGTGGATCAGATTTACACATGACAGCAATGTGGATGAAACCATATATGGATGAAACTAATCTATATCTTTGGTTTCTAATTTTAGTCGAAGCGCCAGTTAATTTTTATCATGATTCATCTGCATCGGGACGATTTACAAATACAATGTTTGCTACTGCATTGTTTAAAAACGATAAGGCTACTGGAACCAATGAAACTTGGACTCCTGTTGCCATAAATATAAAAGATAATGATTCATTTATTTATCCGTCTATTGGTAATAGTATGAATCAAGTGGTTGATAGTAAAAGATCACTTTCAATGATTAACTATATTATCTTACAGAAAGATCATGGTCTAGGAAGTAGATCAAGTATGTGGGGTATAAGGGAATTAAATACATATAATGATGTAATTGAACCGACAACATTTACTTGGACAACAAATAACGGTAGCGAACAACATGTAAGTATCAACATAACAGATGAAAGCAATGGAACAAATCTTTTCCATTCTTTTTATATTGCTACTGGAAAATGGTTAGAAGTTGATTTATCAACTGGAACAATAAAAAATAATAAATTACTTATTCAAGATTATTCAAACTATGGAATATCCTATTCTTTAATTAAAGATTCTGTAAATAACTGGGATCTTTCTAACTATTTTGGGAAGTTGAATCCCAATATAGGAGAATCAGGCGGTGGTAATTTTCATCCTATTGCTAATCCAATCTTAAATACTGTTGATGATAGTACTAGCATTATCGATTATGGTTTTTATGGACATGCAAATTTTAGTCTATTTATAGAAGATTATAACTTTAACGATATTACAATTGTTAAAAATATTTCAACAATGTATAGAACAAACCAAAGTGGAAAAATATATCCTAGGGATTCAGACGCCGAAATAGATATTTATGTACTTAAAGACGGAGAAATATCAGTAGCTTCTCCAGTTTATACAACACAAAACCTAGCTAAAAAAACATATTTTAAAGATCAAAATCTAGGTTTTCCGTTTGTAGCAAGCAATAGTGGAAAATATTATTTTTCATCAGGTGTTACTGATGATCAACAGAATCATAATGCTGATCTTTATGTTTCAACGGCAACAAAAGAAGGTTTTTATAAATATGCTAATTTAATTCATGATGGATCATCTATAAATTATTCGACTGGATTTATTGTTTTTGCTATAATAAATGGAATGTACATATATACATATTGGGACGGTAATTCCGCAACAAATAAGCTATGGTATATTGATTTTACACCAAGCTAACAAATTTAATTAATGGGAAATCTATGTCTAATACACAACAACCAAAAGAAAAAATTAAACTTCTTGATAAAGTACAGATGAACTGGACAGCAATAATAATTACTGCAATTATTGCACTTGCTTCTGTAATAGTTATATCATTTGTTTGGGGAACTTTTGCTGATTATGAAAATCTACTAAATAAAACAGGTGCAGCAGATGCAACAACATTTTTTAACACAATTCTTATTTCACTTGGAAGTTTTATTTTAACCATAGGTGGAATTATTACAACTGTTCAAATAAGAAATGGAAGTAAATTAAATAAAATTGAAAAACAAACTAATGGTAGAACTCACAAGCGGGATATGATTATGGATGTCTTACTTATTAAAGAAGCTATGGAAAAGGGACAAGCTTCACCTGATGATGTTATAAAAGCAGTTGCTAATGCAGAACTTGCTCCAGATGAAAAAGTTAATCCACCAGAAGATGATTTCACAGATGATGAAAAAACACATTTTAAAGAAGCAATAAAACATTTGGAAGCATTAGCATTTAAGCGACAAAAACGAATCACAGATAATAATGATAAGAAAGAACAGTAAGCCTATATATAATATGAAAGGTTTAAAAATATGACTACTACAACAAATCAAGTTGCTACACAGGTTAAATATCCGTGGAAGGCAACCTTACGAACAGTTATTCAAACTGCAGTACCAACAATTTTAACAGTTGTTGCTGTATTAGGAGTTTTACAAGATTCTTTTAATGTTTATCTTCCTGCAAGCGTTATTGCATGGGTTGCAGGAGCATCAGCATTTCTTGTAGTTCTTGCAGGAGCACTCACAAGAATATTTGCTATACCAGCAGTTGATGCATGGTTAACAGGTTTAGGTTTAGGAGCAACTCCAAATGCTTCTACTTCAACAACCATATCAGATGCTACAACTGCTGAAGATGATACTTTTGGTTCTGATGCAGTAGAAAGTGAATCATAATGGCTATTGGATTTGCAGATATATCAGAATATCAGGGTAATGTTGATTGGAGTAAATATCCACACCCCGCAGTAGCAATTAGGGCTACCGATGGAACATATGTTGATAAAAAACTTAAACAAAATCAAGCAGGAGCAAGATCAAAAGGTTTAGGTATTTGGTATTACCATTTCAAAGAAGCATCAACTTCAGCAACAGTTCAGGCAGATGCTATGCTTGCTGCTATTGGAACATTACAAGCAGGTGAAAGTATTGTTTTAGATGATGAAAATCAAGCTACAACAAATGCTTCTTTTGCTGCTGAATTTGCAAGCAGAATTAAAGCAAGAACTGGTTTAAAAACACTTATTATTTATGCATCACAGGGTAAAATTGTTAGTGGTGCTTCATTAGCAGCAGCAGGATATGTAGGCTGGGTTGCTAATTGGGGAGCAAATAATGGTTCAAATAATAATGTTGTACCATCAGTTGCTGGACTTAAAACTGTTGCTAAACAGTTTACAAGTAATGGTTCACTTGCTGGTATTAGTGGACGAGTAGATATAGATGTATTCTATGGAACTATTCAAGAATTCAAAGCATTGGGTGCATCAACCACTACTACTATTAGTTCAGGTGGTTCAACTTCTACTCCTTCTTCTAAATATGCAACTATTCAAAATGGATCATCAGGACAACTGGTAGCTAACCTTCAAGGTTTTCTTAACAAAGTTTATCCTGCTTATTCTAAACTTGTTGTTGATGGTAAGTTTGGACCTGCAACAACAAGTGTTGTTAAACAATTCCAATCAAGATCAGGAATTACAGCAGATGGTATTGTAGGACCAACCACA
>Ga0164242_10003694_pt1 | contig 17364 bp, 14 predicted proteins | sample OricomgcompostMG_FD_108783 | JGI IMG/M metagenome (GOLD analysis project Ga0164242, IMG submission 108783) | Miracle-Growth compost microbial communities from Emeryville, California, USA - Original compost - Miracle growth compost (MG) ...
CGGCCTGGAGATCACCGAGCTCACCGACTACTTCGCCGACACCCCGTTCCGGGTTTTCCAGGCGCCGTACGTCGGCTCGGTCGTGATGCCCGGCGGCGCCGACCAGCCGCGCCGCACCCTGGATGCCTGGCAGGACTTCGCCAAGCAGCGCGGGCACCGCGGACTGGCGTACGTCCTGGTCGGTGCCGACGGCGAACTCGGCGGCCCGGTGGCCAGGAACCTCAGCGACGCCGAACGCGACGGACTGGTCGCCGCAACCGGTGCCAAGCCCGGCGACTGCGTGTTCTTCGCCGCCGGCGAGCGGTCCAAGGCGCAGGCGCTGTTGGGCGCCACCCGGCTGGAGATCGGCCACCGCGTCGGCCTGATCGACGAGTCCGCCTGGTCGTTCGTCTGGGTCGTCGACGCGCCGCTGTTCGAGCCGTCCTCGGAGGCGGTCGCGGCCGGCGACGTCGCGGTCGGTTCCGGCGCCTGGACCGCGGTGCACCATGCGTTCACCTCGCCCAAGCCGGAGTGCCTGGACACCTTCGACACCGACCCGGGCAATGCGCTGGCCTACGCGTACGACATCGTCTGCAACGGCAACGAGATCGGCGGCGGCTCGATCCGTATCCATCGCCGGGACATCCAGGAACGGGTGTTCGCGGTGATGGGGCTGTCGCAGCAGGAGGCCCAGGAGAAGTTCGGCTTCCTGTTGGACGCGTTCGCCTTCGGCGCCCCGCCGCACGGCGGCATCGCCTTCGGCTGGGACCGGATCGTCGCCCTGCTGGCCGGAACCGACTCGATCCGCGAGGTGATCGCCTTCCCGAAGTCGGGCGGCGGCGTCGACCCGCTGACCGATGCCCCGGCCCCGATCACCCCGCAACAGCGCAAGGAAGCCGGCATCGACGCCAAACCCGAATAGCCGAGGGGTCAAATAATCCCTCATCCGTGCGGCGTGTCGCGACCAACCCCCACCCCGCCGAGGGGTCAGAGAATCGCTCATCCGTGCGGCGTGTCGTCGGCGACCGATTCGGCCGGCGACGGGGCCCGCACGACACGCCGCACAAATCAGGGATTTACTGACCCCTCGCCGGGTGGGAGAGTGAGGCAGCGATGAGTGAGGATCTGTTCGGCGAGCCGATCGCCGAACCCAAGGATGCTGCCAGTGCGGTGGCGCCGGCAGGCGGGAGCCTGGGCAGCGATCAGCACGCCGGTACGCCGCTGGCCGTCCGGATGCGGCCCCGGACGCTGGACGAGATCGTCGGCCAGCAACACCTGCTCGCCCCCGGGTCACCGCTGCGCCGACTGGCCGCGGGGGAGCCGATGTCGGTCTTCCTCTGGGGTCCGCCCGGCGTCGGCAAGACCACCATCGCCTCGGTGGTGTCCCGGCAGACCGACCGGCGGTTCGTCGAGGTGTCGGCGGTCACCGCAGGCGTCAAGGAGGTCCGGGCCGTTCTCGACCAGGCCAAACGCGATCTGGCCCGCGGCCGCCAGACGGTGCTGTTCGTCGACGAGGTGCACCGCTTCTCCAAGGCCCAGCAGGACGTTCTGCTGCCCGCCGTGGAGAACCGCCTGGTCACGCTGATCGCCGCGACCACGGAGAACCCGAGCTTCTCGGTGATCTCCCCACTGCTCTCCCGCTCCCTGCTGCTCACCCTCAAGCCGCTGACCGACGACGACATCTCCGGCCTGCTCGACCGGGCCCTCACCGATGACCGTGGCCTGCAGGGTCCCGGCGGCGGCACCTTCGAACTCACCCCGGACGCCCGGGCGTCCCTGCTGCGGATGGCCGGTGGTGACGCCCGCCGGGCGCTGACCTATCTCGAGGAGTCCGCCGCGGGCGCCAGGGCGGTCGATTCCATGATCATCGACCCGCCGATCGTCGAGCGTGCGGTCGACCGGGCGACGGTTCAGTACGATCGCGACGGTGATCAGCACTACGACGTGATCAGCGCCTTCATCAAGTCGATGCGCGGCTCCGATGTGAACGCCTCATTGCACTATCTCGCCCGGATGATCGAGGCCGGTGAGGATCCGCGGTTCATCGCCCGCCGGATCATGATCCTGGCCAGTGAGGACATCGGGATGGCCGATCCCACCGCGATCCAGGTCGCGGTCGCCGCCGCCCAGACGGTGCAGCTGATCGGGATGCCCGAGGGTGCGATCACCCTTGCCCATGCGGTCATCCACTGCGCACTGGCACCCAAGTCGAACGCCGTGGTGACGGCCATCGGCGAGGCCCGGGCCGATGTCCGGGAGGGCAAGATCGGCGTCGTCCCACCGCACCTGCGCGACGCCCACTACGCCTCGGCGGAGAAGTACGGCCACGGTGTCGGCTACCGCTACGCCCACGACGAACCGCACGGCATCGCGGCCCAGCAGTACCTGCCCGATGCCCTGGAAGGCGCCGACTACTACCGCCCGACCACCCACGGCAACGAGGCGTCGGTGACCGAGCGGCTGAAGAAGATCAACGAGTTGCTCGGACGAGGCTGAGAGCCGCTCGCGGATCGCGCCGATCCCCGTAACGTGGCCGGAATGATGCTCCGGTAGCGTCTGGCGAGCACATCGATGAAGGAGTCGTGAACGATGATCGTCAAGGGTCAACGGCCGGCACCGATCCGGACGGCCGTCGCGCTGGTGAGCGCGGTCCTCTGCACCGCCCTGGCGATGCTCGGCGCAACCGTCCCGGCGGCAGCCGACAGTCCCAAGAACTCAACGCTGACGGTGGTCTCGGACACCCAGATGACCACCTTCAATCCGTTCGTGTCCTATTACGACGGCGAACTGAACGTGATCAGCATGATCTTCCCGGCGCTGACCTACAGCGACCGGAACAACCAGCCGGCGCCGTACCTGGCCTCGAAGTGGACAACCTCGTCCGACGGCCTGACCTGGACCTTCGACATCCGGCCGAATCTCAAGTGGACCGACGGACAGCCGCTGACCGCCAAGGACATCGCCTGGACCTACAACCTGGTGATGACCAACACCGTCGCGGCGACCGCGAACGGCACCCTGGTCGCCAACATCGCGTCGGTCTCGGCACCCAACGACACCACCTTCGTCATCAAGACCAAGACCAAACAGGCCAACCTGCTGTACGAATCGCTGCCGGTGGTGCCCCAGCACATCTGGCAGTCGCACGTGTCGAACCTGAAGGCGTACACCAGCATGCCCACCGGCGGGAAGCCGGTCGTCGGCTACGGCCCGTACACGCTGACCGCCTTCAAGACCACCTACGCCACCCTGAAGGCCAACAAGGACTTCGTGCTCGGGGCGCCCAAGTACGACACCCTGATCAGCCAGTACTTCTCCAGTTCCGACGCCGCGGTGAACGCGCTGAAGACCGGGCAGGTGCAGCAGGACGCCAGCCTGACCGCCACGCAGTACAAGGCGTTGAGTAACACACCGGGCATCACGACCTACCGGCAGGAGCCGACCGGGTGGACCGCGATCGAGATCAATCCGGGTGCTCGGACCAAATCCGGCAAGTCGATCGGCACGGGCAACCCGATCCTGCACGACAAGACTGTCCGCCAGGCGATCGAGTACGGCATCGACCGGCAGACCCTGGTGACCAAGGTGCTGGACGGCCTCGGCCAGGTCGGCGCCGGTTACATCCCTTCCGGGTATCCGCAATGGGCCTGGCAGCCCAGCGCCGATCAGAAGATCGGGTACGACCCGGACAAGGCCAACCAGCTGCTCGACCAGGCCGGCTACCCGAAGGGTTCCGACGGCATCCGGACCGACAAGAAGACCGGCAAGCAGCTCAGCTTCCGTCTCGGCATCCACTCCGACGACAGCGGCGACGCCGCGATCGCGACCTACCTCGTGCCGTGGATGAAGGCGATCGGGATCAAGCTCAAGGTCGAGCCGATGAGCTTCAGCCAGCTCAACGACAATCTGGCCAAGGGTGACTGGGACATTCTGATGGACGGCTGGTCGACCGGCCCGGATCCGACGTACCTGTTGAGCATCCAGACCTGCGGCGTACTGCCCGACGACAACGGACAGGGCGGCAACACCGACTCCTTCTTCTGCAACAAGGACTACGACAAGCTGTACGCGTTGCAGCAGACCCAGCTCGACCAGAAGGCCCGCGCGCAGACGATGCAGCAGATGCAGAGCATCCTGTACGACGCCGCCGTCGACGTGATCCTCTACTACAAGGACGGGCTGTCCGGGGTACGGACCGACAAGGTCGGTTACATGACCGGCAAGGGCGATGCCCAGGGGGTCTTCCCGTTGCAGAGTCTCTTCTACAACTGGACGCACGCCACACCGGTCACCGCGCAGACGACGTCCACCTCGTCCAGCAAGGCACCGGTGATCGGTACCGTGATCGGTGTCGTCGTTGTCCTGGCGGCGATCGGGGTGTTCATCGGCCTGCGACGGCGGAGAACCGCCGGCGATCGCGAATGATCTGATGGCGGTCTTCTCCACCGAGCTCGTCGATGCCGAGCAGGACTCGGCAGCGACCGATCGGGTCGAACGGACTGCGTTCTGGTCGTACCTGGCACGCAAGATCATCACCGCGCTGATCAGTCTGTTCGTGGTGCTGGTGATCGGCTTCGTGCTGTTCACGATCATGCCGCAGAACCCGGTCGCCTCGATCGCCCGGGCGACCGGCAAGCCGATGGACGCCGCCCAGTTGGCGGCGCTGCGCAAATCGCTCGGCCTGGACGAACCGATCTGGGAACGTTTCGCGATCTACGTCTGGCACAGCATCACATTGAATCTTGGCTACTCCTACGGCTACAACCAGTCGGTCGCCTCGCTGGTGTTGCCACGGGTGGGTCCGACCCTGCTGCTCACCGGGTCGTCGACGTTGATCTCGATCGTGGTCGGGCTGTGGCTGGGAGCCAGGGCCGGCTGGCGGCCCGGACGCTGGCTTGATCGGATCGCGTCCGGGGTGTCGCTGACCCTGTGGTCGGTGCCGACGTTCTGGCTCGGATTGATCTTGTTGATCGTGCTGGGTACCGGTGTCGGGCCGATCCCGACGTTGTTCCCGTCGGGCGGGATGACCACGCCGGGATTCACCGGCGGTCCGGTCGCCCAGGTGCTCGACGTCGGCTGGCACCTGGCCCTGCCGTGCCTGACCCTGGTGTTGGTGGTCTTCGCCCAGTACGTGACGATCATGCGGTCCTCACTGATCGACGAACTGGGCAGTCCGTATCTGCTCACCGCTCGTGCGAAGGGTCTGCGGGACGACGACGTGCTGCGCAAACACGCCCTGCCCAATGCACTGCTCCCGACGGTGACGGTGATCTTCCTGCAGATCGGCGGACTGATCTCCGGGGCGATCACCGTGGAAACCGTGTTCAGCTGGCCAGGGCTGGGTCTGCTCACCTACGACGCGCTGAAGATTCCTGATCTTGAGCTGCTGCAGGGAACCTTCGTGATCTTCTCCGCCTCGATCATCGCGATGAACCTGGTGGCCGATCTGCTCTACCGGGTGATCGATCCGCGGGTGCGTGCCCAATGAGCGCCGCCACCACCGTGGTCAGGGCGGGGACCCCGCCGCGTACCCAGGCATTGCGCAACTTCGCCACTGCCTATCTCCGCAACCGGTGGGGGATGGTCGGCCTGGTGGTGCTGGTGGCGTTCACCACGATGGCGTTGACCGCGCCGCTGTGGATCACCGACGACGACCTGAGTGCCGCGGCGGCCACCGGTCCGCTGTTGGCGCCGCCGCAAGCCGGATACCCGCTCGGCACCGATCAGCCGGGTCGCTCGGTGCTGCTGTTGCTGATCTACGGGTCCCGTCCGTCGCTGGCGATCGGCGTGATCGCCACGGTGGCGACGGTGGTGATCGGTGCGGCCATCGGGCTGATCGCCGGGCACTACCAGGGTGTGGCCGGCAACATCCTGATGCGGGTCACCGACTGGTTCATCGCGTTGCCCGGTCTGCCGCTGGCGATCTCGCTGTCGGTGGTTCTCGGCCAGGGCCCGGTGTCGATCACGGTCGCCATCGCGGTCACCTCCTGGACCGGCGCGGCCCGGCTGGTGCGGGCGCAGACGCTTGCGGTCGAGGCCAGGCCCTACATCGAACGGGCCAGGGCTCTGGGCGCCGGAAACACCCAGATCATGGCGCGCCACGTGCTGCCCAACGTGATGCCGCTGATCCTGGTCTCCAGCACGCTGACGGTTGCCGGGGCGATCCTCTCGGAGACGACGCTGACCTTTCTCGGCCTGGGTGACCCGACCGACGTGAGCTGGGGTTCGATGATCAACCAGGCCTTCACCCAGGGCGCGATCACCGCCGGCGCCTGGTGGTACGTCCTTCCGCCCGGGCTGGCGATCATCGTCGTCGTGCTCGGCTTCACGCTCGTCGGGCGAGCGGTCGAGGCCATCCTGAACCCGAGGATGGTGACCCGGTGACGCTGCTGGATGTCTCCGATCTTGGGGTCAGCTACCGGACCGGTGGGGACGTGGTCCGCGCCGTACGCGGAGTGGACTTCAGCCTGCAACCGGGTCAGACGCTGGGCATCGCGGGGGAGTCTGGTTCCGGCAAGTCGACGACGGTGTTGAGCCTGCTGCGACTGCTGCCGGCCAGTGCGAGGGTGACGGGCTCCGTACGGTTCAAGGACGAGGATCTGATCCAGGCCCGGTGGGCCAGGATCCGTTCCGTCCGCTGGGCCGAGGCGTCGGTGATCTTCCAGGGTGCGATGAGCGCCCTGAATCCGGTACGGACGATCGGCGAACAGATCCGCGAGCCGATCCTGCTGCACGACAAGGTCGGGGAGCGGGAGGCACGCGCCCGGACCGCCGAGCTGCTGGACAGCGTCGGCGTGTCGGCGCAGCGTGCGGCGAGCTACCCGCACGAGCTCTCCGGCGGACAGCGGCAGCGGGTGATGATCGCGATGGCGCTGGCCTGCCGCCCCGAATTGATCATCGCCGACGAGCCGACGACGGCACTGGACGTGATCGTGCAGGCACAGATCCTCGGGCTGCTCACCGATCTGGTCGCCGACACCAAGATCGGCATGATCATGATCAGCCACGACCTGTCGGTGTTGAGCTCGGTCTGCGACCGGCTCGCGGTGATGTACGCCGGACGGATCGTCGAGATCGGCCCGTCGAAGGAGTTGATCGACAACCCGCAACACCCGTACACCAAGGCATTGGCCGGGGCGTTCCCGACGATCGGTGACCCGACCTCGCGGATGGCGCCCAGCGGGCTGGCCGGCGACCCGCCGGATCTCCGGAATGATCTTCCCGGCTGTCCGTTCCGGCCACGCTGTCCGGTGTCGATGGCGGAGTGCGCTACCAGTCGGATCGAACTGTGGCCCGCCGGGCGGGACCGGGAGTCGGCGTGTCTGAAGGTGCTGCCATGACCGCGGGTGAGGGGTTGCCGGTCGGACGCGCGGCTGAGTCCGCTCCGGCATCCGGCGCTCCGGTTCTTGAGGTCAGCGAAGTGGCCGTGACGTTCCCGGGGCGACGAGGTCGACGGCCGGCCCATGCCGTGGACGGGGTGAACCTCACCATCGGGTCCGGCGAGATCGTGGCCCTGATCGGTGAGTCCGGGTGCGGTAAGAGCACGCTGGCCCGGGTGTTGGTGGGTCTGATCAAGCCGACGGCCGGCCAGGTGTCGTACCGATCCCAACCGCTGGGCTACCGGTCGGCGGCGTTGAAGGAGTACCGCCGGCACGTCCAGCTGGTGCTGCAGGATCCTGCCGCGGCGCTCAATCCGCGGCAGAACGTCTTCGACGCTGTTGCCGAAGGCCTGCGGCTGCACGGGATCCGGGAGAATCTCACCGGACGCGTCCATCGGGCGATGGAACAGGCCGGCCTGCGTCCGGTGGAGAACTACCTCGCCCGCTATCCGCATGAGTTGTCCGGCGGCCAACAGCAGCGGGTGGTGATCGCCGGCGCGCTGGCGCTCGAGCCCGAGGTGATCGTCGCCGATGAGCCGGTGTCGTCGCTGGATGCGTCGGTCCGCGGCGAGATCCTCAAGCTGATCCTCGATCTGCGCATCGAGCTCGGCCTGTCCGCGCTGGTGGTCAGTCATGATCTTGGTCTGGCCTGGAACATCGCCGACCGGGTGGCGGTGATGTATCTCGGCCGGATCGTCGAGATCGGCACTGTCGAGGAGGTGCTGCAGGCGCCGTCGCATCCCTACACCAAGGCGTTGATCGCTGCGGTCACGTCGGCCGGCCAGGCACCGCATCCGCTGTTGACCGGTGAGCCGCCGGACCCGACGCGGATCCCCGGCGGATGCCGTTTCCATCCGCGGTGCCCGCTGCGGGCCGAGGCGGGGGAGCGCGGCCGGATCTGCGTCAGTACCCCGCTGCCGGTGCTCGCTGCCGACACCGGGGAACGCCAGGTCGCCTGCCATCTCGCGTGATCGATCAGCGGTCCTGATCACGGATGGCGATCAACTGTCCTTGCTGGTGTCCTCGCTCGCGCTCAGGCCCAGCAGATCCAGGTAGTCGCGGACCTTGACGATCCTGCCGTCCCGAGCGGTCAGCACGACCAGACCGGCCAGCCGGAACGGTCGGCGGTTCGGTCCACGGCGACCTGTCGAGACCAGTTCGTCGATGACGGTGTCGCGGTCATCGGTGTGATGGAGAGCCGTGCTGTCGACCCGGTCGAGGACCACGTCGCTGGCCGACCACAGCGGCTGGTAGAAGCTCCGGATCTGGTCGGGACCGTCGAGCCGGGTAACTCCGTACGGATTGAAGAACGGGAACTCGTGGATGCCGTCGGGTGCGTACAGCCCGGCGAAGGCATCGGCGTCCGCGGCGACCATCGCCGCGTGATAGCGATCGACCAGTTGGTCGGCTGAATCAGTCATTCAACGAATGTAGAACGAATCGGGGATTAGTTCAACAGCTGTAGAGTGAATTCATGGTTCCCGGCATCAGGGCGCAGCAGAAGGAAGAGACCAGACGGCGGATCGCCGAGGCGGCGGCCGGATTGTTCGGCGAACGTGGTTTCGATCGGACTTCGGTACGCGATGTCGCGGCCGCGGCCGGCGTCGACCCGGCGTTGGTGCTGCACTATTTCGGCAGCAAACGTGCACTCTTCGGCGAGGTGATGGGTACGCCCGGGGATCTATCCGGCGTGGAGATCGACGACGCCGCCGAGTTCGTCCTGAACAGCCTGATCGCCAAGCTCGACGACAGCGCCGCCGCCGCGCTCGCCCAATTGCGCTCGATGCTCACCAACGACGACGCCCGGGAACACGCCCGTACGGAGCTGAGCAACCTGGCCGGGCTGCTCGCCGACGCGCTGCCCGGTGAGGACCGTGACGCCCGTGCCCACCTGCTGCTCGCCACCAATCTTGGCGTGGCCATCGCCCGGGAGTTGTTGCACGTCGAGCCGCTGGCCGGCCGCGCTCCCGCCGAGATCGCCGCACTGCTCCGGCCCGCCGTCGCGGGCCTGATCGGCACCGACGAGCCGCCCCGGAAGGGTTGACGCCTGGGCCGTTCCGCAGCGCGGCCCCTACGACCGTCCTGGACGCTCACCCCACTCGTCCACTCCTCCACCCGCCGACCCCGTCCGTTCGTCCAACCGCACTCGTCCAACCGCACTCGTCCGCTCGTCCGCGGGGGCCACTCGTCCACTCGTCCCACTCCGGAAGCTCAAAGTTTGACCCCGCGGCTGGTCCCACGCGGCGTGTCGCAGCCGCAGAGTCAACCTTTGATCTTGCGGTAGGGCAGCGGGGAGCCGGTGAGGAGACTCACCGCGCTGGCGGCGGCCGCCACCAGCGAGGTTGCTGGAGGGTCCAATCGTCGAGCGACCGATCCCGCGCCCGACCCCGCCGGTATCCGATCTGCAACCTCTCGACGAGCTGCCGCCGGGCCCGTCGGATGTCGGTCTTGTCGCTGCGGACGACCACGAGATTGGCCGACTCGAGCTTCTCTTCACGAATGTTGTCCCGTCGATGGTGCTCGACATCGCGGTGCTGGTCGCCATCGAATTCCGCGACCAGCCCTGACCCGGGATCGAAGAGATCGACGATTCCCAGCAGATGCCCGGATCCGTCGAAGATCGGAACGTTGATCAACGGCGGCGGCAGCCCGGCATCGTTCGACCAGCACATCCGCAGCCGGGTCTCCCAGGTGCTCTTCACCTCCGGCCGAGTCAGTGCGACCGCCGCCGTTGCCTGCTCGATCCCCGTCCACTGCGGGTGCTCGGACCCGTACGACTTCAGGTCATCCGGTTCGATCGCGAGGAAATGCGCCACCGCGTCGACGAAGACGACCGCGTCCTCCAGCGAGCCGGCCCAGCGGGCGCCGTCGAAGGCCGTACGAAGCGGGCCGGTGATCCGCATTCCGTTGCGGATCAGTGCGTCCTCGTCGGGTAGCGGGGTGAAGCGATAGGTGAGCTCCTTGCGCTGCCGTCGGCGTCGATCCCCGGCGATGATGTCGACCGGCTTCGCCTCCCAGGTATGCGGATCGCGCCCGTCCAGCCAGTCCACGCCCAGGATGTACGCCGCCGCCCACGTGCCGAGCGTCATCTGTTCGGTGAGTGCGGGCGTGATGTCGAGGATCCGTTGTGTGGCCGAGAACCGTTGCTCGCGCGGCAGCCAGCCGGCACAGGCGGGGACATAGAAGCCGCGCCGTACCCGCCGCCAGGCCCGACCTCGGTAAACGCCGCGAGTGATCCCCTGGGCGACCAGCGCCGCGGACGACTCAGGACGTACGGCGAACAGCAGCTCGCGATCCCAGGCTGACTCAGGCACGGGGCAAGTCTGCGGCTGGGCCGGCATGCCTTTCGTCGGATATCCACAGCTGGTCGGTGTCACCGCGATGCCCGAGGCTTGAGCGCGTTCGCGATGCCGGAGGTCTGAGGGCGTCCGCGATGCCGGAGGTCCGAGGGCGTCCGCGACGCTGTCCGCAAGCTCAAAGTTTGACCCCGTGGCGGGTGGGGCGCCGTCGGCAAGGTCAAAGGTTGATCCAGGGGCTCTCGCCATCGGCGTGTCGGAGCCGCACGGTCGAAGTTTGACCTTGCGAGCGGCGGTACCGCTGGCCGGACGCAGGGGTTGGTGCCCGGCAACGGTCGGCGCCCGACTGGGGGCGCAAGGTCAAAGGTTGATCCAGCGGCAATCACGATCGGCGTGTCGGAGCCGCAGGGTCAAACTTTGAGCTTCCGGGACGCGAGGGGAGGCGAGCACGGAGCACGAGAGGGGAGGCGAGTTTCCGGGACGCGAGGGGAGGCGAGCACGGAGCACGAGAGGGGAGGCGAGCTTCTGGGACGCGAGGGGAGGCGAGCTTCGAGCATGGGAGGGGAGGCGAGCTCGGAGCACGGGAGGGGAGACGAGCTCGGAGCACGGGAGGGAGACGGGTCTGAGGACAGCGGCGAGGGGCCGCGGGGACGGTGCGAGGTTAAGGGTAGGAGGCGAGGGCCAGGAAGTGGAGAGGAGCGGTGTGATTCGTACGCCCGGGCCGGGATACCAATGCGGCGGATATGAGTGCAGGGGTGCCGCAGTCGGCACGGTAGGGTTCGTGGGCAGACAAACGTACGAGCAGGAGAGGAACCGATGACCATTGGGGAGATTGCCGGCCTGATCGCGGCGATCGCGTTCGCGATTCTGGTGATCCTCTTCGCGATTCCGCTGCTCAAACTCGGCCGGGTCCTGGAAGAGGTCCGGCTCGCGGTGCGCGATATCGGCCATGAGAGCGTTCCGATCCTGACCGAGATGCAGGGTACGGTCCGCGCGACCAACGAGGAGCTGTCGCGGCTGTCGATCGTCACCGCGGACCTGGCCAAGGTGAGCCAGCATGCCACGGTGGTCAGCGAGAACGCGGCCAACATGGCGACCTTGTTCTCGGCGACCCTCGGCGGACCGTTGGTGAAGACCGCCGCGTTCACCTACGGCGTTCGTAAGGCGATCCGCGGCGAGGGCCGGTCCGGCAAGACCGCGCGCCGGAAGAAGTGACCGCGGAATGGTCAAGCGACTGATCTGGTTTGCTCTTGGTGTGGCCGCAGGAGTCTTCGTGATCAAGAAGGCCCGTGACTACCTGGCGAAGTCGCGTCCGGAGGCGATTGCCGGACGGGTCCGCCAGGGGGTCGGCCAGCGCGCCGGGAGCATCGGTACGGCCGCGTCGGATTTCGTCGATCGGGCACGAGCTGCCATGGCCGAACGCGAAGAGGAGCTCCTCGACGCGCTCGGCCGAAACCAGCCCACCGACGACCATGGGGAGCGCTGAGCCGATCCCGGCCGACGGCCGGAAGCCCCGCTCCCATACCCAGATGCCTGACGAGGGGTCGTCAAGGCGACGACACGCCGCACAAATTGAGGATTTTGCGACCCCTCGGCGGCAAGGAGGACAACGAGCATGAAAACCGCGGAGATCCGACGCCGCTTCCTGGACTTCTTCATCGAACGTGATCATCACGAGGTGCCGAGCGCCCCGCTGATCTACAACGACCCGACGCTGCTCTTCGTCAACGCCGGGATGGTGCCGTTCAAGCCGTACTTCACCGGCGCCGAACCGAACCCGTGGCCGCGTGCCACGAGCGTGCAGAAGTGCGTGCGGACCGCCGACATCGAGGAGGTCGGCAAGACCACCCGGCACGGCACGTTCTTCCAGATGAACGGCAACTTCTCCTTCGGCGACTACTTCAAGGACGGTGCGATCCGCTATGCCTGGGAGTTGATCACCAAGTCCCAGGAGGCGGGCGGCCTCGGCTTCGATCCGGACAAGATCTGGGTCACCGTGCTTGAGGGCGACGACGAGACCCGGGGCCTGTGGAAGGCGATCGCCGGGCTGCCGGACGAGAAGATCCAGAGCCGCGGGCTGCTGGACAACTACTGGCACATGGGCATCCCGGGACCGGGTGGTCCGAACAGCGAGATCTACGTCGATCGCGGGCCGGAGTACGGTCCCGACGGCGGTCCGATCGTCGACGAGGACCGGTTCCTGGAGATCTGGAACCTGGTCTTCATGCAGGAGGAGCTGTCCGCGGTCCGGGCCAAGGACGATTTCGACGTGCTGCGCCCGCTGCCGCGCAAGAACATTGACACCGGCATGGGCCTGGAGCGGGTCGCGTACCTGCTGCAGGGTGTCGACAACCTGTACGAGATCGACGAGGTCTATCCGGTCCTGGACAAGGCTTCGGAGCTGTCGGGCCGTCGGTACGGGGCCGACCACGACTACGACGTACGGCTCCGCGTGATCGCCGACCACGTCCGGTCCGGTCTGATGTTGATCAGCGACGGCGTCACCCCCGGCAACGAGGGTCGCGGCTACGTGTTGCGTCGGCTGCTGCGCCGGGTGATCCGGTCGATGCGGCTGCTGGGCGTCAACGAGCCCACCTTCGCCGAGCTGTTCCCGGTCAGCCGGGACCAGATGAAGGCGTCCTACCCGGAACTGGAGACCGACTGGAAGCGGATCAGCGAGGTCGCCTACGGCGAGGAGGAGGCGTTCACCCGGACGCTGACCGCCGGTACGCAGATCTTCGATCTCGCGGTCAGCGATGCCAAGCGCAACCACCAGACGACGCTCAGCGGCGAACGCGCCTTCCAGTTGCACGACACGTACGGCTTCCCGATCGACCTGACGCTGGAGATGGCGGGCGAGCAGGGCCTGAACGTGGACGAACAGGGCTTCCGTCGGTTGATGGAGGAGCAGCGGCAGCGCGCCAAGGCGGATGCCAAGGCCAAGAAGGGCAACGCCCAGGCGGTGCAGGCGTACTCGCGGCTGCGCGACCGCGGCGAGACGCCGTTCGTCGGGTTCCAGACGCTGAGCAACGAGTCCCAGGTCCGCGGCATCATCTCCGACGGCGAACTGACCGAGGCGGCCGGACCGGGCAGCAGTGTCGAGGTGGTGTTGGACGAGACGCCGTTCTATCCGGAATCCGGTGGTCAGTCCGGCGACCACGGGCGGATCACCACGTCGGACGGGACGGTGTTGGAGGTCGTCGACGTGCAGCGGCCGGTCAAGGGTCTGGTAGTGCACCATGCCCGGGTCGTCGACGGCGAGCTGCGGACCGGGCAGGTGGTCAGCACCGAGGTGGACCCGCAGTGGCGGCTGGGCGCCTGCCAGGCGCATTCGGCGACCCACGTGATCCACCAGGCCCTGCACGAGATCCTCGGTCCGACCGCGTTGCAGCGTGGCTCGTTCAACCGGCCCGGCTACATGCGGCTGGACTTCGCCTGGGGCAACCAGGTGTCGGAGTCGGAGCGGGAGAAGATCGAGAGCGTCGCCAACACCGCGATCCGCGACGATCTCGGCGTCGTCGCCCGCGAGATGCCGATCGGCGAGGCGCGGGCGTCCGGCGCGATCGGCCTGTTCGGCGAGGTCTACGGCGACATCGTCCGGGTGGTCGACATGGGTGAGGGCTGGTCCCGGGAGATGTGCGCCGGCACCCACGTCCAGCAGTCGGCGCAGGTCGGGCTGGTCGCGGTGAACAGCGAGTCCTCCGTCGGTTCCGGCATTCGCCGGGTGGAGGCGTTCGTCGGCATGGAGGCGTTCCAGCAGCTGGCCCGGGAACGGGCGCTGGTGCAGGGGCTGACCGAGGCGCTGAAGGTGCAGCCCGACCAGCTGGTCGACCGGATCAACCGGATGGTCGCCCAGCTCAAGGACGCAGAACGGCAGATCGCGGAACTGAAGAGCCAGAACCTGTCGACCGCGATCAACCCGATCCTGGCCAAGGCGCACGACATGTGGGGTGTTTCCTACATCGCCGATCATGTGCCGGACGTCTCCGCGGGGGATCTGCGAACGCTGGCCACCCAGGTCCGCAACCGGGTCCAGGGCCAGGCGGCGGTGGTCGCCCTGATCGGCGGCACGGCGGAGAAGCCGAGCGTGGTGATCGCGACCACCGACGGAGCGCGGTACCGGGGACTCAAGGCCGGTGACCTGGTCCGTGTCGCCACCCAGGCGCTGGGCGGGCGCGGCGGCGGCCGCGACGACATCGCCCAGGGCGGTGGCAGCGACAGCAGCAAGATCGCCGACGCGTTGCGGGACGTCGAATACGCGATCGGCCACACCCTGCAGACCGGCTAGGCAGACCGATGGACGTGAGCTCCCGGCGGGGTCGCCGCCTGGGCATCGACTGGGGAGACGCCCGGATCGGTGCCGCCGTCAGCGACCCCGACGGGATGCTCGCCGTACCCCTGGAGTTCGTGCCGGCCGGTGAGGGCGAACTGAACCGGATCGCCGACCTGGTCGAGGAGTACGAGCCGATCGAAGTGGTGGTCGGGCTGCCACGCTCGCTGAACGGCACCGAGGGACCGGCCGCCGTCAAGGTCCGCACCAAGGTCGATGGGTTGCTGGCGGTGCTCACCGGGCGGTTCGGCCGCGACACGCCGGCGATCCGGTTGGTCGACGAGCGGTTGAGCACCGTCGTGGCCGCCGGCCGACTCAGGGCAGGCGGAAAATCGGCCAAGAAACAGCGCGGGCTGATCGACTCCGAAGCTGCCCGGGAGATCCTTGACCGGGCGCTCCAGACCGAGCGTTCCACGGGTTCCGCGCCGGGGCAGCTACTATTTCCCACCGATCGGACAAGTGATGGCCGATGACCGATCGCACTGACCAGGAGCTGATCGACGAGCCCGAGCTCGCCGAGGACACCGAGCTCATCGAGGACACCGAGCTCATCGAGGGGACAAGGAAACCCGACGACGTGACACATCTGCTCGACGGGCCGCCGGAACGGCGCAGCAAGACCGCGGTGAAGCGCGGCAAGAGCTGCCTGGCCGTGCTGGTCGCGTTGGGCATCTTCCTGGCCGGCGGACTGTTCGTCTGGCAGAAGCTGTCGGTGTTCGCCGAGGAGACCCTGTCCACCCCCGACTACACCGATGCGCGCGGCACCAAGGATGTCCGCTTCACCGTTCCCTCCGGTGCGTCGTTGACCACGATCGGCGTTGACCTGCAGAAAGCCGACGTGATCAAGTCGACGAAGGCGTTCAAGAAGGCGATCGAGAAGTACGACGGCAATCCGGTCGTCCAGGCGGGCACCTACAAGATGCGTACCCAGGTCCCGGCGGTCTCCGCGTTGAACCGGCTGACCCACCCGGGCAAGTACCGGATCCGCAAGACGGTACAGGTGCTGGAGGGGCTGAGACTCAGTGATCAGATCACCGCACTGTCCAAACAGACCAAGATCAGCTCCAAGGATTTCCAAGCTGCGTTGAAGAAGCCGCAGGATCTCGGGCTGCCGAAGTGGGCACACAACAACCCGGAGGGGTTCCTGTTCCCCGACACCTACGAACTCACCGGAAACACCAGCGCCGGCTCGGTGCTGGGGCAGATGACCCGGCGGTTCGCGACCGTCTCCAGCAGTCTTGATCTCGAAGATCGAGCCCGGGCGATGCACAGGTCGCCGTACGACATCGTGATCGTGGCCAGCATCATCGAGAAAGAGGTCCGCCGTCCGGCCGACCGGCCGAAGGCCGCCCGGGTGATCTATAACCGGCTGGCCCACAAGATGCCGTTGCAGATGGACTCCACCGTGCACTACGCGCTGAAGAAGTCCGACCGGGTCACCACCACCGCCGCCGACCGGGCCGATCCGTCGCCGTACAACACCTACAAACACCGCGGCCTGCCGCCCGGCCCGATCTCCGCGCCCGGCAAGGCGTCGTTGCAGGCCGCTGCCAACCCGGCGGCGGGGAACTGGATGTACTTCGTGACGGTCAATCCCGACACCGGGGAGACCAAGTTCGCCACCACGTTGGCCCAGCACGACGCGTACGTCGCCGAGTTCCAGGCCTGGTGCGGCAAGCACCCCGGTCGTTGCTGATCTCTACCGGTAGGCGATGATCATCCGGACATGACCGTACGCTGCGCAGTTCTCGGTTCGCCGATCGAGCATTCGCTGTCGCCCGCCCTGCACCGGGCCGCCTATGCGCGACTCGGTCTGGACGACTGGCAGTATCAGCGACACCGCGTCGAGGCTGATCAACTCGCGGGATTCATCGCCGGGCTTGACGATTCCTGGCGCGGACTGAGTCTGACCATGCCGTTGAAGGTGGCGGCCCTGGAGATCGGCGAGCCGGACGAGATCAGCCTGCTGGCCGAGGCCGGCAATACGATGATCTTCGAACCAGGCAAGCGTCCCCGGGTCCACAACACCGACGTCGGCGGCCTGGTCGCCGCCTTCGCCGCGGCCGGCGTGGACAAGATCAGCTCCGCCGCCGTGCTCGGCTCGGGCGCCACCGCACGATCAGCGCTGATCTCCGTTGCCCGGATGGGAGCCGGCGTGGTCAGGCTGATGGCCCGCCGTCCTGATCATGCCTGGCAGAGCCTCGGCGGCCTGGCGGACCGGCTGGGCATTGACCTGCAGGTCAGCGCCTGGGGATCTCAGGTGCCGTCGGCCGACGTGTTGATCTCCACGGTGACCAAGGGTGCCGCCGACCCGATCGCCGACCGGGCGGCCGCCGCTGCCGAGGTGATCTTCGACGTGATCTACGATCCCTGGCCGACC
>Ga0164242_10003695_pt1 | contig 17364 bp, 15 predicted proteins | sample OricomgcompostMG_FD_108783 | JGI IMG/M metagenome (GOLD analysis project Ga0164242, IMG submission 108783) | Miracle-Growth compost microbial communities from Emeryville, California, USA - Original compost - Miracle growth compost (MG) ...
ATGTCGTTCATTGTCACCACCAGCATGGCGGCGACGCTAGGCCACGTACGCCGAGCCTGTCGAGGCGCCTCGACAGGCTCGGCGTATGGAAGGCGCTCAGCGCGGGATGAGCGCCCAGCAGTCGAGGTCGAGCAGTACGCCCTCGGCGTACTTCCCGTCCTGGTTGCGCAGCGTCATCGACTCGTCGCGGCCCTTGGTGGCGACCAGCCGCAGCCGCAGCGCGCCGACGCCCGGTGCGTCGAGCTCGACACGGTCGAGCACCTCGCTCCAGGCGTAGATCGTGTCGCCTGCGAAGGCGGGGGCGACGTGGGAGCCGGCGTTGATCGCGGCGATGAGCTGGGCGTTGGCCAGGCCGTTGAACGACAGCGCACGGGCCAGCGAGATCACGTGGCCGCCGTACACGAGCCGGTTGCCGTCGGGGCGCGCCTCGGTGTTGAAGTGCACCTTGGCGGTGTTCTGCCACAGCCGGGTCGCCATCATGTGCTCGGCGTCGGTCAGGGTGACGCCGTCGACGTGGTCGATCCGCTCGCCGACCTCGTAGTCGCCCAGGCGATGCGGCTCGCCGGCGGCCGCGAAGTCGTAGGAGGAGAAGTCCAGGCCGGCCGGCACCACCAGGTCGGAGGCATCCACGACCTTCGCCAGCTCCGGCAGCACGGTCTCCGGCGCCGGCGCTTCCACGCCACGCTTGTGCACCATCACCCAGCGCGCCCACTCGATCGCGACCTCGCCGCGCTGGTTGGTGGCGGTGGAGCGGACATAGACCACGCCGCTCTTCCCGTTGGAGTTCTGCTTGAGCCCGATCACCTCCGAGCGCGTCGAGAGCGTGTCGCCCGGGACCACCGGCCGGTGGAAGCGGCACTCGGCGTACCCGAGGTTGGCCACCGCGTTGAGCGAGACGTCCGGCACGGTCTTGCCGAACGCGATGTGGAAGCCGACCAGCTCCTCGACCGGATGCGGCTCCCCGGCGGCGCAGAGGCCGACGGAGGCGGCGAAGGCGGCAGAGGACGGTACGGCGAAGCGCGTCGGGTAGATCGCGCCGTACAGCGCACGGTCCCCCTCGGTGACCGTGCGCGGGGTGGCGTGCTCGATGACCTGGCCGACGCTGAAGTCCTCGAAGAAGTTCCCCGCGTTGGTCTTGGAGACGGGCGCAGCCATCAGGCCTTGTACTCCTTGAGCAGCTGGCGGCCGATGATCATCTTCTGGATGTCGGAGGTGCCCTCGCCGATGAGCATGAACTTGACCTCGCGCATCAGCCGCTCGATCTCGTACTCCTTGGAGTAGCCGTAGCCGCCGTGGATCCGGAAGGAGTCCTCGACGACCTCGTTGGCGTACTCCGAGGCCATCATCTTGGCCATCCCGGCCTCGACATCCATCCGCTTGCCGGTGTCCTTGAGGCGGGCAGCGCGGACCATCATGTTGTGCGCGACCTCGACCTTGGTGGCCATCTCGGCCAGGCGGAACAGGATGGCCTGGTGCTCGGCGATCGCCTTGCCGAAGGTGTGCCGAGCCTGGGCGTAGGCGATGCCGAGCTCGAAGCCACGGATCGCCAGGCCGCAGGCGCGGGCGGCGACGTTGACCCGGCCGACCTCGACGCCGTCCATCATCTGATAGAAGCCCTTGCCGGGCTCCCCACCCAGGATCTGCTCGGCGGCGATCGTGTGGTGGTCGAAGACCATCTCGGTGGTGTCGATGCCCTTGTAGCCCATCTTGTCGATCTTGCCGGGCACCGTGATGCCCTGCTCTACCTCGCCGAAGCCGGGGGTCTTCTCGACCAGGAAGGTGGTCATGTTGCGGTAGACCGAGTCGGCGCCCTCATCGGTCTTGGTGAGTACGGCGACCAGCGTCGAGGTGCCGCCGTTGGTCAGCCACATCTTGTTGCCGGTGATCTCGTAGCTGCCGTCGTCCTGCTTGACCGCCTTGGTGGAGACCGCGGAGACATCCGATCCCAGACCCGGCTCGGACATCGAGAACGCGCCGCGGACCTCGCCGGTCGCCATCCGCGGCAGGTACTTCTGCTTCTGCTCGTCAGTGCCGTGGTTCATGATCATGTGGGCCACGATGAAGTGCGTGTTGATCACGCCCGAGACGCTCATCCAGCCGCGCGCGATCTCCTCCACGCACAGCGCATAGGTGAGCAGCGACTCACCCAGCCCGCCGTACTCCTCGGGGATCACCAGACCGAAGACGCCGAGCTCCTTCAGGCCCTCGACGATCTCCTCGGGGTAGGTGTCGGAGTGCTCCAGCTCCTGCGCGACGGGGATGATCTTGTCCTCGACGAACTGATGGACGGTGCTGAGGATCTCCTGCTGGATGTCAGTGAGATCCTCGGTCTGAGCAAGACGCCCCATCACGCACTTCCCTTCTGCGTACGGCTTAGTTAACGCTGGAGTAACCAACGCGCGGCTCAGTATGTCGAGGGACACACCGATGCGATAGGCAGTGTGATCCTTTTCGCTAGCCCTGGACGTGCTGGTTAGCATCGGGGCTTCGGCACCGAGGGGCGAGCGGCTCGCCCAGCGGAGAGGAGGGCGACGCGTGGGCAGCCAGGGCGGCAGGCGACGGCTCCAGCCGGTACGACGAGGGCGACCCTGGCGACGTGGCGTCCGTGCCGCCGGCGGCGTACTCGGGCTTCTGCTGGTGGTGGGTCTGATCGTGGACGTGACCGCCGGCGGTCCGGTGCGCGGCATGTTCAGCACCGCGAGCGCCACCGGGCATCAGCGTGGCGGTGGCCCCGGCACCCCGAGCCCCTCCGCCCCGGCGACGGTTGTCCCCGGCATCCGCCTGGAGCGCCACGTCCCGACCGCCGCAGAGCTCGACAAGAAGCTCGCCAAGCAGGGCCTGGAGCGGGTCGGTCCCGGCGCGACGGAGGAGACGACCTTCAAGGTCTCCTCCTTCAACGTGCTCGGCGCGATCCACACCGGCACCAAGCACAGCGCTCGTCCGCGGTGGCCCAGCGGCACCTCCCGGATGAGCCGGGTGGTCGGCCTGCTGCGCAGCAGTGACATCAGCGTGGTCGGCTTCCAGGAGTTCGAGGTGCCGCAGTACCGCGCGTTCCTCGGCCAGACCGGTGGCGCCTGGGGCGTCTACCCGGGCGACTCACTGGGCAGCCAGCCCACCGACGACTCGATCGCGTGGCGCAAGTCGGACTGGACGCTGGTGAAGGCGGACACCACCCCGATCCCCTACTACGGACCCGACATCCCGATGCCGCACGTCCTGCTGCGCAACACCCACACCGGGCGCACGGTGTGGTTCGCGAACTATCACAACGCCTCCAACGACTACGGCAACGCGCAGGCCAAGCGGGACGCGGCGGTGCGGATCGAGGCGGCGCTGGTCAAGCAGCTCTCCGCCGACGGGACGCCCGTGATCGAGACCGGCGACTACAACGACCGGCAGCGCGCTGCGTGCCCGATGATGAGCCTGGGCGGTGTACACGCCTCCGACGGCGCCACCGACTCCGGCGGCTGCTCGGTCCCGATGAAGCCCTACCCCACCGTGGACTGGGTCTTCGGCACCTCGGCGGTGTCGTTCAGCGACCATGTCGCGGACTGGAGCACCCGCGATCGGCAGATCAGCGACCACGAGATGATCCGGACCAGCGTCTCGATCGCACCGCGCACCGACGACAAGTCCTGCGTCACCCGCAAGGTCGGCGGCAAGAAGCTGCACTGGTGCCCGAAGGGTTGAGTTGCCACCTCTGCCTGCTGAGTTGCCACTTCGAGCGGCAACTCAACACGCACAGGTGGCAACTCAACGTCAGAGGCCGGCGTGGTAGCCCTCGACCAGCTCGCGCACCTTCTCCTGGTCGCCGCTGGCCAGCGGGACGAGCAGCTGGGTGACCAGGTCGGTCAGCTCGGCGACGCGCAGGTTGACGTTGCGGCACTCCTGCACCTCGGCCTCGAGCTCGGCGACCCGCCGCTCCAGGTCCCCACGGCTCTCGCCACGGCTCAGCCGATCCTTGATGCTCATGCTTCTCCTCCGGTGCTCGATCCGGTGCTCGATCCGGCGCTCAGTCCGTCGCTGGGCCAGTCGGCGACGATACGACAGGTGACCGAGGCGCCGGGCTCGGCCGAGACGGGGACCAGCTCACGATGCCGGATGCGGGCGCCGGCAGCGCGCAGCGCACCCTCGACCTCCTCGGCGGGAACCGCGCGCAGCAGCCGCAGCCGCTCCGGGTACCCGTCGTGGCCCCAGCCGGTCAGGAACTCGGCGTACAGCCGGCCACTGCCGCCCTGCCCGAGCGCTGCGCCCAGCTCGGCCAGCCGCGCGGTGGGCTCGCCGTCGGCCGCGATCGAGTCGACGAGGTGCCGCGCGGCCACCACCCGGCGGGCGGGCAGCGCTAGTCCGGTGTACGCCGCCACCGCCCCGTGATGCCGCCGCTCCAGCAGGTTGAAGGTCCAGAAGCGCACCGCGGCGTTCTCGGCGTGCTGTGCCGCCTGGCGCCGGAAGGAGCGCTCGTGGATGTCCAGGCCCAGCGCCGGCACGCCGCGCCACTGCACCATCGCGGCCAGGTCGCGGCCACGACCGCAGCCGACGTCCACGAACGAGCCGGGGTCAGGCTCCTGGCCGGCGATCCAGCGCACGAAGTCCGACGGGCCGCCGCCTCGGTCGAAGGAGCCGGTGGCATAGGCGCGGTCCCAGTCCTTGCGGCTGGTGCGGATCCCGCGGAACCAGCCGGAGAGGCGTCGGGTGGTCGAGCGCGGGGTCTCGAACTTGTACGCCGGGTCGGGCACCCGCCAGCTCGGACCGTAGGTGACCGAGAGGAAGCGGTCGACGTCGGCCGGCACCGGGAACGCACGGCCCTCCAACGTGGCGGTGCCCAGCGGGAAGATCCAGTCCCGCTGGAACGGCGCCCGGATCTCGCCCATCAGGTGCAGCTGGCCCTCGCGCATGAAGCCGCCGAAGACGTCCAGCCCGCGCAGGCTGCCGTCGCTCTCCGGGACCAGGATCTTGAAGGCAGCGCCGGAGTAGCGGGTGGTGCGATAGCCCAGGGTGGCCAGGTCGCGCTGGATCCGGAAGGACTCGAGCATCACGTCGGCGGGCTCGGTGTGGCCGGAGACGTAGCCCAGGTCGGCGTCGGAGTCGTGGCCGATCAACCGGCCGCCGCGGACCGCACCCAGCAGGGTGCCGTACGCGAGGAAGCCCTCGATCCCGACCTTCCCCAGGCCGGTGATGACCTCGTCGATGGCCTCCATCAGCGGCGCCACATGCTCGGCGCTACGACCCGCGAAGGTCTTGACCCGGCGGTTGTCCTTGTCGAGGGCCAGCGGGTTGCCGTGCCTGTCGGCCACCGCGATCCGGCCCGCCGCGGTGCCGAGGCGGACCTCCTCGTCGTACACGAGGGTCGGGTCGCCGTGCTCGTTGAGGCTGAGTCGCGTGCTGCCGTCGAGGAAGGCCCGCAGCGAGTCGGGCCAGGCGACCAGGTGGCCGTCCTCCCGGGCCTCGCCGTCGCGGTGCAGCCAGAACGACCAGATCCGGCGGCCGTCGAAGCAGACGTCGAGGATGACCTCGCGAGCGGAGCGGGCGTGGATGCCCTCGTCGTCCACTCGGACGTCAGTGACAGGCATGGAGAGCAGTGTAGGTGCCGCGAGCGGTGCTCACCGAAGCGTCACGGTGGCGGCATAGAACGGATGGTCGGTGGCGGCCCGGACCAGGCCGGAGTGGTCGAAGATCGGCGCGGAGAACGTCACGTCCGGGGTGCCGAAGATCCAGTCGATCGGGGTGTTGCCGCCGAACACCGGCGGGTTGCAGCGGCCACCGGTGTTGCTGCCGCCGTACGCCGCGTGCAGGGGCGCCCGGGCGGTGAAGAAGCAGTACGCCGGCTCGCGCTCGTTGAGGTCGCCGGTGAAGATGACCGGGATCTTGTAGGCACGCATCTGCTCGATCACCTGCACCTCGCGGTCCATCGCACTGGTCCGGTTGGCCTGCTGGTGGTGGTACTTGTAGGTGTCCGCCGAGTTGTGGACGTTGAAGAAGTAGACCTCCTTGCCGGTCCGGCGGTCCTTGAGCAGCACCACCGGCATGGTCACCAGGGAGCCGTTGAAGTAGGGCACCCGGACGGTCTGCTCCTGCACCGCCTGGAACGCGTCGGTGCGCCAGGCGACGGCGTCCCGCGTGTCGCCGGGCAGGTTGGGGTAGATCTGCCAGGCCCCGCCCATCTGCTTCAAGAACGCCTTGGCCTGGCTGGTCTCGAACTCCTGCAGCCCGACCACCTGCACGTCGTGGCTCCTCAGCACCGAGACCGACCGCGCCATCCGGACCACGCCGTTCGGGCGGGCGGCCTCGTCGCCGCGGCCGCCGGTGTGGCTGTCGCCGAGGACGTTGAAGGTGGCGACCCGGAACGTGGCCGGCTGCTGGGCCGCCAGCGACTGGGCCTGCGCCGCCAACGAGGACTGCAGCGCGCCGGCGCCCGGCGCGACGGTCGCGCCCGGTGTCGACGGGGCCACCGAGGTCGTCGGCGCGGTGGTCGGCGTCGTACTCGCCGTGACCGACGGATAGGCGTTGCCGATCGAGGTCTGCGGATAGGTCGGGCTCGCGCTCGGCGCGGAGCTGCCGGCCGTGTCGCTGCTGCCGTGCATGTGCACCTGGAGCGCCACCACCCCGGCCACGATCAGGACGAGCATCCCGATCAGGACGGCGTCCACCGCACGAGGACGTCGCCGCGCCATTCCACCCCCTCGGTGCACCGGCCTTCTTCACAGCCAGAACGTGGCGACCATTGGACCACGCCACAGCAAGCCCACGTAGTCTCGCCTCCATGCGTCTCGGACCATCTGTCCTCGCCGGTGCGGTGGTATCAGTCCTCTGCGTCGGTCTCCTCACCGGCATCTCACCCGCCTCGGCCGACTCGGCAGCGGTCGGAACCGCACCCGATCGGCAGACCTCGCCGACCGCCGCCAGCACGTCCCTGCGGATCGCCACCTTCAACGTCCTCGGCAACAGCCACACCAAGCGGGGTGGCGACGCGGCGAAGCGACCGTCCGGCACCAAGCGGATGCAGCTGGCGGTCCAGGCGATCAACGAGGTCCGTCCCTCGATCATCGGCTTCCAGGAGATGGAGGGCGTGCAGTACGACGCCTTCGCCTCGCTCACCGGGGGCGCGTATGCGACCTATCCGGGACCCGACAGCGACCAGCTCGTCGTCGCCAACAACCTCGCCTGGCGCACCGACACCTGGCGGCTGCTGTCCGCCACCACGTTCACCGTGCCCTACTTCTACGGCAAGTACTCCCGCCGGCCGCTGGTGCTGCTGCAGAACGTGCACACCGGCCAGCAGGTGTACGTGATGAACACGCACAACCCGGCCGACGTCCGCGGCAAGGCGCAGCAGTGGCGCAACCAGGCGGTCGCCATCGAAGGCGCGCTGGTCACCCGGCTGCGCTCCACGCACCCCGACATCCCGGTGTTCTTCACCGGCGACATGAACGACTGGGCCGACTTCTACTGCCAGATGACGGCCCGCTCGCCCATGCACTCGGCGTACCCGCTCTCGGCCACCCCGCCGTCCCCGGCGTACCCGTCCTGCTATGTGCCACGCTTCAGCGTCCCCAAGGGTCAGAGCCCCAACCCGATCGACTGGATCATGGGCACCTCGGACGTGACCTTCAGCGACGCGACCCGGCTCAAGGACACCGCCGTCGCCACCGCCAGCGACCACCCGCTGTATTGGGCCGACGCGACCATCCACCACGTCGCGGCGCCCGCCAGCGGCATCAGCCACGTGGTGGCCATCGACGCCGAGGGCCTGACCTCGAAGGCGCTGACCAGGGCCGGCGGCACCGGCGCCCGATTCCTCAACGTCCTGCGCGCCCACGGCACCTCCACCCTCAACGCCCGCACCGAGCCGGACAGCACCCGCGTGCTGCCCAACGCGATCGGCATGCTGACCGGCCGCAAGGTGCTCAAGCGCGGCGGCGGTGGCCACGGGGTGAAGGGCAACAACGACCGGCACACCGTCGCCAAGCACGCCAGGGGCTATGTCCGCTCCGTGTACGACGTCGCCCACGACGCCGGTCGCTCGACGGCTCTCTACTCCAGCGACGCCGACGCCGCGATGATCCAGCGCTCCTGGGCCAAGCACGGCGCCGCCGACCGGGTCGGTGGCAACAACGGGAAGAAGAAGATCAACAAGGCGGTGCTCAAGCACGACGACAAGTCGCTGCTGGCGTCGTTCCGCAAGGGCGCCAAGCACCTGAAGTCGTTCACCTTCGTCCAACTGACCGACGCTGTCCACGCCGGACAGCGGCACGGCTGGAAGAGCAATGCCTACCGGCGAGCGGTCAAGCGCCTCGACCACCGGATCAAGAAGATCGTGCGCGCGATCCAGGCCCACCCGGCGACCGCCTCGAACACGACGGTCATCGTCACCGCCAGCGCTGGCGGCAAGGGACACTCGACCGCCGGGATGAAGAGGGCCGACTACCGCGTGCCGTTCATCGTGTGGGGCCGCGGCGTGCCGGCCGGGCAGGGCCTGTACCAGCTGAACCCGGGACTGCTCAGCCCCGGATCGGGCAACCCGGGCCTGACCGTGGGACAGCCGGTCCGCAACGCGATGGTCGCCGACCTGGCCACCTCGGCGCTGCGGCTGCCCGCGGTCCCCGGCAGCCTCTTCGACAGCGGCCAGGACCTCAACGTCCTCCGCGCGCCGCAGGCCGCGCTGCCGCGTGACCCCGCCGCCCGACCCCAGGCCCCCGGCGGCCGCTGACGCGACTCGTGACGGCTGCCCCGGTCTGCCGGGGCAGCCGTGCGGCCGTCAGGCCGGTACCGTGTCGCCGTGAGCACCACCCCTATCCGCGTCTACGCCGCCCGCATGGTCGGCCTGCCGATCTTCGACCCCCAGGGCGACCAGGTCGGCAAGGTGCGTGACCTGGTGGTCTCGATGCGCCGCGAAGGCAGCCAGCCGCGTGTCCTCGGGCTGGTCGTCGAGGTGTTCGGCCGGCGGCGGATCTTCGTGCCGATGACCCGGGTGACCGGGATCGACAGCGGTCAGGTCTACACCACCGGGCTGCTCAACATGCGCCGCTTCCAGCAGCGCTCGACCGAGACCCTGGTCATCGGGCAGATGCTCGATCGGCAGGTCACCATCCGCTCCAGCGGAGCGAGCGGCACGGTGTACGACGTGGCCATGGAGCAGGCCCGCAACCGCGACTGGGTGCTGTCCCGGGTGGCGGTGCAGGAGCCCTCCACGAAGAAGCTCGGCCCCGCCAGCCTGCGTCGGCGCGGCCAGACCCACGTGGTGGAGTGGAGCGACGTCGACGGCCTCGCCCACCGCTCACCGACCCAGGGCGCCACCCACCTGCTGCAGGCGATCCACGAGCTGAAGGCTGCCGATGCGGCCACGATGATCCACGACCTGCCTCCCGAGCGGCGGCGCCAGGTGGTCGCGGCGCTGGACGACGAGCGCCTGGCCGAGGTGCTCGAGGAGCTGCCCGAGGACGACCAGGTCGAGATCATGGCGCTGCTCGACTCCGAGCGGGCCGCCGACGTACTGGAGGAGATGTCGCCCGAGGATGCCGCCGACCTCATCGCCGACCTCCCGCCGGAGACCGCCGAGACCCTGCTCGACCTGATGGAGCCGGAGGAGGCGGAGGACGTGCGGCGGTTGATGTCGTACGCCGAGAACACCGCCGGCGCGATGATGACGCCCGAACCGGTGATCCTCGGTCCCGACGCGACCGTGGCCGACGCCCTGGCCTATGTGCGCAACCCCGAGCTGACCCCCGCCCAGGCGGCGGTGGTCTACGTGTGCCGGCCGCCGCTGGAGACGCCGACCGGGAAGTTCCTCGGGATCGCGCACATCCAGCGGCTGCTGCGCGAGCCTCCCTCGTCCCTGGTCGCCGGCGCGCTCGACGAGGCGCTGGAGCCGCTGAAGCCGACCAGCAGCCGCGACGAGGTCGCCGCGGTGATGGCGACGTACAACCTGGTGGCGGCGCCCGTGGTGGACGAGGACGGTCACCTCGTCGGGGCCGTCACCGTCGACGACCTGCTCGACCACCTGCTGCCGGAGAACTGGCGCGAGCACGCGAAGGAGGGTCGCCATGGCTGAGAACCGCCCCCGTATGCGTCTCGACACGCCACTCGAGGCGCGCCGCCCGCTGCTGCGCCGGCCGCGTTTGTCCCCCGACGCCTTCGGGCGGTTCGCCGAGGGGTTCGCCCGCTACATGGGCACCGCGAGCTTCCTGCTGTGGATGACCGTGTTCGTGGTGCTCTGGATCGTCGACAACGTCACCCCGTGGCGCTTCGACAAGTACCCGTTCATCTTCCTGACCCTGATGCTCTCGCTGCAGGCCTCCTACGCCGCGCCGCTGATCCTGTTGGCCCAGAACCGGCAGGAGGCCCGCGACCGGGTCATCGCCGAGCAGGACCGACGGGTCAACGCGCAGGTGCAGGCCGACATGGAGTTCCTGGCCCGGGAGATCGCGTCGCTGCGGATGGCGATGGGCGAGGTCGCGACCCGGGACTACATCCGATCCGAGATCCGCTCGCTGCTTTCCGACCTCGAGGATCGGGGCGCCCTGCCGACCCCGTCCGAGGAGGAGGCCGGATAGCGGTCCGGCGTGGGGTACGCCGTACCCTTGGACACCGTGAGCACCCTCCTCGAGCAGGTCAACGCCGCACTGGCGACCGTGAACGACCCCGAGATCAAGCGCCCCATCACCGAGCTCGGCATGGTGGAGTCCGTCGCTGTCTCCGACACGGGGGTGGTCAACACCAAGGTCCTGCTCACCGTCGCCGGGTGTCCACTCAAGGACACCATCAACCGCGACGTCACCGCTGCCCTCTCGGCGGTCCCCGGCGTGACCGACGTGGTGCTCGAGCTCGGCGTGATGACCGACGAGCAGCGCACCGAGATGCGCAACTCGCTCACCGGCGGTGCCGCCCAGCGGGACATCCCGTTCGCCCAGCCGGGGTCCCTGACCAAGGTCTTCGCGATCGCGTCCGGCAAGGGCGGCGTCGGCAAGTCCTCGACCACGGTGAACCTTGCGGTCGCGCTGGCCAAGCTGGGTCTCAAGGTCGGCCTGGTCGACGCTGACATCTACGGCCATTCGGTGCCGGCGATGCTGGGTGTGGCGGACTCGCGTCCCACCCAGGTCGACGACCTGATCATGCCGGTCCCGACCGCGTCGGGCGTCTCGGTGATCTCGATCGGCATGCTCAAGCCGCGCCGCGACCAGGTCGTCGCCTGGCGCGGCCCGATGCTCGACCGGGCCCTGCGCCAGATGCTCGCCGACGTCTACTGGGGCGACCTCGACGCGCTCCTGCTCGACCTGCCGCCCGGCACCGGCGACGTGGCGATCTCGCTGGGCCAGTACCTCCCCAACGCCGAGATCGTCGTGGTCACCACGCCGCAGGAGGCTGCCGCCGAGGTCGCCGAGCGTGCCGGCACGATGGCCGAGATGATGCACCAGCGCGTCGTCGGCGTGGTGGAGAACATGTCCTACCTGCAGTGCCCGCACTGCGCCGAGGAGGGCAAGGAGCACCGGATCGAGATCTTCGGCTCCGGCGGTGGCCAGCGGGTCGCCGACACCCTCTCCCAGCGCTTCGGCACGACCGTGCCGCTGCTGGGCCAGATCCCGCTCGACACCTCGCTGCGCGAGGGCGGCGACGTGGGCAAGCCGATCGTCGAGTCCGACCCGACGTCGCCCGCCGCGTCGATCCTCGAGCAGATCGCGACCACGCTGTCGGGCCGTGGCCGCGGCCTGGCCGGTCTCCAGCTCGGCCTGACGCCTTCGAACAAGTTCTAAGGGCCCGCCGTGTTCGGGATCGGCTTCCCCGAGCTGGTGGTGGTCGCCTTCGTGGCCATCCTGGTCTTCGGGCCGGACAAGCTGCCGGACCTCGCCCGCCAGGCGGCAGGCCTGGTCCGCCGGGGACGTTCGATCGCCAACAACGTACGCGATGAGCTGCGCGCCGAGCTCGGCCCGGAGTACGCCGACCTGGAGCTCACCGATCTCGACCCGCGCCGGATCGTGGCCCGCCAGGTGCGCGAGGCGGTCCTGGCCGCGGAGGCGGCCGACGCCGCCGAGCTCGCTCCGCGTCCGCTCGGTGCCGGTGAGCTGCCGCCCTACGACATCGACGCCACCTGAGGTCGAGTAGTCACCTTCGGCGCGTTGAGACGTCAGTTTCCGCGGGTCGAGTCGTCACTTTCGGCGCCTCACTCGCGGCGCTGGACGGCGGCGAGCGCGGCGAACGCCACCAGGCTGAGCCGGCCGGCGTCGTACACCTCGACGAAGTCGGCGCCGACGCGACGCAGCTCGCCCTCCTGGCGGCTGCCATCGAGCAGGTGCAGGATGCACCGCTCGCCACTCTCCGCCAGCCGCCGCAGCGCACTGCTGATGCCGAGGCGGGCGACCGCCTCCCACGCCACGGCCGGGACGGCGCGCTCGGAGACACCGGCGACCATGGTCAGGGCCGGCTCGCGCACGATCCAGTCGACGCCGGGGAGGCTCCGGAGCAGCAGCCAGCCGGTGGCGACCCGTTCCAGCGTGCCGTGCAGGATGCCGACGCCGCGCACACCGAGACTCACTTCGCGTCCCACACTGGCCATCAGCCGGGCGGCGAGTGTCACCTGCAGATATTCGGCGCGGCTCCGGTCGGCGATCTCAGCCTCTCGGTCCGCGGCGAACGCTGCCGAGGCCTGCGACTCGAGATCGTCGAGGAAGGCGAAGATCTCCTGTTCCCAGGACATGGTCGACAGCCTAGGCGAACGGGCCCGGTCGTGGCGGGAGCGACGACGGCGGAGCGAGGAACGAGCGCGAGCGGGCTGGCGGCGAGCAATGACGCCCGCGTCGTAGCAGGCTAGGCGCGTGGCCCCCGATCTGCGACTACTCGACTGGATCGCAGCGCACCGTGCCGATGCGCTCACCGATGCCGCCCGGCTGCTCATGGAGGGTGGTGGCTCAGCGGTGCTCGGCATCGGCCTGGCGGCGGCCTTCGTCCTCGGCATCGCGATCGGACAGGTCGGTGCGGTCTGGGTGGCAGTAGCAGCGGGCGGGAGCGCCAGTGCGATCGCCACCGCACTCAAGGCTGTGGCCGACCGCCCCCGCCCGCCGACCGACCTGGCCCTCGTGACGGCATCGGGTACGTCGATGCCCTCCACGATCGCCGCCTTGACCGCCGGCGCGGCCCTCGCTCTGGTGCTGGCGTTGCGCTGGCCCGGTCCGGGAGTGCGCCGCACCGCAGCAGGAGTGTTGGCGCTCGTCGTGGTCCTGGTGGGCGCAGCGATGGTCTATCTCGGTGCACATTGGCTGAGCGACGTACTGGCCGGCTGGGCGGTCGGGGCCGGGACTGCCGTCGCCTTCGCGGTGCCGTTCGTGCGGCTGAGGCGTCGCTGACCTCACCGTCTGCGGTGGTAGCGGTAGCTGCCGTCGGCGAGGTGGTGGCCTCGTAGGTGGGGTCGTCGGCGTGGTGGTGTCCGACGGGTGGTCGCTCGGGTGGCTTCGCTCGAGTGGTTTCGCTCGAGTGGTTTCGCTCGAGTGGTTTCGCTCGAGTGGTTTCGCTCGAGTGGTTTCGCTCGGGTGGTTTCGAGGCTCGTCGCTGGCGCTCCTCGCACCTCAACCACCGGGCACGTCAAGCACCGCGGGGTGGTGGTCGCGAACCTCTCCCGCGGCCGACGGTATGGGCCCACGCGATCGACACTCCTCCCGGCTTCGCCCGAACGCCGCCCGGCGGGCGTCCTGCAAGGTGCCCGGCCTTATCCACAGTCGACGGCGAGGGCGTTGACATCCCTCGTATCCGGGCGTTGAGATGTTCAAACACAAGCAAACGCAAGGAATCTCGGGTGAACACAACAAAGCGCAGCGTCTGCCTCCGCGCGGTCTTCCTGGCCGTGGCAGCCACCGGTGCCGTCACGGGGGTCTCAGCGATCCTCCTGCCGACAGTCGACCTCACTCCTCGCCAGCCCTTCGCCACGCTGCTCAGCCAGTGGTGCAGCGTCGTTCTGCTCGGCTGTGCCCTATGGGCGTGGCTGGTGACGGCGTTCGTCCTGGTCGAGGCCGTGCACACGCCGCGGGGCACCGCGTTGCCCGCGCAGCGCCGAGGCATCCCGAGCCGCTATCGGCGCCTGGTGCTGGGCGCCTGCGGACTGGCGCTGGCCGCGGGCACCACGGCACCGGCTCTGGCAACGCCCGGCCCGATCCACCTCGACACCCACACCGTCGCCACCCGGCCCGTCGGCACGGCCACGACGCCCGCGACGACACCACGACCATCGACACCGACGACGCCGCCGGCAGCAGCGCCGGCTCGTGCGCCGATGAACGTCCCGCCACAGCAGCAGCCTCACCCGCAGGCCGGCGACGACATCGTGGTCCGGTCCGGGGATTCGCTGTGGCACCTGGCCGCCGAACGGCTCCCCCGCGATGCGGACGACGCCATCATCGTCCACACCTGGCGCCGGCTCTACGAGACCAACCACCGCCTCATCGGTGACGACCCCGACCACATCGAGCCGGGCCAGCGGCTCACGCGGCCCGAAGGCTGGTGAGCGGCGTGAGTGCCACCAGTCACCGCCGAGTGGCCGCGCTGCCCCGCCGCGTGCCGGTATCCGAGGTGCAGGGCACCCTCGCGCTCGACGTCCAGCCCCGCCAGGAGCCGCCCGCGACACCCGCCCCGACACTTGCCGACCCGAGCGGGGACGAGGCCGACATCGTGCCCATCGATCGCACACAGCGTCGCGAGCTGGAGGCCTGGGTGGGCCGCTTCGGACAGGCAGCGGTCGAGATCGTCGGCGGCGACCGGCCGGTGACCCAGCTGCTGCGCTGGACGACCGCGGAGGTCTACGAGGAGCTGCAGCGGCGGGCGCTGCTGGTCGGCCGGGCCGGCCACCACCGCCCCGGCCAAGGGCGGGTGCAGCCGGTCCGGCCGAAGGTGGTCAGCGTGCACTCGTTCTTTCTGACTCCGCGGGTCGTCGAAACCAGCATCCATGTCCGGTACGGCGAGCGATCGCGTGCGCTCGCCGCCCGCTTCGAGGCGCCGGACGACCGCTGGGTCTGCACGGCCCTGGACTGGGCCTGAGATCCCTCCGTGCTCTCAGCGGTTGACCGCTCCGTGGCACTGCTTGAACTTCTTGCCCGAGCCGCACGGGCACTGCGCGTTGCGGCCGACGCCGGCGTAGGGGTCGGCCTTGGCAGCCGGAGCGATGACGGCAGCCTCACCGTCCTCGGCCGGGGCGCTGTAGCTCAACTGCTGCGGCACGGAGCGACGCTCGAGCCCCTTGGCCCGGAACTGCGGCGCGGCGATCGCGGCCTCCACCTCGGCCTCGATGTCGCTCAGCTCCTCGTCGTCGTCATCGTCCTCATCCTCGGCGCTGCCGTCGTCCGGCAGACCGGTGATGCTCAGATGCTGATGGTCGCCGTGCTCCTCGACCTCGACCTCGAGGTTGAACAGGAACCCGACCGCCTCCTCCTTGATGCCGTCCATCATCGTGGCGAACATCTCGAAGCCCTCCTTCTGGTACTCGACCAGAGGATCGCGCTGGCTGTAGGCACGCAGGTAGATGCCCTCGCGGAGGTAGTCCATCTCGTAGAGGTGCTCACGCCACTTGCGGTCGAGCACCTGGAGCAGCACCTGCCGCTCCAGCTCACGCATGACCTCCTCGCCGACCTCCGCCTCGCGGCGGTCGTAGGCGGCCTGGGCGTCTTCCTTGAGCGCGGCGATCATGTCGTCGCGGTCGAGGTTGGCCTTGTCGCCGACCTCGTCGATGAACCGCTCCGGACCGAAGGAGACCGGCCAGAGCTGCCGCAGGTCGGTCCACAGCTGGTCGAGGTCCCACTCCTCGGCGAAGTCCTGGGTGGCGCCGGTGACCACGCCGGTGACGACGTCGTCGATGAACGTGCGGACCTGCTCCTCGATGTCGCGCCCCTCGAGCACCTCGCGCCGCTCGGCGTAGATGACCTTGCGCTGGCGGTCCATCACGTCGTCGTACTTGAGGACGTTCTTGCGGGACTCGAAGTTCTGCGACTCCACCTGTGCCTGCGCCGAGGCGATGGCGTTGGTGACCCGCTTGTTCTCGATCGGTACGTCGTCCGGGATCTTCAGCATCACCAGGATGCGGTCCACCCAGTCGGACTTGAACAGCCGCATCAGCTCGTCCTGGAGCGAGAGGTAGAAGCGGGACTCGCCCGGGTCGCCCTGACGACCGGAACGGCCGCGCAGCTGGTTGTCGATGCGGCGTGACTCGTGGCGCTCCGTGCCGATGACGTAGAGGCCGCCGAGCTCGGTGACCTCGTCGTGCTCCGTCTTGACCTGCTCCTTGAGCTTGTCGACGGTGGGCCCCCAGGCCTCCTGGTAGGCCTCGGCGGTCTCGCCGACCGGGTCGAGGCCGCGCTTGCGCAGCTCGAGGTCGGCGAGGAACTCCACCGATCCGCCGAGCATGATGTCGGTGCCTCGACCGGCCATGTTGGTGGCGACGGTGACAGCGCCCTTGTGACCGGCGAGCGCGACGATCTTCGCCTCGTCGGCGTGGAACTTCGCGTTCAGGACGGTGTGCGCGACGCCGCGCTGCTTGAGCTTGGCGCCCAGATACTCCGACTTCTCCACCGAGACGGTGCCGATCAGCACCGGCTGGCCCTTTGCGTGACGCTCGACGATGTCGTCGATGACGGCGTCGTACTTGGCTTCCTCGGTCCGATAGACGAGGTCCGGCTGGTCGATGCGGGCGGCCGGCTTGTTGGTCGGGATGGCGACCACGCCGAGGTCGTAGATCTTGTCGAACTCGCTCGCCTCGGTCATGGCCGTGCCGGTCATGCCGGAGAGCTTCTCGTACATGCGGAAGTAGTTCTGCAGGGTGATGGTGGCGAGGGTCTGGTACTCCTCCTTGACCTCCACCCCCTCCTTGGCCTCGATCGCCTGGTGCAGACCGTCGTTGTAGCGGCGGCCGGCCAGGATGCGGCCGGTGTGCTCGTCGACGATGAGGACCTCGCCGTCGGCGACGACGTACTCCTTGTCGCGGCGGAACAGCTCCTTGGCCTTGATCGCGTTGTTCATGAACGAGATCAGCGGCGTGTTGACGCTGTCGTAGAGGTTCTCGATGCCGAGGTGGTCCTCGACCACGGTGATGCCGTCCTCGAGGACCGAGATGGTGCGCTTCTTCTCGTCCACCTCGTAGTGGACGTCCTTCTCCATCGTGGCGGCGATGCGGGCGAACTCGTCGTACCACTTCACGTCGTCCTCGGTGGGACCACTGATGATGAGCGGCGTGCGGGCCTCGTCGATCAGGATTGAGTCGACCTCGTCGACACAGGCGTAGAAGTGGCCGCGCTGGACGAGGTCGTCGATCGAGCCGGCCATGTTGTCGCGCAGGTAGTCGAAGCCGAGCTCGTTGTTGGTGCCGTAGGTGATGTCGCAGGCGTAGGCCTCGCGGCG
>Ga0164242_10003696_pt1 | contig 17363 bp, 13 predicted proteins | sample OricomgcompostMG_FD_108783 | JGI IMG/M metagenome (GOLD analysis project Ga0164242, IMG submission 108783) | Miracle-Growth compost microbial communities from Emeryville, California, USA - Original compost - Miracle growth compost (MG) ...
CATCGGCTCGTCGAGCAGAAGGACCTTGGGATCGAGCGCCAGCGTTGTCGCGATCTCGAGCACCCGCTTGCGTCCGTAGGAGAGGTCGCCCGCCAGATGATGGCGCGCCTCCGCCAGTCCGACCCGTTCCAGAAGCTCCTGCGCCCTCGGCGTCAGGTCATCCAGTGCCGAAAGGGAACGCCAGAACTGGACGCTGAGGCCATTCTGGCGCTGCAGCGCCACACGGACATTGTCGAGCACCGAAAGATGCGGAAATATCGCCGATATCTGGAAGGAGCGAACCAGGCCAAGACGCGCCACGCGCGCCGGTGGCGTGCGGGTGATCTCCTGCCCGAGCAGCGTGATCGTGCCGCTCGTGGGCGGCAGGAAACGAGTCAGCAGATTGAAAACCGTCGTCTTGCCGGCGCCGTTCGGTCCGATGAGAGCATGGATCTTGCCATGCTCCACATCGAGATCGACGTCGCGGACCGCCACGAAGCCGGCGAAATCACGCCGAAGCCCGCGGGCGGACAGAACCACCCGCGAGTCATTCGCCCCGGGCCGCTCCATGGCAGCGGAAGCCGGCGTCATTTGGCCAGAGAACAGCCGCTTTCCTTCTCGCTCAGGAAAGCCTCTTTGCCGGGAATGGTCGCCAGATATTTGTAGTAATCCCAGTCCTTCTTGCTCTCCGCCGGCGACTTCACCTGGTAGAGATACATGTCGTGCACCATGTTGCCGTCGGCCTGCACCTTGCCGTTTGTGTAGATGTCGTCGTTCACCGGCATGGAGTGCAATTCCTTGGAAACGGCCTCCGTCGCGTCGGTGCCGGCCGCCTTGACCGCCTTCAAATATTGGAGGACGGCCGAATAGGTGGCAGCCTGGACCATGTTCGGCATGCGGCCGGTCTTCTTGAGATAACGCTCGCCGAACTTGCGGCTCTTGTCGTTGCGGTCCCAGTAATAGCCTTCGGTCAGAACGACGCCCTGCGCCGCCTTGAGGCCGAGGCCGTGCACTTCAGACAGGGTGAAGAGCAGCGCAGCAAGCCGCTGGCCGCCCTGGACAATGCCGAATTCGGCGGCCTGCTTGATCGAGTTCGAGGTGTCGAGGCCGGCATTGGCGAGGCCGATCACCTTGGCGCCGGACGACTGCGCCTGGAGCAGGAAGGAGGAATAGTCGGTGGTGCCGAGCGGGTAACGCACCTCGCCGAGAACCTTGCCGCCATGGGATTTGACGAAATTCGCCGTCTGCTGTTCCAGCGAATAGCCGAAGGCGTAATCGACGGTGAGGAAATACCAGCTCTTGCCGCCCTGTCCGACCAGAGCGCCGCCGGTGCCGACCGCCTGGCTGTGCGTATCGTAAGCCCAGTGGAAGCCGTAGGGCGAGCAGGCCTTGCCGGTCAGATCCGTCGTCGCCGCGCCGGTGACGATGTCGATCTTCTTCTTTTCCTTGGAAATGCCCTGGACCGCCAGCGCCACGGACGAGGTCGTCAGTTCCATGATGGTATCGACATGGTCGGTGTCATACCATTTGCGGGCGATGTTCGACGCGATGTCCGGCTTGTTCTGGTGATCCGCGTCGACGACCTCGATCGGCGCGCCCAGCACCTTGCCGCCGAAATCCTCGACCGCCATCTTGGCCGCCGCGACCGACCCCTTTCCGCCGAAATCAGCATAGACGCCCGATTGGTCGTTCAAAATGCCGATCTTGACCACGCCGTCGGATATCTCGGCCGCGGATGCCGGTATAACGGTGGCCGCCAGCAGGGCGGCCGAAACGATTGCCAGGACTTTCATCAGTTCTCCTCCAACATTATCGAGGCCGGATGTTTCCCGACCTCAGCTCAACCAGTTCCCCAGGGCTACCCGAATGCCAACCTCCGCTGCCATGCGCGGCTTATGGCAAACGCATCCACATCCTGGCCGGAATCGCCGATGCCTTGTGCGGCGACGGCGATACTCCTTTTTCGGGGCTAATCCCGTTTTCGAACCCAACCCCGATACCTTCCCGTACTGCAAGATAAACGGGCTCGTCCAGAAAATCCCCAACTAAGTTTCGCTTTATCGTATTTCTACCACCTGCCGCAAATCCCAAGCGGGCCTGCGGAAAGAGCGATCCTGCATTCGGGAGACATAGCCTATTGCGGCGCCTGCTGTTTGGCGCGGGCGACGATCTGCGTCGGGTTGACGAATTGCAAGGCAAGCACGAGCCAGACGAGCGTCGTGATCATATAGACGACGGCCATGGCGTCGATCGATTGCGCCGCCCGCACGCCGGAAGCGAAAACCGCGTAATAGAGCGACACGACCAGCGTCTGACTGGTGGGGCCGGACGTCAGGAATGTGAGTTCGAACATCGCCAGGGTCCTGACCAGGACGAGGAGAAGCGCCGCCAGCATTCCCGGCAGGAGAAGCGGCAGGAGAATGCGGATGAAGACGCTCGTCGTCGAGGCGCCGAAAACCCGCGCCGCCTGCTCGATTCGCGGGTCGATCTGCTCGATGAAGGGGATCATCACCAGGATGACGAAGGGAATGGCGGGGACCAGATTGGCCAGGACGACACCCCAGAACTTTCCGCCGACGCCGGCTTGATAGAGCAGCGTCGCCATCGGAATGCCGTAAGTCAGCGGCGGCACCAGGAGCGGAAGCAGAAAGATCAGGATGATCAGCCGCTTGCCCGGAAAGTCCCGGCGCGCCAGAGCATAGGCGGACGTCACACCGACGAGGCCGGAGATGACGACCACCGTGAAGACGATCTCGAAGGTGACGATCAGGACCGGCGTGAGTTGGAATTCGCGCCAGGCCTGGAAATACCAGCGCGTTGTCCAGCCGGCGGGCAGCCAGGTACCGAGCCAGCGCGTGCCGACGGAATCGACGACAACCGCTGCTATGACGCCGAGAAGATTGAGCACGAAAAGGACGACGACCGCCCAGATCGCGAAGCGCCAGAGTTTCGACGCAAGCCCTGTGTCACGGATCATCGGCGCTATCCCTTGGTTCCGCCGGCCGGGCCGCGATAGAAGAGCGATCTCAGCCCGAGCACGATGACCACGACAAGAAGTTGCGCCAGGCCCATGATGATGGCGATGGCCGCGCCGAGCGAGTGATTATATTGCTCAAAGGCAGCCTGATAGGCCGCGATCGCGATAACCCGCGTCGGCCCCGACGGCGCGCCGAGCAATATGGCGGACGGGAAGACGGAGAAGGCCTGAACGAAGGAAAGGCAGAAAGTGATGGCGAGGCCCGGCACGAGAAGCGGCAGGAACACCTTGAAAAAGCGCTGCCGCGCCTTGGCGCCGAGCGTCGCGGCCGCCTGCTCGATCGCGGGATCAATGCCGCTGACGTAGGAAAGCGTCAGCAGGAACGCGAACGGGAAACCGGTGATGATCAGCGACGCGAACACGCCCCAGTAATTGTTGGTGAGGCGGATCGGATGCTCGATGAGGTCGAAAAACATCAAGGTCTTGTTGAACCAGCCGCGCGGCCCCAGGAAATTCAGGAGGCCATCGGCGACAAGGACGGTGCCGAGCGTTATCGGCAGAACAAGGATCGTCGTCAGCAGCCTCTGGCGACGCATCAGCCGCACCCTGAACGCGATCGGTATCGCGACCACCACATTGATGAGCGTCACCGGAACCGACAGCCAAAGCGTCGCGGCAATGGTCTTGTACTGGAAAGGGTCGGTGAAAAAGATGCGGTAATTCGCGTACCATGGTCCCTTCGCGGGAGAAAGCGAATCCACCACGCCGTAAATGCAGGGATAGACGAAGAGCACAAGCGTAAGGATGACGCCGGGCAGGACAAGCAGAGTCGTGCCATCGATCCCGCGCGCCGCAAGGCGCTTGCGGAGCGAAGGAGAGGGCGGAGCGCTTCCAGCCGCGACCGCCGACATCATGCACCCTCCCTGAAGAGCCGCACCCGCCCCGCGAGCGGCTGCAGGACGATCTCCTCGCCGCGCGCATGTGCGCGGTCGGAGCGGAAGAACAGTTCCGATCCGTCGGACGCCGAGGCCATGCCGAAGAAGGCGCGGCCGCGATATTCGATGCTTTCGACCTTGGCTTTGACGCCTTCGCCCTCATGGGTGGCGACGAGATCCTCCGGACGAATGGAAACAGCGACCCTGTCGCCGATCTTGATATCTCCCGGCGCTTGCGCCTCGATCGTCGCGCCGCAGGTCTCGACCAGCGCATCGCCGCCGGACAGAGCCTTCACCTTGCCCGTCATCCTGGTGCGGAAACCCATGAAATCGGCAACGTCCAGATGGTTCGGCCGCTCATAGAGATCCTCGGGCGTGCCGATCTGGCGGATTTTTCCGTCGCGCATGACGACGATGCGGTCGGCAAGAGAGAGGGCTTCGTCCTGGTCATGCGTCACGTAGATGGTGGTGGAGCCGATCCGCTCGTGGATGCTTCTGATCTCGGCGCGCATTTCGAGCCGCAGCTTGGCGTCCAGGTTGGAAAGCGGCTCGTCCATAAGGACGAGGGGCGGGCGGATGACGATGGCGCGCGCGATGGCGACGCGTTGCTGCTGGCCGCCCGAAAGCTGGCCGGGAAGCTTTCCTTCCTGCCCGTGCAGCCGCACCAGGCCAAGCGCGTCATGAATGCGCTTCTGCGACTCGGCGGCGGGCACGCCCTGCATGGCGAGCCCAAATCCGACATTCTTGCGGATTGTCATATGAGGAAAGAGCGCATAGCTCTGGAAAACCATGCCGAAGCCGCGCGCTTCGGGTTGCAATTCGTCGATGCGGCGGCCGCCGAGACGGATTTCGCCGCCGGTCAATTCCAGCAGGCCGGCAATGCAGTTGAGCGCCGTCGATTTCCCGCAACCGGACGGCCCCAGCAGCGCGATGAATTCGCCGGGCTCGACCGTCAGGTCGATGCCGTCGAGCGCGTTATAGGCGCCGAAAGTCCGCCGGACATCGATGAGTTCGAGGCGGCCGTTCTTTGCCTTGCTATCTTCTGCCAAGCCTATCTCCCCCGACGCGTCTAATCTCTTTTCCGGATCGTGCATCAAAGCAGCACCGCCTGACGGCGAAGCTCATCGAAGCCAATATGATATGGGCGGGCCGGCTTTGGTAACGCCGCCCGCCCGTGTTGGAAAACCGGTCAGCCCTTGGCCGCGCCGATCTTTTTGTCCCAGATGTCGAACGCCGTCACCATCTTTTTCGGCGGCAAGGGCAGCTCCAGAGGATTGTTGGCGATCCAGTCGGCATATTCGGGCCGACCGAACTGCTTGATGCAATCCTGGCTCGCCTGCGGCGCCATCGAAAGCGGCACGTCCTTCACCGCCGGACCGGGATAGAAATAGCCCTGATCATAGGCGACGGCCTGCTGCTTTTTCTGCAGCATGAAATTCATGACGTCGAGAAGGACGGCGATGCGTTCCTTGGCGATTCCCTTGGGAATGCACATGTAATGCGCGTCCGTGACCCAATGGAAGCCGTCGAGCTTGCCGACCTTGGCTTCCGCCGGAACGATGCCGAGCGCGCGCGGATTGATGTCCCAGCCGGTCGTGGAAGCGATCATGCTGCGCGTTCCTTCGCCGAGCTCCTTCATGGTCGGAGTGGTGCCGGTCGGGTAGTATTCGATGTTCTTGCCGAGTTCGAGCAGATAGGCCCAGGTCTTGTCCCAGCCCTTCTCCGGATCCATCGGGTCCTTGTCCTTCAGGAGATAGGGAAGGCCCATGAGGAATGTTCGGCCCGGACCGGAATTGGCGGGGCGGGCATACATGAACTTGTTCTTGTTCTGCTTGGCCCAGTCGAGCAGTCCCTCGATCGTCGTCGGCGGCGTCTTCACCTGGTCGGGCATGTATTCGAGCAACGGTCCCGACGGATAGTAGGTGACGATGACGCCTTGATCCTGAGCCAGGCCCTGCATCTTCAGCGCCTGCGGCAGCAGAATCTCGTCGAGCTTCGGCAACTCTCCCATGTCGGGCTTCAGATCGACCCACAATTTCATGTCGATGCCGGCCGAAAGCGCGTCGGTGCCGGTCAGCACCAGGTCGATGTCGAGACGGCCTGCATTCTGCTGCGCCTGGATCTTGGCGGGCAGTTCCGGAGAGGGCGCCTTGGTGTAGACGAAGCGCGAAACGAAATCAGGCTTCGCGGCGGCATAGGCGTCGAAAGCCGGTTGCGTCAGCGCCAAATTGCCGGCCACATCCACGATGGTGATCGTGAGCGGGCTCTTCGGCTTCTCGGCGGCGGCGAAGACCTTGCCGCTGAAAGCCCCCAATGTCGTCAGGCCGGCAACGCCGCCCATGAAATGCCTGCGGTTCAAATTCATTTTCTCCTCCTTCTTTTCACTCTTGTCATAGGTTGTAGGCTCGCTTGGCGAGGCCGTAGGCCAGGTCGCGCGCGATCGAATAGGCTTCGTCCTCGTCGAGGCGATGGTCGGCGACGAGATCGGCAAGATAGGCGCAATCCACCCGCCGGGCCATGTCGTGTCGCGCCGGTATCGAGAGATAGGCGCGGGTATCGTCGTTGAAGCCGACGGTATTGTAGAAACCCGCCGTTTCCGTCGTCAGTTCGCGGAACCGGCGCATTCCCTCGGGGCTGTCGAAGAACCACCAGGGCGGCCCAAGCCGCAAGGCGGGATAGTGACCTGCGAGCGGCGCCAGTTCGCGCGAATAGCTGGTCTCGTCCAGCGTGAAGAGGATCAGCCTCAGGCGCGGATCGTTGCCATAGGCGTCGAGCAGCGGCTTCAGCGCGTGCACGTAATCGGTCCGCTGCGGAATGTCGGCGCCCATATCCTTGCCGAAGGCGGAAAAAAGCGCGGGATTGTGATTGCGGAAAGAGCCGGGATGGATCTGCATCACCAGGCCGTCGTCGACGCTCATACGCGCCATTTCCGTCAGCATCTGCGCCCGGAAGAGATCCGCGTCCCGGGGATCGGGTTGCGCGCCCATGACACGCTCGAAAAGTGCCGCCGCGTCCGCGCGCGAAAGGTTTTCCGTGCGGGCGCTCGGATGGCCGTGATCGGTTGCCGTCGCGCCTCTTTCCTTGAAATAGGCGCGGCGCGCCTGATGCGCCTTGAGATAGCCATCCCAATTTGTCGGATTGCCCGTCATCTCGACCAGCCGGCGGACGTTTTCGGCGAAGCCCGGAGCTTCGGGGTCGACGACGGCGTCGGGACGATAGGTCGGCACGACGCGGCCATTCCACCCGGAAGCGCGAATTGCATCGTGCGAGGCGAGATCGTCGAGCGCGCTGTCGGTGGTCGCGATGACCTCGATGTTGAATTTTTTGTAGAGCGCCCGGGGGCGCATGTCGGGCCGTTTCAAGGCCTCGGCGATGCGATCATAAACAGCATCGGCATTGTCGGGCCCCAGACGATCGGTGATGCCGAAGACGAACTCCATCGAATGCTCGAACCAGAGCCTGGAAGGCGTGCCGGCGAAGAGGAAGAAGTTTTCCGCGAAAAGCCGCCAGATGTTGCGCCCGTCATTTTCGACGGTGCCGCCGTCCTTGCGGTGAATGCCGAGCGCCTCCAGCTTCACGCCCTGCGAATAGAGCATGCGCGTGATGTAATGGTCCGGCTTCACGAAAAGCGTGGCGGGATCTGGAAACGCCTCGTCCCTGGCATACCAGGATGGATCGGTGTGCCCATGAGGCGAGACGATAGGCAGCGCGGCCACGCTTTCGTAAAGACGCCGCGCAATCGCCCGCGCCTCCGTACCCGCCGGAAAAAGTCGATCCGGATTGAGCGCCATCATTCCTCCGCCTGGCCAAGCGGCCGAGATGTCTGTCGACATTTCCGCTTGCTTCTTGGCAAGCTGTACCAACTGATATACTACTATGTCAATTGCTTCAGCGGAACGAACGGATGCGGCTGGACGAATTCGAAGAGCGTAGGGCGCGTTCGACGCCAGCCAGGGCGATCAGGCGCGTGACGACAGCGACCGCCATCTACGAGCATCTCCACGACGCCATCCTTTCGCTGGAACTCTCGCCCGGAACGCCGTTGCAGGAAAAGGTGATAGCGGAACGGTTCAGCGTCAGCCGGACGCCGGTTCGGGAGGCGATCATCCGCCTTGCCGAGACGGGACTTGTCGATATCTTTCCGCAATCGGGCACTTTCGTCTCCCGCGTACCGGTCTCGGCCATTCCCGAAGCGGTCCTCATCCGCAAGGCGCTTGAAGGCGCCACGGTCGAGGCGGCGAGCGAAATCGCCGACAAGGCCGCGGTCGAAAGACTGGACGCGATAATTGCGCGCCAGCGGCTCGTCGCCGGATTGGGAGACACAAGCGCCTTCCATGACGCCGACGAAACCTTTCACGAGACGATCGCCGACATTTCCGGCCATCCGGGCGTCTGGAAGCTTCTCAAGCAGGCGAAGGTGCAGATCGACAGGGCGCGGCGTCTGACCCTGCCGGTTCTCGGCCGGATGGACCGCGTCATTTCGGAGCACGCCATCATCCGCGACGCTATCGCCAACCACGATCGGCGGGCGGCGAAGGAAGCTATGATGATCCATCTGAACGCGGTCATTCCCGACGTCGATCTGCTGCGCTCGCAATATCCGGATTATTTCGCCTTTTAGGATAGAGGAACAGGAAACGCCTTATGCGTCAGGGATGGAGATGGTTTGGCCCGGAGGCGGGCGTTTCGCTGGATGCGGTGCGCCAGGCCGGAGCGACGGATGTGGTTTCGGCACTGCATCAGGTGCCGATTGGCGATGTGTGGACCGAAGCCAAAATCGCGGAGCGCAAAAACCTGATCGACACGACGCCGCCGGGCAGGACGAGGCTGGAATGGAGCGTCATCGAGAGCATCCCCATTCCGGACGCGGTGAAGCGCAAGGGAAAGGAAGCCAGGCCGGAGATCGAAGCCTGGATAGCCAGTATGGAAGCGGCGGCGAAATGCGGCATCCAGACCATCTGCTACAATTTCATGCCGGTCGTCGATTGGACGCGCACCGAGCTCGATTTCGTCACGCCGACGGGCGCGACGGCGATGCGCTTCGACCAGGAGCGTTTCGCCGCCTTCGATCTCTTCATTCTTGCCCGCGACGGCGTCGAGAAGGATTACACCGCTGAAGAGCGCGATCGCGCCCGCGCTGTCCATGAAGAGATGAGCGAGGAGGAAATCGCGTCCATCACCCACAACATAACCAGCGCGCTGCCCGGTTCGACCACGGAGCCGATGTCCATTCCCGGTTTTCGCGAAAAGCTGCGCGCCTATCGCGATATCGACGCCAAAAGGCTCCGGCAGAACCTGATCGAATTCCTCCAAGCCGTCACGCCCGCCGCCGACGCGTCGAAGGTGAAGCTGACGCTTCATCCCGACGATCCGCCGCGCCCGCTGTTCGGTTTGCCACGCATCGCCTCGACGGAAGCCGACTATGCTGCGCTTTTCGACGCAGTGCCGTCCGCGTCCAACGGCATGTGCTTCTGCACCGGCAGTCTTGGCGTCCGCGCCGACAACGACCTGCCTGGCATGGCGAAGCGCTTCGCGAGCCGCATCCATTTCGTCCATCTGCGCGCGACGAAACGGGAGCAGGATCCGAGGAGTTTCCACGAATCCGCGCATCTCGAAGGCGATGTGAATATGGTTTCGGTGATGCGCGAACTGATCCGAGAAGACGCCAAACGCACGACTGGCGACAAGATCATCTTCCGCCCCGATCATGGGCACCGCATGCTGGACGATCTGCAAAAGCCGGTGACGCCCGGCTATCCGGCGATCGGCCGCCTCCGCGGCCTCGGTGAGCTGCGCGGCATCATGCTTGCTCTGGGCGCTCCGCCCGATCCGCAGATCGTCGCTGAATAAAGGAGGAACCTTTCCTTCGCCCCCGGCGTTTCCGCGCTGCATCTTCCTCGTGCAAGATGCGGAGGGAAATCATGACCGCCGGCAGTACGGATGAAGGAAAGGAGGGGGCGACTTCCGCCCCTCCTTCCGGCAATGCGTCCGTCGCGTTCCCGCTGACCATGATATTGCTGATGATGGCGGTCGCGGCGCTTTATTTCGCGCGCGATTTCTTCATGCCGGTGGTCCTTGCCTTTCTCCTTACTCTCACCTTGACGCCGATTGTCCGCTTCTTTCGGAAGCGGAACATACCGTCGGCGCTATCCGCTACATGTCTCATCATCCTGTTTGCGCTCGTCGCCGCCTTTCTCGGCTACATGGTGAGCGGGCCGGTTTCACGGCTTCTGGGCGATGCGCCGAGGATCGGAAGGGAATTGCAGCAAAGGCTGGCGGATGTCCGCAGGCCGCTCGACCAGATTCTGAAAGCCTCGGAGCAGGTGGACAAGGTTTCGGAATCGGCCCGGCAGCCCGACATACAGAAAGTGGTGGTGGCGCAGCCCGGCATTTTGACTCGCGCCGCCAACAGCCTCGCATCGGCGGGAACCTCCGCAGCCATCACGCTCATTCTGGCGCTTTTCCTGCTGTCCTCGGGAACGCTGTTTTACGAGAAGATCATCCAGTCTTTCGACCTGATGAGCGATAAGAAGAAGGCGCTGCGCGTGGTCTACGACGTCGAGCGCGAAATATCCCGCTATCTCCTGACGATCGCCATCATCAATTCCTGTCTTGGCGTGGCGATCGGGACCGGATTGTGGCTGATCGGCGTGCCGGACCCGCTGGTCTGGGGCATTGCAGCCGCATTGCTCAATTTCCTGCCTTATGTCGGGGCGCTGATCGGCATCGTCCTCGTCGCGATCATATCGCTGATTTCTTTCCAGTCCCTCGGCTATGCCCTTGTCGCCCCGGTATTCTATTTCGCCTGCACGGTGATCGAGGGTCAGTTCCTTACGCCGATGATCGTCGGCCGCCGGCTCGAGCTCAACTCGGTTGCCGTCTTCATCGCCATGGCCTTCTGGACGTGGTTATGGGGGGCGATGGGAACGCTGATCGCGGTGCCGCTTCTCGTTGTGGTGAAAGTCTTCTGCGATCACTTCCACGGTCTGCGCCACATCGGCAACTTCCTGTCGGCCCAGCATGTGATGGAGGAGGAGTGAAGGCGACGCGACCCGGGATCGCGCCCTGCTTTGGAGCGGGTCAGCGTGGCGCGCGCTTGGCCAGGATCCGCTGCAACGTGCGGCGGTGCATGTTCAGCCGGCGCGCCGTTTCGGACACATTGCGGTCGCACATTTCATAAACGCGCTGGATATGCTCCCATCTGACGCGGTCGGCGGACATCGGATTTTCCGGCGGCGCGACCTTCTCGCCGTCCGCCCGTGTTAACGCCGCGAGCACGTCGTCCGCATCGGCGGGTTTCGAGAGATAGTCCACCGCTCCCAGCTTCACCGCCGTGACCGCCGTCGCAATGTTGCCATAGCCCGTCAGGATGACCGTGCGGGCGTCGTCGCGGCGGTCCCTTATCGCGGACACGACGTCGAGCCCGTTGCCGTCGCCGAGACGCATATCCACGACCGCGTAGGCCGGCGCCTTCACCTTCACCTTGGCGACGGCTTCCTCGACGCTCTCCGCCGTCTCGACATCAAAGCCCCGTCCTTCCATGGCGCGGGCCAACCTCGTCAGGAACGGCTTGTCGTCGTCGACGATCAAAAGGGAGTGGTCACTCCCGGGGACCAGATCTCCCAACAGGCTTTCATCCGTCATCGCATTGTCCTGCAGCATCGCTTTCATCCCAGATCGATTTCGTTCACTCGCGTCTAATATAGTTACGTTTTGCGGATTTCAGCCTTCCATGAAGGCGTTGCGTGGCCATTTGATCGTGACAGTGGCGCCAATTCCCGGTTCGGACGCATTCGCGAAGGTGATCTCTGCGCCCGAGCGTTCGAGCAGCGTCTTGGCGATGAAGAGGCCGAGGCCGAGCCCTCCGCCTTCGTCGGACGAAGGTCGGGTCGTCATGTAAGGCTCGCCGATTCGGTCGGCGACCTCCAGCGGGAATCCCGGTCCGTCATCACGCAGTTCGATCGTGACGAATCGGTCGTCCCAGCGCCAGCGGATGGTCACGGTCGAGCGCGCGAAATCGACCGCATTCTCCACCAGATTGCCGAGGCCGTAAATGACCCCGGGATTGCGGCGCGAGACCGGTTCGGAACCGCTTTGCGGCCCGGGCTCCAATTTGATGGCTATGCCGAAATCGCGGTGGGGCGCTATGACCTCCTCGATCAGGGAGGTCAGCGGCAGACGCGCCATATGCGCCTCGCTTTCGGAGGAGAGGCTGGTCAGCCGCTTCAGGATTTCCCGGCAGCGTTCGCTCTGGGTGCGGAGTAGCGCCACGTCTTCGCTGAAGCGCGGATCCCCGCCGAGCGAGCGCTGCATCTCCTTCGCCACGAGGGCGATGGTCGCCAGCGGCGTGCCAAGCTCGTGGGCGGCCGCGGCCGCCAGCCCATCAAGCGCGGAGAGATGCTGCTCGCGTTGCAGGACCAGTTCCGTCTCGGAAAGAGCGGTGGCGAGCAATCGCGCTTCCTGCGCGACGCGCCAGGCAAAGATGCCGGTGAAGGCAATGCTCGACACCAGTGCGATCCAGACCCCGAAGACGTAGAGGAAGGGCAGGGGCAAGTCCATTCCCGAGCCCCAGGGCAAGGGCAAATGAAAAAAGGAGAGTAGCGTCACGGCGGCGACGACGATCGTGCCAAGCATGGTGGTGAGCGTCAGCGGCAGCGATGTCGCCGAGATCACCACGGGCACCGTCATCAGCAACGAAAACGGGTTGGTCAGGCCGCCGGTCATATAGAGCAGGCCGGCCAGTTGCAGCGCATCGAAAAGAAGGATGGCAAAGGACGCGTTGGGCGGAAGCCTGTGGGTCGCCGGATGCCGGAAGCCGAGGAAGAGGTTGAGCCAGGCCGATAGAGCGATCAGAACGAAGCAAGGGCTGACCGGCAGAGGGAATTTCAGGGAATAGGCGACAAAAATCACCGCCGCGCTCTGCCCCACGATCGCCATCCAGCGCAGGCGGATGAGCGTGTTCAGCCTGAGCAGACGGGCCTGCATCGGATCGGGCATGTGGGTCGCGACGGCCATGCGCCTATATGCGCCCGACATTCGTGAACGCCAAGCCGCAAATCGATATGCGTTTTCTTCCGCTTCCTGCGACGTCATGATGCTGCTCATTTGCGCGGCTTGGCGCGGCTGGTCGGCTGCGCTTGCAAGGGATTTTCGGGCCAGGGATGCTTGGGATAGCGGCCGCGCATGGCGGCGCGCACTTCGTTCCATGAGCCTCGCCAGAAGCCGGGCAGATCGCGCGTCGTCTGTATCGGCCGATGCGCGGGGGAAAGAAGCTCGAGGGTGAGCGGCACATTTCCGTCGCCGATCGCCGGGTGGCGGTCCAGGCCGAAAAGCTCTTGAACGCGGATGGCGAGAACGGGCTCTTCGCCATCATAGCGTATCGGTATGCGACTGCCCGATGGCGCGTCGAAATGCGTCGGCGCCAGCCGGTCGAACTGCCTTTGCAGCGCATGGGGAAGACGCGAATGGAGCGCGTCCCTCAACCGTTCCGCGGTCATGCTTTCCAGGGATGCCTCTCCCGTCAGAAAGGGTGCAAGCCATTCGTCGAGGTCGGCGAGGAGCGCTTCGTCGGAGACGTCCGGCCACGGCTCTCCGAGTGTCGCATTGAGCCATGCGAGACGCTGCCGAAGGCTCGTTGCACCCTCGCCCCAGGGCAGCAAGCCCAGCCCCCGCTCGCGCACAATCTCGATAATCGCCCTGTCCGCCTCTTCGCCGGAAGGCGGAGGAAGCGGCTTTTCGGAGAGCGCAATCGCGCCCAGCCGCAGGATTTCGCGGCGACGCACCGCCTTTTTCTCGGCGTCGAAGCCTGTTTCGATCCGGCGCTCGATGTGCTTTGCAAGAACCTGCCTGATTTCGTCTTCGGTCACGGAAGCCGCCGAGGCGATGCGGGCGTTTTGGGCGCTGCCGCGCAGGTCGGCCACGACGAGGAATTTCTCTCGTGCCAAGGCTTCCGTTTCGTCGAGGACAGCGCCGCCGCCATTGGCAAGGAGATAGCGGCCCGGAGCGCCTCTCGCCATCGCCACCCTGTCCGGCCATGCGCAAAGCAGGAGTTCGCCAGTCGAGGGTGTCGCATCGGAATCCGTTCGCGCTCCGCTCGCACGCGCCAGACCGGTCGCGAATTTGCGGGCGGCCGCGGCGCGGGGCGAGCGATCGCTTCGGAAATGCGGGAGCCGCGTCTCGACATCGACGGCATCGCCGCCCAGGCCCCGTTCGGTCAGCAGGACGGCCAGTTCCGCGGCCTTGCCCGCCTGTCCCCTCCGGGCGCCCTCCGCCACCATATGCGCAAGCCGGGCCGGCAGGGCGAGGCGGCGCATGGCGAGACCTTCCGCGGTAATGCGGCCGTCCGCGCCGATCGCATCGAGCGAGCGGAGAAGCTGCATCGCTTCAGCCAAGGCGGGCTCGGGAGGCGGATCGAGGAAGGCGAGGCGCGACGGGTCCGTAACGCCGAAGGCGGCGCAATCGAGGACGAGGCCGGAAAGATCGGCTTCGGCAATCTCCGGCGGGTTGAAGGGCAAAAGCGCCTTCGTCTGTTCGGCGCGCCACAACCTGACCGCCACGCCGGGTTCCGTTCGCCCCGCCCGGCCGGCGCGCTGGTCTGCCGAAGCGCGCGAGACACGCACCGTTTCGAGACGTGTCAGACCGCTCGAAGGGTCATATCGCGGCTGCCTGGCCAATCCGCTGTCGATGACGATCCGCACCCCCTCTATCGTGATCGACGTCTCCGCTATGGAGGTCGCCAGAACGACCTTGCGCCTTCCCGGCGGCGCCGGTCTGATCGCCAAATCCTGCGCCGTTCCGTCGAGCGCGCCATATAAGGGGACGATATCGACGTGGTCCGGCAGCGCGCCATCCAACATCTCCCCCGCGCGCAGAATTTCCCGCTGGCCCGGCAGGAAAGCGAGGACGCTTCCTTCCTCCGCCGCGAGCCAGCGCCGCACCGCGCCTGCGACCGCCTGTTCGATCGGCTGTCCCGGCGAGCGTTCCTCGTAGCGTATGGAAACGGGAAAGCTGCGGCCGGAACTTTCGATGATTGGGGCGTTCCCAAGCAATGTCGCGACGCGCGCGCCGTCAAGCGTCGCTGACATGACGAGCAGCCTGAGATCGGGCCGCAACGCGCCCTTTACATCCAGGGCGAGCGCCAGCCCGAAATCGGCATCGAGCGAGCGTTCGTGAAACTCGTCGAAAATGACGGCCGATATCCCCTGAAGTTCGGGATCGTCCAATATCATGCGGGAAAGAATTCCCTCGGTCGCCACCAATATGCGCGTCCGGTCCGAGGCGCGGCTTTCCATGCGCATGGCGTAGCCCACCGTGCCGCCCGGCTCCTCGCCGAGGAGGCTCGCCATCCGGCGCGCGGCGGCGCGGGCGGCGATACGCCGTGGCTCGAGGAGAACGATCCTGCCGCTTTCGGCCCAGCCGCTCGTCAAAAGCGCCAGGGGCACAAGAGTTGTTTTCCCGGCGCCGGGGGGAGCGACCAGGACAGCGGAACCGTTCCCGTCCAGCGCCGCGCCAAGGGCAGGCAGCACTTCGTTGACGGGGAGATCGGTCGGCAGGGCCAAGTTCTTGTCCAGATCGGAATGGCAGGCACGCGGCTGTTAGCGCCTGTAAGAGAAAAATGGAATATCGCGATCAGGCGCCGTCGCGACGAGCTTCTGGCCGAGCCTCTCACTTCGGATCGCTGGCGCTGTTCCTCGATGAGCAGACCGGCGCGCGCCTCCTCGTCCGATCCTCCTTGTCTTCCATCGGCGGATGCGCGGCGGTCGGCACGAATTGGCGGCCGATTCTGGAACATTTTCCGGTAAAGCGGATTTGAAACGGTGCCGGCTCGGGACGTGGAAGTCAGCCGCGGTCCTTGCGGCCGCGGCAAAGGACGATCGGATTGGAGTAGGCGCTGTCGAAGCCGCTTCCCTGATAGACCGTCACGTTTTTCGCGCCGCGCGGAAGCATGAACGACCCTTCGATGGTCTGCTGCCCGGACTGCGCGGAATGGAGCGACCAGCTATAGGTGCAGAATTGCGTCGGCGCCTTCGGAGCGACATGGCTGCAGACCAATTGGGCGCCACCCATCATAGCGACGCCCGCGCAGCTCACCGCTTTTCCCTCGGCGCATGCGTGTCCTGCTATCGGAATAAACGCGACGCTAACTATGAAGAGACGTTTCATCGCCAATTACCCTGTTTCGGCGCTGCTTCGGGGTGCGATATTCCGGCGGCAGTCGGAATCTATTCGCAATTGCCCTGTAGAGCGTCTTGCACAGACCGTCCAGCAGGATTATATCCGCTGCGATAATAAGCAGGCCTATAAACAGCTTCCATATAGTTACGGTGCCGACCTTGTCCTCGAAAATCAGCTTTGCGCTTGATGATGTCGCGCGGCTGCAGCGCAGACGCTTCGAACAGCGTTCGCGCCCGCTTGGCCTGAGGTCAGCCGCCCGGCCGTTGCTGGAGACAATGACGGCCACAGGCCGCGCAACGAGCGAAGAAGCGCTTGCAAGCATAGGGAGGGCCGAGCGGGCTCGGCTCCTGAAAACACACTGCCGGATCAAATCCAATCTGCTCGAAGCATGTACGCTCCCGCAGCCTCGTCCGTCATATTTCCAAGGCTGATAAAGTAAGATGTCTGCAAAAAGAAAATACCAGCATGATCGGGTCGTTCACCTCAAGGACGAGCGTGAGCAGGGCGAGGCTCCGGCGAGGATAGAAGACGACGAACTGGAATCGCCCGTCGCTCCCGAGCCGATGGAGCCTGAAACTGTGGCGGAGCGCCCCGCACCGGCCGAAAAGGCGGCCGAGCCGGCGCTCGTCTTCCCGCCAAAGAAAGCGAAGCGCAATCGGAAGCGCACTCTCCTTTTTGTGCTGCTTCCCATCCTTCTCGTCATCGGCGGCTATTTCTACGTGACGGGCGGGGCCGTGATGACGACCGAGAACGCCTATCTCCGCGCACGCTCCCTTTCGATCTCAACCGATGTGTCCGGTACGGTTTCGGAAATCGATGTTCATAACAACGAGGTTGTCAGGAAAGGACAGGTGCTCTTTCGCTTGAGGCCGGATTCCTTCAAGACGGCGCTCGATGCCGCGAAGGCGCAGCTCGGAACCGTTCGCGATCAGGTTTTGACCTTGAAGGCGAGCTATCAGCAGGCACTGGCGCAGATCGAGCAGGCGAAGGCCGATCTCCCCTATTATCAGGAGACGCTGAAACGGCAGAAAGATCTGCTGGCGACGTCCACCGCCTCGAAGGCGGCTTATGACCAGGCCCGTCACGACCTTGTGTCGGCGCAGCAGAAGGTCGCGGTGGCCGAGGCCCAGGCGAAGGCCGTCCTGGCGCAGCTCGGCGGCGATCCCAACCAGCCGGTCGAGCAGAATGCTTTCTATCTGCAGGCGAAATCCGCGGTCGAAGACGCCCAGCGCGATTATAATGATTCGATCGTCAAGGCTCCCTTCGATGGCGTCGTGACGAATGTAGATGCGCTTCAG
>Ga0164242_10003697_pt1 | contig 17363 bp, 22 predicted proteins | sample OricomgcompostMG_FD_108783 | JGI IMG/M metagenome (GOLD analysis project Ga0164242, IMG submission 108783) | Miracle-Growth compost microbial communities from Emeryville, California, USA - Original compost - Miracle growth compost (MG) ...
AGACCTGGATGCGCTGGGCCGCGAGTTGTCCGCCTCCGATCCGCACTATGCCGCCAAGGCGCCCGTACTGACGGCGCAGTTGCAGAGCGTCGTGGGGCAGGTCGATCCAAGCCGGCTACCGGGTATCGCGCGGCGCCTGTATGCCGCCATCCCGAACCCCGCTCCCACTCCGGCCGCGGCGCCTACGGCAGCGCCGGCGGCTGCGAAACCGACGCCCGGGCCGGTACGCGGTGTCGGCGTGCGGCCGGCGATCGCGCCAGTGCCGGACGATCCGATGGAGGCCTTGGAGTTGGGCTTGGCCGATGCCGACGGCATGGGCTGGTCCGGCTGATGTGGGCGCCCAGCCGGCGGTGGCGTCAAACACCGGCAGCGGGAGGCGTAGCTTCCGCGTCGCGGTGAAAGAGTGTTCCCTGCGCTGATCCCGCAACCCGCCGCGAACCGGCGGGTTTCTTTTTGCCGTTGACGCCTCCCGCGCATCGTGCAGTCTCAGCCCCGCACCACGAGCAGCCGTAAGCCGGAGTCGCGCCCGGCAGGGACCGTACAGAGGCCTCGTCCCGCCCGACGTGGATGGAATCGACCCATCACCTTCGAGGCTACGACCATGCCGTTTACTACTGCCCAGATTGCGCGCGGCGCGACCTACGCGCTTGCCACCTACCAGAAGAAAGAGCCCCTCGACCAGATCAACGTCCAGCACGTCACGCTGGACTGGCTGGTCAAGAACAAGGAGGTCTCCAGCTTCGGCAACGGCTCGTTCAAGGAGCCGCTGTATATCTCCAACGGCTCGAACGCCCAGAACTACTTCGGCGCCGACCAGGTCACCTACAACGAGCGCGATCCGGCGACCTGGACCGATTGGGGCTACGCCAACCTGCACGACGGCTTTTGGTTCGACGAGGACCGCCTGACCGCGGCCGGCATCATGCTCTCCGACGATCCGTCGGCCGGCGCGACCGCGGCGGAGAAGGAGTCGCTGATCAACCTGCTGGGCCAGTCGTACCGCGCGCTGCGCAACGGCATCCAGGAGGCGCTGGCATTCGAGTTCCTGCAGGACGGCTCCCAGTCGTCCAAGGCGATCCCGGGCCTGTCGCACATTATCAGCACCACGCCGGATACCGGGACGATCGGCGGCGTGAACGCGGCGAACTACGCCTTCTGGCGAAACAACGCCAATACCGGCATCGCTGCGGACGATCTGCTGAGCGAAATGGATCTGAGCCGGCAGGATGGCATGCGCTACGGCGGCACGCTGCCGAATTTCATCCCCTGCGGACAGGCGTTCTTCAACACCTATCGGGATCAGTCCGCGGCGGCGATCCAGCGCCATCTGGCCGTGCAGGGTCGAGGCGGCGCGACCATTGACCCAACGGTGGAGGCCGTGAACTTCCATGGCGTGCCGCTGAAGTGGGACCCGACCTTCGACGCGCTGGACGCGAAGCTCGGTACGACCACCTGGACGAAGACGGCGTTCCTGCTCAACAGCGATCGCATCAAGCTGCGCCCGCTGCGCGGCGAGTGGATGCGCAAGCGCCCGCCGGAGAAGCTGCCGGATCGCTACGTCACCTACTTCGGCCAGACCTGCAAGTATGGCCTGACGACCGACCGACGCAACAGTTTGTCGGTGCTGACGATCTCCTGATCCACGAGCGCCCAGCACTGTCTGGGCGCTCGCCTCCTTTCCTGCTTCTAGAGGTAAATCCCATGGCCGTCATCAAGCTTGGCACCACCGCGGTGGCCTGCAACGAGACCCCGCTCACTGCGGGCTTCTCCTGCAAGGCCCTGAACACCGGCGAAGCCGACATCAACCTGACCGGCTCGGATGCGAGCGATGGCACCTACACCACGATCATCGCGGTGCCGGCCGGCGAAATGGTCGAGGTGCCGGCGCTGACGCCGTTCGTGAAGGCGAGCGCTGCCAGCATCTTCCTGTTCGATTGATCTGCGGGCGCCCTTCGGGGCGCTTGCTTTCCTCCCATGGAGTAACCCATGAGCAACGAAACGACCATTACCGTCCCGCTGGTGCATGCCCATATCGATCGGCACCGCGACACGATCACCGCGCTGGTGCCGAAGCACGAAATCCGAGTTCTGAAGGCCGTGCACGGCATGGACAAGGTACGCGAAGGCGACCCATCGGATGAGACGATCACTCTGCCGGCGAGCGCCGACGCCGAGATGTTGCGTCTGCAGTCGAAGTACCGGCGCGTGAACTCCCCGGACGCCGCGCTGACGGCTTATCCCACCGGCGCCGAGGGCCTGGAGCGGCACGGCTTCGAACTGGGGCGCGGCAGCGGCGAAGCCATCCCGCAGGCCGGCATCCGCAAGCATCGCAAGCCGGCCCCGCTACAGGGCAAGCCGGCGGCCATGGCCAAAGGCAAGCCGGCTGACAGCGGCGAGAAGTAGACGCTGGCGCCCATCCGCGCCGCATGGCGGCCGGCTCCGGCCGGCCGTTTTTGTAGGAGGTAGCTCATGGCATGGCAGAACGCCTTCGATCTCGGCGAATGCACCGTCAAGGTCTACAAGGGCGGCACATACGGTACGCCGCTGTGGTCTGGCGTCCTCGTCGACGGCGACGACCCCACCGAATTTCCTGACCCCGATGAACTCGAAGGGCCGCTCGCTACTGTGCTGATCTGGCTGCTGGACGGGAGCGTCTATCTCGGATACGCGCAGGCCGGCCTGACTACCAACGGCGGCTGGGAGGTGGATGTAGTGCCTTCGTATCCGCATGACTTCCCGTCGCGCGTCTCGGGCGTGCTTACCACGCTCGCTGGCGCGGATGGCGGAATGACCGTCAACGAGGATGATGGATACATCGATTTCGATGGATCTGAGCCAGGGGAAATTGAATCTAACTCTGCGCTGCACATGCTGCCAGACCCTCGCGACTTTCCCGGCTACACAGGGGCTCAGGATTTCATCGGCGTCTATCTGGGGGGCGGCCCGACATGAGCCGGACGGTCATCCTGACGTTCACGCCCGAGTACGATGCCGCGCCAGCGGTGTCCTACAACTGCGAATGCGACGACAATACCGCCCGCACGCTGAAAGAGCTGCGCGACGATCTGATGCGTCGCCTCGGCTTCGGAGCGCAGGTCAACAACCCGCCGCCCGGCATGGCCGATCTGCTGAACAGCTTCATCATCCAGGCGCAATCATTCCTGTACCGGCGCTACGACGTATTGCGCACCGAGCGCTTCTATACGTGGCCGCTGCAGCAGGGCGTGCGCTTCTACGACGTGGACGCCAATGCCGAGACCTGCGAGAAGCGGCTCGATCCGCGCAAAGTGACCTGGGTCGGCGTGATCCGCGACGACCAATGGCTGCCGCTGGTCTGCGGCATTCCGCCATCGCTCTATTCGGGCAACCAGACGGGCTGGCCGCAACGCTACGAGATCCGCCAGTGCATCGAGGTGTGGCCGACGCCGGACGAGACGTCGGGGTCGCTCGTTGTGAAGGGCCGCTTCGGCCTGGAGCCCTTCGCGGCCGACACCGATAAGGCCACGATCGATGACGAGTTGATCTTCGCTCTCGCACTGGCTAACGCCAAGGCGCATTACCGGCAGCCCGACGCGAACAACTACGTCGCCCAGATGGAGGCGATGATGCAGAACCTCGTGGCCGGCAGTCACCAGACGCGCCGGTACGTCCCGGGTCGCGATGACCGCGACGACTACGTATACGTGCGACCGAAGCCGTCGGAGCCGTTCCCGTGAGCAGCCGCGACGTCACGCTGAACGCCCTCAAGGGCGGCATCAACCGGCTGCGCAACAAGGGCGGCGCCGATCCGTCGTCGCTGTACGATCTGGTGAACGCCTTCGTGGATCTCGACGGCAACATCCAGTCGCGCCCGGGCACCGTGAAGAAGGTCGACCTGCCGAGCGGCACGAAAGGGTTGTGCCCGTTCCATGGCGCTTTTCTCGTCTTCTCGAACGTGGCCACGCCGATCACAGACGACGGCTACACCTGCGAGGTGCTGACGAATCCGAACGATCCTTCGCAGACGATCGCAGAAATCCACTTCGCCGCGCCCTTCATGGGCTTCCCCTACGTCGTGGCCGAGTTCGCCAACGGCGACGTCTTCCACTACTGGTTGCAATCGAGCGGATCGTGGCAGGCTGATCACGTCTACCTGGAGGGCGACATCGTCGAGCCCTCCACGCCGAATGGCCTGGCTTACAAGGCGACCGGCGATGACCACCCGCCGGCGTGGCAGCCCCAGCAGCAGTATACCGTCGGCGACGAGGTGCAACCCACCGTCTACAACGGCTACAAGTACCGACTGGTCGAGGCCTCTGGCGAGAGCCCGGCATCTGGCACCACCGAGCCGGACTGGCCCACGGTAGAGGGCGCGCAGGTCGACGAGGACATCGACAACACCCCGCAGAGCAGCACCACGGCGCCATCGACGGGGACAGGCACCGGGACCGGTGATCGCTATTCAAACCTGCCGGGCTACAAACAGCAGCAACTGGGCCAGAACCTGACATGACCGACGCCTGGCAACCCGGCAAAACCTACGTGCCCGGCTCCCTCGTGGTGCCGCGGTCGCGGACGCCGATCGACAGCAGCCAGCCGGCCAACGCATCGTTTGAAGACGGCGCGAACCACTGGGATCTGGGCCCCGGATTCAGCGTCACCGGGAACGCGCACTACGATGGCTCGTACGCGCTGGAGTACAACGGGAGCGGCATCGCACAGGCCACGAGCCTTGACCGGCGCCCCGTGACGCCCGGCCTGCGCATTACGGCGCAATGCCTGGTGCAGCAGGGCGCGTCCTCCTCGGGCGATGCTGGCGGCGCGGTGCTGCTCATCTGGTACGACGCCGACGGCAACCAGATCGGCTACAAGGAAGGAAACGTCGTCTACTCGGGTAGCGGCGGCCATTGGAACACGTCGAGCGTGACGGATACCGCGCCGGCCAATGCGGCGTTCGTCGACATCGCAGGATCGTGCAGCAAGAACAGCAGCCACCCGATGTGGCTGGACGCATTCTCGTGGCAATACGCCTACACGCCGCCGCCGGCCGGGCTGGTCTACAAGGCCACGCAGGCCGCCCCCGGCAAGAGCGGCAGCACCGAGCCCGCATGGCCCGGCGTGACGGGCGTGGAGGTGCAGGACAACCAGGTCACCTGGGAAGGCGTGATCGCCACGCGCCTCGTGTGGGAGGCCGTACCGCTGCTCAAGAGCGGTGACGCCGAGCCGGATTGGCCGGAGGGTGTCGGCAGCCACGTCCGCGACAACACCATCAACTGGGAGGCGATCTCGCGCCGCATCGAGGATGCGAAATGCCCCCAAAGCAAGGTGGTCGCGATCATGGCCAGCAAGATCTTCGCGGCCGACGGTGACATCGTGCGCTTCAGCGCCACCGTCAACCCGCTGGACTGGTCGACCGCGCAGGATGCCGGCTATCTCCCGACGGGCCTGCAGCAGGCGAATGCGAACGACATGGCGGTACTGGCGCCATATCGCTCCAACCTGACGGCCTTCAACGCCTCTAGCTTCCAGAACTGGCAGGTCGATCCGGACCCGGCGGCTATGTCGCTACTGGACCAGATGGAGGGCATCGGCTCGACGTGGCAGCACGCAGCGCAGCCAGTGGGCAATGAGCTGTACTACCTGTCGCAGCTCGGCGTGCGCTCGGTTTCCATCGCTGCTGGCACCGACAGCCTGAGCGCCGGCGACGTCGGCATGCCGATCGACGCGCTGGTGCGCCCGGCGGTCAAGCAGGATGCCTCCTTGCTCGGCCCGCGAGCGATCTACTTCCCCAGCGCCGGGCAGTACTGGCTGGCATGCCGCTCCGCCGATGGCGCGTCGTCGCAGACCTTCGTCTATTCGCTCAGTGGCTCCAAGGGGAAGTGGAGTCGCTACACGTTCCCATGGGCCGTTGATGCCTTCGCGCAACTCGGCAACGATCTCTACATCCGCCACGGCGACGAGGTCTCGGCAGTCAGCGAGGACGTAGCTACCGATGACGCGGGCGATCAGTCCGTCCCCTTTGCTGGCATGGCGCAGTGGCATTGGCTGGATTGCGGAGCCTCGGGGACGACGAAAATGCTGGAGAGCGTGGACTATGTCGGCACCGGCCAGGCCCCGAGCCTGTCGGTCGGTTACGACCAGCGCAACCTCGACGCCTTCACCGATCCCTATGCGATCGACGCGGACACGCTGAGCGGGGGCCCGATTCCGATCCCGGTGGCGGCGCCGACGCTCAGCCTTCGGCTGGACTTCGCCGGCGGCGCGCCGTGGACGGTGAATGCCGTGATCTTGCATGTGGATGATCTTGGAGGGCCACCGTAATGGCTGACGGAAGCCAGATTCCCGAGATTCGCGTTGGCGCGCCGGTCCTGGAGGACTTCGGTCACATCGCGCGCCGCATGCGGCCCGATGAGATCGCGCAGTACCTCGCACTCACGGGCCTGCCCGAGTATGCGCCCGATGTCGCCGCGCGCGCGCTGGCCGCCACGCCAGGGTCTCAGTTCGTGATGGTGGACCGCGCCGGCCTTCCTGTGCTGATCGGAGGCTTTGCGCCGGTGCGCCGTGGCGTCTTCGAGGGCTGGCTCGCCGGCACGCAGGAGGGCTGGTCGCAATACTGGCGCGCGATGACGAAGGTCTGTCGCGGCCTGATGGAGGATCTGCTGACCAGCGGCGGCGCACACCGGATCGAGACCGTGGCCTTGGCTGACCGGGTGGCGGCGCATGCCTGGTACGAGCGCGGGCTTCGGATGCGGCGCGATGGCGTGATGCCCGGGTATTTCGCCGATGGCCAGGATGGCGTGGTCTTCTCCCTGACGAGGAAGCGAACATGAGTGGCGGCGGAAATAGCGCGGCTAAGGCGGCCAATGAGCAGGAGCAGCAGCGTCAGGCGTCGATCGCGCGCACGCAGTCGGCCGTCAATGCCGTCTTCGACAACCCGCAGCGTGCCGCGGACATCCAGGACTTCGTCAACGCGACGCGGGACTACTACCTTCAGGACTTGAACCAGCAGAAGGCTGATGCTGATCGCGGCCTGAAATTCGCGCTGGCGAAATCGGGCCTCACTGGCGGTAGCACGCAGGTCGACCAGCAGCAGCGGCTCGGCCAGGACTACAGCCGCGGCCTGCTGCAGGCCGAGCAGAAGGCACAGGGCGCTGGCGCAAGCCTGCAGGCGGCCGATCAGGACGCGCGCGCGAAGCTGATCTCGCTGGCTACCAGTGGCCTGGATGCTACGACTGCGGCCCAGCAATCGGCTGCCGCCCTGCAGTCCAACATCGAGAGCAGTGAATCGCAAGCCAAGCTGGCCAGCCTGGGCGACGCCTTCGCGGACGCCAACACCTTCGTGCAGCAGGCGAAGGATGCGCAGCAGCGGCGCCAGGGTTACTACAGCGTCGCCGGCGGCGCGCGCACCGCGCTCTACGGTGGCACCAGCAGCATGTATGGCGGTGGCGCATGATCGTTCGCCCTGCTACCCGCGCCGACATTCCGCGCATCATCGAGATGGGGCGACGCTTCTACGCGGCCAGCGGCTACGAGACCATCGCGGCCGCGTCCAACCCGTCTATCGCCGGCCTGGCGATCATCACCATGGATCAGGGCGTCATGCTGGTTGCCGAAAGCGATGATGGCGACGTGATTGGCATGGCCTGCCTGTTCCTGGAGCCGTTCGTCTTCAATCCCTCGGTGACGGTGGCCTCGGAGCTGGCGTGGTGGATCGAGCCGGAGCATCGGGGGGGGCTGCTGGCGCGGAAGATGATGCTCGCGATCGAGGAAGCGTGCCGCGCGCGAGAGGTGGGTGTAATCCGCATGGCCGCGCTGGAGACGAGCCCTCCGCAAGCTGCCGCCCTCTACGAACGCATGGGCTATGCGCGCAGTGACAGCCATTACATGAGGATCCTCTAATGGTCATGACCACTGGCACCGCGATTGCCCTGGCGCTCGCTGCGGCCGCCGCCGGCACCGAATACGTCAACACCGAGAACACGGCCGATCGGCAGGACAACGCTGCCGCGCAGGCCATCCAGAACCAGTCGAAGATCCAGAAGCAGGCGGATACCACCGTTGACGCCGCGGTGTCGAAGCTGGCCGCCAGCAATGCCTCGGATGCACGCACGGCCAGGCTGCAGGACTACCTGCAGGTGCTGCGGCAGAACAAGGGCAGCACGGACGCCGGCCTCACGCCTACAGTGGGCAGTGACGCGTTCAGGACCGACGCCGCCAGCGCCGCGAACGATACGAATGCCTACGCCCAGAAGACGGCCGGCCTGCTGTCGCGCATCGACGCGCCGCAGATCCAGCGCCAGCAGGAGGGGTTCGACTACGGCAACCTCGCCACGGATCTCGGCCTGATCGGCCGCGAGTCGCAGGGGCAGAACTTCCTCGACCAACTCCGACAGAGCCGCATCCGCCGCAATGCCAAGCTCGATCTGGCGGCGGGCCTGATGTCGTCGGGCGCGGGCGCGGCAGCCGGTTCCGGCGCGGCATCGCTCGCCTCCGGCCTGAACAGCACGTACACGAACGACGCCGGCTACACCTACAACCTGCCCAGCTACGGCGGATAGGAGCACAACCATGCCTCAGACTCCCGCCAGCAACCTCGGCATGCAGCTCGGCCAGCTCATCTTCGGCCGGCCCGGCGCCGGCGACAAGGCGTACTACGAAGGGCAGGCCCTGGGGTCGCAGGTGCTCGATCGCCTTGCCGGTGCACGCCGCGCGCGCGCAGCAGCCATGATCGATGAGGACCGCCTGAATGGGCGGGCCGGCATCACGCCGCAGGCGCTCCAGGATGCCGGCTATAGCGTCGGTGAGGCCCCCTTGCTCGGGTCCGTCTTGCGTTCGAATGACAGAATCAGTCTGTCCGATCTGGGTCAGCTGGCCATCCCCACCGCCGGAGCCGACCTCGCCGCAGCCAGCCAGGCGGCACGGAGTGGCGATATCGGCCTGGAGAACCGCCTGCTCACCGCCGCGCAGGGCAAGCCGATCAAGACCACGGATCTTGAGGATGGATTGGCCTACAACCCCTACGGCGCGCCCGGCCAGGACGTGAACGTGACGCCGCTCGGGCAGGCCGTCATCGGCCAGCACAACGCGCAGGCAAATGCGGCGAATGCCCATGCTCGCCTATTCGATACGCAAGCCGCGGCAGGCGGCTTCAGCCCCAGGGGGGGCGGTCCGTTTGGTGGTGATGGCGGCAATTCGTTCACGCCGGATGCGCAAGAGCTACTGGCCACAGCGTCGGAGCAGGGGTTCAACATCCCGATCCCCTCCGTGGGCATGGGCGGCTCAGCGCGCGTTCAATTCGTGAACGGCCTGGCGTCTGACCTGAAAAAGAAGAACATCCCGCTCGATCTCGGGCTGCAGGAAATGCGCTATGGCCTGACGGCCGATCCTGGGATCAAGAAGTCCCAGCAGCTCTACAGCTCCACCAAGACGCTGGAGGCCGGCGCGGACGCCTTGGCGCAGCAGGCGGCACAACTGTCGGCCAGCGTGAGCCGAGGACAGATCCCGCTGTTCAATGCCTGGGTCAATGCCGGGCGCCGCGCGACGAGTGATCCCGACATCGCCCGATTCGATCGCGCCATCAACGCGTTCACGAACGACTACGCCAAGGTGGTATCGGGCGCGCTCGGATCTTCGGCGGGCACGGACAGTGCCATCCGGGAGGCCAAGCAGCAGCTCATGGCTTCGAATAGCCCGGAGGTGTTCGCTGCGAACATCGACCAGATGCAGAGGGAGATGCACGCGCGCACCGACGGTATGCTGAATTCGATCCGCGACCAGGTGGCGAACCTGGCCAATGGTGGTCGCGCGCCCGGGGTGGCTTCGGCAGCTCCGCCGCTGGGCAATGTGCTGCGTCCCGCGGCGCCCGCAACTCCCGGTCTCGGCGCGCAGGTCGTGGGCGGGGCGTCGATTCCATCCACTTCTCCTGCCGCCCCGGCGCCGGCCGCAACCAGTCCGCCGCGCGCGATCGACCCCAAGACCGGCCACGCCGTGGTCTGGAACGGCTCTGCATGGGTGCCCGAGCAATGACCGATACGATCCCGCCGCCGCCTCCCGGTTACGTCCTGCAGCCCGCGCCGGTGGACACGATGGCAGTAGCCCATCCGGCCGGGCTTATCGCGCCCGGAAACATCGACCTGTCGAAGCGGCCGATCGTGCGAAATGCCGATGGTTCCTACAGCACCGTGCGCTCGATCTCCATTGACCAGGATGGCCGCTCATACCTGATTCCGACGGTTGTGGACGGGCAGGTCGTGTCGAACGACGATGCCATCAAACACTTCCAGCAAACCGGCGAGAACCTGGGTCAATTCAAGACCTGGCAGGATGCTGACGCTTACGCGAAGACGCTGCACGATCAGCAGGCGGCGGAATACGACCAGCAGGCCGCCGCCTCCATCCCGCCACCGCCACCGGGGTATGTGCTGCAGCCGCCGGCCGGTGCATCGCAAGGAGCCCAGCCTCCGCAGGGCAACCAGGGTGCGCCCCGGAGCTTCCTGGAAAATCTGGGGCGCGCGGCCGCCATGACCGGGCGCGACGTGGTGCAGGGCGCGTTGGCGCTTCCCGAGATGCTGCACGACGCCCTGGTGCGCACGCCATACAACGCCGTCGCGCAGGCTATTGGTTCGGATTCCAGGATCGCTCCTGGCGCCGACCAGATCGACAGTCTGCTCAACCGAGTAGGCGTACCGAATCCTCAACCCGAGAACGGCGTGGAGCGCGTGGTCGGCAACATCGACAAGGGCATCGGCAGTGTACTGGGTGGCGCCGGCCTCGGCAGCGTACTGGCGAAATCGGGCAATGCGGCGGTCAGCGGCCTGGGGAGCGTTCTGGCTGACCGGGTGGGCGCGCAGGCAGCGAGTGCCGCCACAGGCGCCGGCGCGGCGAGCGTCGCCAAGGAAGCGGATGCGAGCCCGGCGGTTCAATTGGGCGCCGGCGTGCTGGGTGGCTTTGCGCCATCGGTTTCGCAGGCGACTTTCGCCGCCACCCTACGCGGGCTGCTCCGCGGGGGCGAGAATGGCCGGCAAGCCGTCGCGGACAACCTGAAGTCCTTCGAGGCGGCCGGCACGACGCCCACGGTCGGGCAGGCCACGCAGCGGCGCGCGCTGCAGGGCGTTGAGAGCATGCTGGCAAAGACGCCGGGCGCCGCGGGCGTCATGGACAGCGCCGCACAGCGACAGGCGCAGGAAGCCGCACAAGGCATCGACTCCATAGCGGATCGGCTATCGACCATCCGAGACCCCGCCGGCGCGGGACGGAAGATCGAGCGAGGCATCTCGGGCCCGGGCGGCTTCATCGACCGCTTCCGGCAGGAATCTGGTGCGCTCTACGACAAGCTCGATCAGTTCATTCCGGCCGACCAGCGCGTGGACGTGGCCAATACCCTGAAGGTGCTGCCGGAGTTGAACCCCACCATCCCGGGCGCGCCGGCCACGTCGAAGTTCTTCCAGAATGCCAAGATCAAGGGCATCGAGGGCGCGCTGGAATCGGACATCAACAACCCTGAGGCGTCCCTCTCTCGGCCCGAAGTGCAGCAGAAGGCTCAGGCACTGGGTCAGGCAATGGAAAGCAACAACGCGGCGGTTGAGGCTTCAAATCAGGCCGGTCAGGCGGCCATCGACCAAGCCAATGCCATGCGCGTCGGCACGCCGGCGAAGACCTTCACCCCAGACGAGCCGCTGACGCCGGAGGAGATGGAGGCGAACATTCGTGAGTTGGCCAGCAGCATGTCCGATGGAAAACTGCCCTACGAGGCCGTGAAGAAGTTGCGCACGCTGGTCGGGAACGAGATGAACAACAACTCGCTCGTCTCCGACGTGCCGCGCAGCAAATGGACGGCGCTGTACGCTGCACTATCGAAGGATCTTCAAGGCGCCGCCCAGGAGGCTGGTCCGAATGCGCAGCGCGCATGGAGCCGCGCGAATGCCTACTACAAGGCCGGCCAGGAACGTATCGGAACCATCGCCAACGTGGTGGACAAGGCAGGCGGCCCGGAGGCCGTGTTCAATGCCGCCACCAGCGGCGCGCGCGACGGCGCGACGACGCTGCGCGCGGTCATGAAGTCTCTGCAGCCCGACGAACGGAAGGTGCTGGCCAGCGTCATGGTGCGCAAACTTGGGCGCGCAACGCCAGGCCAGCAGAACGCCGCAGGCGACGCTTTCTCGATGAGCAGCTTCCTCACGAACTGGAACCGCCTTTCGCCGGATGCGCGCAATACGCTATTCGGGCGCTTTGGGCCGCAGTTCTCGCAGGACATGGATCACCTCGCGCAGATGGCCGAAAACGTGCGCACGGGGAGCAAGGTCTTCAGCAATCCGAGCGGCACCGCGGCGTCCTCCGCGAGCATCGCGGCATGGGTGTCGGCGCTGAGTTCTCTGGTTTCGGGTCATCCGGGCGGGGCAGCGGCCGTGGCCGGCGCGGCCGGCGCGTCCAATCTAACGGCCCGGCTGATGACGAATCGATGGTTTGTCCATTGGCTTGCGGATCAGACGCGGCTCAATCTAGCGCCGCAGCAAGCGAACTGGTCCAACCTCTACAACATGGCCAGGACGCACGATGACCCGGACTTGAAGACGGTCGCCGATCTGCTACGCCAGCCACGAGTACAGGAACAGGGCAACGAAGCCAATGAAGCCAATAATGCATCCGAAAAACCATAGCGGGTACTTGACGTCATCCCACCACGTGAAGTGGTAGCTGTCCTCGCCGACGCCGGGCAAGTCCAGGCGTCGGCGCTCTGATCGCTCGAAGTCGCGATCGATCTGGAATGCGCTGTTGGCCGCCTCCGCCTCACGGCGCAGCCTGTCTTCACGTCGAAGTCGCCAAGTTTCCATGGCGCGATCGTAGCACCTGTCCGCACCCTATGCGCCGTTGACCCCTCTCCGCCAGGCTTCACGCTTCGCGCATGCCCAAGCTCGCGCGCGTCCCCATCCATCGCACCAGCCCGACGCAGACCATCATGGTCGAGCCGGGCGCGACGCGCGGCGCCCAGATCGGCACCAACCTCCTGATGCCCGACGGCACGCTCGCCACCGCGGCGAAGCTGCAGAAGCTGATCGGCGCCACGCCCTCCGGATCCTCCGACCTCGGCACGACCGACGACCTGGAGGAGGGCGCCTGGAACCTCTACTTCACCAAGCGCCGCGCGCAGGATGCGGTGGGCGCCATCCTGGCCGACTCGGCGAACGTCACGCTGCGGTACACGGTGGACGGCGACACGCCGTCGATCACCGCGGACCTGACCGACCTCGCCGACACCGGCGCCGGCGCACTGCTGGCGATCACCCGGGACGCCAAGGGCCGCGTCACCGGGACGCGCGACGCCACGATCACCGGCACGGACGGGCACATCGCCGTGGCCAACGGCGATGCCTCCGCCGGTCGCCCGAGGGTCGACTTGGACGCCTCCATCGTGGCGCTACTCGATTTCCTGGCCGCTATCGCTCCCGACGCCCGGGCAACCAGCGACGGCTCCTACCGCGTCACGGACAGTGGCGCCTACCGGGTGACCGCATGACCGCACTCCAGATCAAGGATCTCGCCGCGGCTGGCTCGATCGACGGCACGGAGCTGGCCGAAATCCAGCTTGCGGCCGGCGGCGCAGGATCGAGCAAGCGCACCACGCTGGCCTCCATCGCGGCCCTGATCCGCTGGGGTATGCTCACCGGCACCCTGTCGGACCAGACCGACCTGCAGGCCGCGCTGGATGCACTGGTCCCGATCGCGCAGCTCGCCGTAGCGAATGGTGTGGCCACGCTGGGGAGTGACGGCAAGCTTGCCGCGGGCCAGATTCCCACCTCACTGGTCGGCCAAGTCGTCTACCAAGGCACCTGGGATGCCAGCACCGGCACGCCGCCGTCCGCAACCCCGGCGCAGGGTCAGTACTGGATCGTCAGCGTCGCCGGCACCACGGACCTCGGCGGCATCACGGACTGGAACATCGGTGACTGGGCGATCTACGACACGGCCTGGGACAAGGTCGACAACACCGATGCCGTGTCGGAGGTGGCCGGCCTCACGGGCGTCATCTCGACCGCGTCGCTGCAGACGGCGCTCGGCCTCCAGTCGGCCGCCTACGAGCTGGCCACGGCCTTCGCCACGGCCGCGCAGGGCGCGCTGGCGGCGAGCGCGCTGCAGCCGGATGCCGGCGGCCAGCTCGCGACCACGGCGCGGCGGCGCAAGGTCAATGCGCTGGGCAACATCACCGGCGCGGTGGCGATCGATCTGGCCAGCGGCGACATCATCACCGGCACGCTGACCGGCGACTGCACCTTCAGCTTCTCAAACCTGCCGCCGGCCGGCTACGTGGCTGACGTGGAACTGCGCCTGACGCAGGATGCAACCGGCTCGCGCGTTGCGACGTGGCCGGCCAATGGTCAGTGGCCTGGTGAAGACGCCTTCGAGCTCACCACAGCGGCGAATGCGCTGGACGTGCTCGGCCTGTCGGTAGATGACGCCGGCAACTGGTTGGGCTACCCCGTCGAGGACATGGGCTGATGCTCTCGCAAGCCTTCAAGTACAACGCCGGGCTGATCCGCGGCGATGGCCTGCCGATCTCCGTCAGCGGCGACACCGGCACGCTGCTCGACCGCCACGGCAACCCGATCCGCGCGCTCAAGCGGCTGGATGCGATCCACCGGACGGACTGGCAGGGACGGCAACTACTGTACCGGACAGCGAGGACGAACGGGCTTCTCCATAGCGCAGATGTATCCAGCGCCCCATGGGGCCTAAACGGCACGACTCTTTCGGCCGCGAATAGCTTGGCAGACGGAATGACCGCACATCACGCGGCGAACACCACATCTGCCTCGCAATCCGTCTACCAAACACTCCCATCTGGTCAGATCACGGGGAATTCTCAGTGCGTGAGCGCCGTCCTTGAACTCGGTTCTGAGGACACTGCGACGTACACGACTATCGGGTACTACGACACCGCCTTGGCGTCATTCGTGGCGGAGGTCTACATCCAATGGTCCACGGGGAACCTGACGCAGCTTGCTGGGGGTAAAAGCGGCGCGGAGAAGCTTGCGGATGTTGGCCCAAACGGCGGTCCGGTGTATCGGCTGTGGGTCAGCGGCTCAGGAATTGCAGGACATAACGGTCGCGTGTATTTGTATCCTGCGCGCGTTGTGGGTCAGTCCGTCACGCTGCATGGCGCGCAACTCGAAGATGGCGAAGAACCAACGCCCTTCATCGTCACAGCCGATGCCGCTCTGACAGTTACCGACTACACCCTCACCGGCACCTCTGTAGCTTTCGGCGAGCCCCCGGCCGACGACGCCCCTTACGATGTTACCTACGACTGGACCGGAGTGGCGATCCGATGACGACCCTGATCCTGTTCGCGCTGGCGTTGCTGGCGGACGTGCTGACGACGCGGCTTGCGGTCTCGGCTGGGGCGGTCGAGACCAACACGCTCTACGGCAAGAATCCGAACATGGCACTGCTGATCGGCACGCACGTCGGCGCGCTGGCCGCTGGAACATTGCTGGTGCATGCCGGTGCACCGGAGATCGTCTGGGGCGCGTCCGGCGTCATGGCCGGCGTTTCGCTGTGGAACCTGGTCGTCTGGCGCAAGCAGAAGGGGGCGGCATGAACGAACCACAACACCGACTCCGCGACTCGCTGCGCGTGATTGCCGAGCTTCTCGCGGTTGCATCGATCGGCTGGCTGGCCTCCACGGTGACGACGCAGACCACCGCCATCGCCGTATTGACCAGCGACGTGCGCCAGTTGCACGACTCGCTGCAGGGCATTCCGAGCATGAGCGAGCAAATCACGACCCTGCGCGTGCAGGTCAACGAGCACGAGCGGCGCATCAACGCTCTGGAGAACGAGACCCGGACGAGAGGATGGACACGATGAAACTGATTCCCGAATGGCGCCATTCCTGGCGCTTCTCGTCCAACTGGTGCCACGCGGCGCAGGTGGCGTTGATCTTCGGCTGGACGCAGATCCCGGATGACCTGCGGGCCTCGTCGCCACGCTGGGCGGAGGTCGCCCTGAGCGCCACCATCTTCGGCCTGGGCGTGCTGGCCCGCGCCGTCGCGCAGACCGGCGTGCCGAAGGCGCCTGCGGACGTGCCGCCCCATGACTGACCTATCGCCACTGGTGCCCAGGCTGAAGGCCGAGGAGGGCCTGCGCCTACAGGTCTACGACGACGCCACGGGAGCGATGATCCGGGCCGGATCGCGAGTCGCCGGCAACCCGACCATCGGCATCGGAACGAACCTCGGCCCCGGCGCCGGCATCACTGAGCCGGAAGCGGAATACCTGTTGATGAACCGCCTGCGCGCTGCGGCGGCCGACGCGGCCACGTTGCCGGGCTTCAACGGACTGGACGACGTGCGCCGGCTGGTGCTGGTGGACATGGCGTTCAACATGGGCGTGAGGACGGTGCGCGGCTTCACATCGATGCTGGCGGCGATCCAGGCACACAACTACGCCGGCGCGGCCGCCGCGATGCTGGACAGCCTGTGGGCGCGGCAGGTAGGTCGGCGCGCCGCGGCGCTGGCCGAGATCATGCGAACGGGAGTCTGGTCATGACGTGGCTGCTCACCCTCTGGTCGAAAATCAAGCTGTGGGCCGCTGCGCTGCTCGCTGTGCTCGTCGCCATCGGGGGCGCATGGCTCTATGGCCGTGAGCGCGGGAAGTCCACGCAGAAGGCCGCAGACGCCGCCACGCAGGCCAAAGCCGACGTGCAGGCGCAACAACAGGTCGCCACGGCTCAGGAGAACCGCAATGAAGTCGACGCTCAGGTTCAGGAACTACCACCCGCTCCGGCGCAGCAAGTGGCGCAGGCTGATCCTGCTACTGCTGCTGGCAAGCTCCGCGACGATGGGTGGGTGCGCGATTAAGCCGATCGTCCGCACGGATTTCTGCTCGGGCTGGCGACCGATCTGCCCGAGCCGGCAGGACGTGCTCACCGACGGGACCGCGAAGCAGATCCTCGCTCACGACCAGCACGGCGTGGACATGAAGTGCTGGCCGGCGCCGACGCACAAGTCAGGGAAATCCGACAGCGCCGCTCCAGCCGCCGCGGCACACTGACCTCGCCCGGGAAGTCAGCCCCTAGCGATGCACCGGGCGCCCGAGCGTGGTTCACCCCTGTCCGCGCTCAGCCCCGCTTCGGCGGGGCTTTTTCATGGGCTCCGACAACTGACCCCGGACTGACCCCGGCATCCCGCGCAAAGCCTGATGCCATGCGGATGATAGTGATTCCGCGTGATCGCGTTAGGTCTTGATTCCGTTGATATTCCGCGACCTTGACATGGTAGGGGTCACAAGTTCGATCCTTGTACCGCCCACCAAGATTGAAGCGAAAAGGCCGGCGCATTGCGCCGGCCTTTTCTTTGTGCCGTGTCGTCGCTCCAGCATTCGTGCAC
>Ga0164242_10003698_pt1 | contig 17360 bp, 12 predicted proteins | sample OricomgcompostMG_FD_108783 | JGI IMG/M metagenome (GOLD analysis project Ga0164242, IMG submission 108783) | Miracle-Growth compost microbial communities from Emeryville, California, USA - Original compost - Miracle growth compost (MG) ...
TCGCGCTCGCTGGCACGGGTGCGCACGACCCGGCCGTCGAGGACGACGTCGACGCCGAGGGCGGTCGTGGCCACGCCGAGCAGACGCCCCACTTCGGCGAGGGTCCCCCCGGGACCGAGCAGGTACCGCACGCCGGGGCGGAAGAGGGATGTCGCGGCCCGCGCCGCCGCGATGACGGCGGCGTGCTCGCCGGCCGGGGTCGGTGACTTGCGCGCCTGGGTCCGTCCCGCGCGCTGGGGCACCGGCAGCATGCCGAACAGCTGCGGCTCGACGCGCGCACGACGCAGCTGCGCTTCGTCGACGTCGAGCACTTCCTGCTCATGCACCGGCAGGGGCTCATCGAGCCAGGCGGCGGCCACACCGCCGGCGGCTGCGGGGCTGATGGCGAACACGGGGGAGTACATCTTCACGCCGGACGGGATACCCAGCGCTGCAACCGGGCGCGCGGGCGGTGGCGTGAGTGCGGCGGCGACGTCCCGGGCGGTCCCGTCGCCCCCGGCGAACAGCACGAGCCGGGCACCCGCCTCGACGACGGCACGCACCGCGGCGGTTGTGTCGACCGCGGCGGTGGGGATCGCCGCGGTGAAGACCACCCGTGGTTCGAGGCCCGCCCGGCGCACGGCATCCTCTCCCATCGCCCCCGCCGCCGTCAGCACCGTGGCTCCCGGATGCGCCGCGGCGACGACGCGCAGTGCGTCGGACGCCCGCGCATCGGCGCGAGAGAGCCCGCCGCGCGCGGCGGCATCGGCCTGTACGTCGGCGCCGTCGGAGCCGGCGAGCCCCGCGGGTCCGCCGACGCCGGCGATCGGGTTGACGACGAGGGCGAGCACAGCCCTAGGCGGCCACGTCGTCGACGGGCGTCTCGCCGAAATACTTGCGGCGGTACGCGCGCCAGGTGATCGCCCAGCGCGCGGGGTCGTCGAGGTCGTCGTGATGGGTGTGGTGCACGGTCTGGTTGTGCGGCGCGGTGCGGACGACATCGGGCTCCTCGCGGCACTCGCGCGCCACCTCGGCGAGAGCGGCGACGTACTCGTCGATCTCGGCCTTGGAATAGCACTCGGTCGGCTCGAGGGTGAACGGCTGCGGCACCACGTAGGGGTGGTGGCTCGTCCAGTAGTGGAAGCCGAAGTCCGACATCCGGACGCCGATCTCCTCGCTGGTGATGCCGGTCTCCTCGAAGAGCTCCTGCCACGAGTACCGCACCTGCTCGATGCGACGACGGCCGGTCGCATACGGCGCCGACGCGCCGGGGATGCGGGTGACCTCGTGCAGCAGATAGTTGTTGTTGAGCACGGCGATCTCGGACGCGGTGCGCAGCCCTTCGGCGCCCAGCGCCATGATCCACGCGTACGCGCGCACGACGTGCAGCACGACGCCGAAACCGGGCGCGACGTGCCCGATCGACGATGGCCCCGGCCCGTGGACGGTGTAGCCGTCGCCCGCGCGCACGATGCGAGGTCCGGGCAGGAACGGCGCCAGTGCCTCGCTGACGGCATTGGCCGCGGCCGCGGGACCGCCGCATCCGTGCGGTGCCGAGAACGTCTTGTGCAGGTTGAACTGGCAGACGTCGAAGCCGGCGTCGCGGGCGCGCGTGATACCCAGGATTCCACTGGCGTTGGCCTGGTCGTACGAGGCGAGCGCGCCGACGGCGTGCGCGGCATCCACCCACTCCTTGATCGCCGGATTGTAGATGCCGGTGTCTTCCGGATTGGTCACCATGATCGCCGCGGTGCGGTCGCTGAGCGCCGCCTTCATCGCGGCGAGATCGGGGTAGCCGTCGGCGTCGGGGTAGATGGTGATGACCTTGTATCCGGCCTCCTTGGCGGCGGCGGCGTTGGACGGGTGGCTGAAGATCGTCGTGATCACCTCGTCGCGTTGCTCGCCCTCGCCACGTGACGCGTGGTAGGCGCGGATCATCGCGATGTTCGTCCAGATTCCGGCCGAGCCGCCCGGCGACTGGAACGTGACCGCGTGCATGCCCGAGATCTCGGCCATGAGCTGCTCGAGACGCCAGGTGATCTCCAGTGCGCCCTGCACACTCGCCTCGCTCTGGTGCGGATGCAGCTCGCGCAGCTGCGGCACCTCGATGAGCTGGTCGTTGACCTTCGGAGAGTACTTGATCGTGCAGGTGCCCTGACCGATGTCGACGTTGACGTCTGAGCCCAGAGTCTCCTGCGACAGCCGCAGATAGTGCTTGAGCACCCGCATCTGGCCGATCTCGGGCAGCTGCGGCGGCGCCGGACGGCGCAGCGCGGCGGGCAGCGCGGCGACCACGTCGCCGACGGCCTCGCGCACGCCCGGCTCGACAGGCGGGACGGCGATCCCGCGCTCGCCGGAGCGGTGCAGCTCGAACACGATGGGCTCATCCCACTGCGCCTGGTGGAAACGGCGCGGGCTCGGCTTGGGGGCGACGGGAAGACTCATGCGTGCTGCTCCTTGAGGGCTGCGGCGGATGCGGGAGACGTCAGGCGGGTGAGGGATGCCGCGAGTCGGTCGATGTCGGACTTCGAGGTCATCTCGGTGACGCAGACCAGGAGAGTGCGCGTGCCTACGACCACGCCGGGCTCGATGCCGTCGGCGCGCAGCGTCTCGACGACCCAGGCGGCGGTGAGGTCGGCGAAGGTGATCGTGAACTCGCGCAGGTGCACGGCGTCGTCGCCAAGTGAGACGCCTGGCACGTCCGCCAGCGTCTTCTGGGCGTATCGCGTGCGCGCGAGCAGCAGCTCGCCGAGCTCTGCCATGCCGACGGGGCCCATCAGCGCGAGGTAGACACCGGCGGCGATGCCCCACAGTGCTGAGGCCGTGCCCACCCATTCTTTCCCCTTCTCGCGCAGTGCGAACGAGGTGCGCTCGTAAGCGACGTCGCCGAACCCGTACTCGCCGGGCACGTCGGTCGTCGCCAGGCCGAACAGGCGCGAGGGGAGCTCCATGATGAACCGCGGATCGTCGTGCACGGCGATGAAGCCGGCATGTGCGCCGCCGAACCACTGATGCAGGCCCAGGGACTGGATGTCGCCGGTGACGATGTCGGCGCCCGCGAGCGCGGGCGGGGCCAGCACGCCGTAACCGATCGGGTCCGTGCCCACCACGACGACGGCCCCGACCGCGTGCGCGGCATCCGCGATCTCACGCAACCGGGTCTCGAGCGCACCGGTCGCACTCGGCGTCTCGACCCACACGGCCGCCACGTCGTCGCCGAGGGCGGCCGTCAAGGCGTCGAGGTCGGCCAGGCCCCTCTGACCCGGCACGACCTCGACGCTCATGCGGGCGCGCACGAAGTCGCGCACCTTCGACTGCTTCTCCGGCAGTACGTCCGACACCTGCAGCACGCGGGCACGACCCGTCATGCGACCGGCCATCGCGATGCCCGTGGCCGCGGCCTGGAAGCCGTCGTACGTCGGGACGTTCACGACGTCCATGGCCAGAAGCTCGCCCATGAGCGACTGATACTCGAAGAGCGCATGGAAGCGGCCGTGGTCCTCATACGGCTCGCCGGCGTACGCCGTGAGGAACTCGCTGCGCCGGATCACCTCGTCGACCACCGCCGGCACGTAATGGTTGTAGGTGCCCGCACCCAGGAAGCTGAGCACTTCGTCCGTCGGACGGTTGCCGGCGAGGATGCCCCGCACGTGCCGGGCAAGATCCTGCTCGGCCGGCAGCGGCGCGGGCAGGTCCAGAGCGCGATGCAGGCGCAGCTCGTCGGGAACATCGGCGTAGAACTCGTCGACGGATGAGGCTCCCACCGCGGCGAGCATCTCTGCCTTCGTCGCGGGGGCGGTGTTCGGGATGTAGGGATGCGTGAACGCGTGGCTCATGCGTGCCCTCCTTCCTTGTGCGGGGAATCGGTCAGAGTGAGGAATGGGATGCCGTCGGCACGGGGCGCGGCGATGACCGCCGCGCCGAACGCGGGCAGGTGCAGCGTGCCCGACACGGCGCGGTCGATGAGCAGATCGCGGCCCTCGGGCACGACCACCTCGAGGGGAGTGCGACCGTGGTTGATCACGAACGTGTAGTCGGTCGTCTCATCGGCGCGGGTTACCGCATCGAGCGAGAGATCGACGAGATCGCGGGCGGGCAGGCCCGCGTCGGCCAGCACCTCGCGGAAGACGGTCTGCAGGGCCGAGTCGTCGAGCATCGCGCTGATGTACCAGGCGGACCCGGCGCCGTGCGCGCGCCGGGTGATCGCCGGTCGACCGTCGAGATCGCTCGCGTGATATGTCGCGCGCACCGTGGCGTCGGTCGCCTCGACCCACTCGGCCCACGCGGTGAAGCCGAGCAGTTCGGTGTCGTGCGCGATCTCACCGCGCTCGCCGTCGGCGATGGGCCATTGCTCGTCGACCTCGACGCCCAGCAACGCGCGCAGTGGGCCGGGCGCGCCGCCGGGATGCACCTTCTCTTCGGCGTCGACGACGCCCGAGAACGGGCCGACCACCACCCGCCCTCCACGCTCCGCGAACGCCGCGAGGGCCTCGGCCTGCGCGACGTCGGCGATGTAGAGGTTCGGCACCAGCACGAGGTCGTAGTCGTCGAACGGACCAGCTGCCCGCACGGCGTCGACGGGGTGGCCGAGCGCGTGCAGTGCGCGGTGGTAGGCGCGGACCTGCTGCGCCCAGTTCAACCGCTGCGAGGGCAGCGACTCGGCGGCGGAGGCCCCCCACCACGAGTCCCAGTCCACGACGATCGCGACACGGCTGCGCACCCGCGTTCCGCGCACCGGAGCGAGGCGGGCGAGCTCTCGCCCCAGCGCTTTGGTCTGCGCGAACGTGCGCGAGCGCTCACCGCGCTGACCGAGCATTGCGGAATGGAACTTCTCCTGCCCGTACCGCGCCTGCCGCCACTGGAAGAACATCACGCCGTCGGAGCCGTGAGCGATTGCCTGCAGGCTGTCGGAGCGCAGCTTGCCGTCGGGCTTGGGCACGTTCACGTCGCGCCAGCTCACGGCGCTCGCCGACTGCTCGAGCAGCAGCCAGGGTCGATCGGCCTTCAGCGACCGCATGAGCCCGTAGTTCCAGGCCGCGCCCACGTGAGAGGTGGGGTCGGCCGGGTCGGGGTAGGCGTCGTCGGTGACGAGGTCTTCGAGCTCGGCGAAACGCCAGTAGTCGAGCTCGCGGAACATGCTCATGAAGTTCGTCGTGACCGGGACGTCGGGTGTGGCGTCATGCAGGATGTCGACCTCCATGCGGAACAGGTCCAGCAAGGCGTCGGAGGAGAATCGCTCGAAGTCGAGCAGCTGGGTCGGGTTGATCGGGCCGGGCGCCCGGCGGGGTGCCTCGATGTGATCCCACTCCGTGTACCGCTGGCCCCACACGTTCACGCCCCAGGCGTCGTTGAGGTTCTCGAGACTGCCGTAACGCTGCTTCAACCAGTCTCGGAAGTGCCGGGTGGACTCGGGACACCAGCAGCGCGCGGTGTGGTCGCCGTACTCGTTGGACACATGCCACAGTGCGACCGCGGGGTTCTCGCCGTACCGCTCGGCCATGGCCCGGGTCAGGCGCGCCACGTTCTCGCGCCACACCGGTGAGCTGGGGCAGTACGCCTGCCGCGATCCGAACTCGAGACGATGGCCGTCGGCATCCATAGGCAGCATCTCGGGGTGTGCGCGCAGCAGCCACGAGGGCGGGGTGGCCGTGGCCGTGGCCAGATCGACGTGGATGCCGCCGGTCCAGAGCCGGTCGATGATGCGGTCGAGCCAGCCCCAGTCAAAGACGCCGGGGGAGGTCTCCAGCTGGGGCCAGCTGAACACCGGGAGGGTGACGATGTTGACACCCGCCTCGCGCATGAGGGCGATGTCCTCGTCCCAGACCGACTCGCTCCACTGATCAGGGTTGTAATCGCCGCCGTAGGCGAGTGCCCCCAGATCGAATGAGCGCGGGATCCGGGTCATGAGGACTCCTTCGTCATGGATGTGGGGGATGTGGATGATGTGCGCTGGATCGGCGGGTGCAAACTGTATTCTGTATACAGCGAGGTTATGCTGAATACTGAAGACGGTCAAGTGCAAGGAGAATCCATGGCGATCGAGCGGAAGAACCTGCGGATGCAGGTGCGCGATGAACTGCTGGCCTGGATGCGCTCGGGCCGCGTGCGCCCCGGCGAGGGCATCAACGAGGTGCAGCTCGCCAACGAGATCGGCGTGAGTCGCACCCCGTTGCGCGAGGCACTGATCTGGCTTGAGAGCGAGGGGCAGATCGAGAGCGAGAACGGCAAGGGCTTCCGGTTCGCTCCGCTGAGCAAAGCCGAGTTCGAAGAGCTCGCGCCCATCATCGCGACGCTCGAGGGCTTGGCTCTGCAGTTGAGCCCGCTCGACGAGCTGAAGGAGCTCGGCGGGCGCCTGGGCGAGATGGCGGCCGCGTTCACGCAGGAGGAGGTCGCCCACTCCCTGGTCGTGTCGAAGGATGACGAGTGGCACACGGTGATGCTGTCGGCGTGCCCGAACGGGCGTCTGCTTGCGATCATCGAGACCGTGCGCGGGGCGTTCCACCGGTACGAGTCGCTGCTCGTGCCCAGCGACGCCACGATCCATCGCGTCGCCGCCGAGCACGGCGAGATCGCCCGGTGCCTGGCCGCCGGGGATGTGCCGGGGGCGGTCGCCGCGCTCGAGGTCAACTGGATGCACGGCGCCGCCCGCATCCTCGACAACGCCTCCAGCGCGTACTTCACCGACTGATCCTCACTCCGAGAGCCGCACAGCGAGATCGACGAACAGCGCTGCCGACCAGCCGAACGCTGTCGTGGCGGTGCGGGCCTTGCGCCCGGTGTCGGGAGTGAAGTACTCGTGCGGTCCGCCGGCGCGGATGACCAGCTGCAGGGTCCGCTCGCGCAGGCGTCGCGCGTGTTTGGGGTGTCCGGAGCGCTCCAGCCCCTCGGCTACCAGCACGTTGGTGTTGACCCACACCGGCCCGCGCCACATGCGCTGAGGGTCGTAGTCCTCGTCGCCGGCGGCGACCGTGGGCACGGCCCAGCGCGTGGCGAAGCGCCGGGGATCGTCGAGGGCGGCCACGAGCGCCGACGCGATCTCGGCATCGAGCATGCCGGTCAGCAACGGTATGAGGCCGACGACGGCATCGGTCGCCCGGCCGTCGGCCATGAACGCGTGCAGGTCCGGATGCCACATCCGCAGGAGCAGCTGCATCGTGTCCCGCGCGCGACGACGGTGGGATGCTGCATCCCCCGTGTCCAGGCGCTCGCAGAGCTCAGCCAGATCGAGATCCTGCCGCACAAGGTATGCGCCGAGGTCGGGGGAGGCGATGGGCAGCCGTCCGTCGAAGATTGGGCTGTCATCCAGCCCGGACGAGTAGGGATGCGCATACTCCGGCATCCCGTCTCCGTCGGCGTCGGAGTGCGCGAACCACCAGTCTTGCGACCGCTCGATGACAGGGAGCACCTCGCGAGCCCACGTGTCGTTCGGGGCCACTTCGAGGAGTTTGAGCACCGCCCACGTCGTCAGCGGCGGCTTGGTGAGCGGGATCGGAGCGTCGGGGTCGGCGATCGCTGATCCGTCGCGGCGCAGATGCGCGCGGTCGGCGGCTGGGAGGTCGTCGCTGGAGGCGAGAGTGCCCTCCTCGTGCACGACGTCCGGCAGCTGGCCCTCGGGGGTGGGAAAGCGCAGTGCCAACTCGAGCTGCTCGCGTGCGAGGTCGGGGTCGCCGTGCCGCAGTCCGGCCGCGATGAAGTAGGCATCCCACTGCCAGAGTCCCACGTAGCCGATCTTCGAGGGGACGACGGCGCGGGCGTCGCCCAGCCGCGGCAGTGTGACGATGTTCGCGCCGAGCACCCACCAGCAGAACGCGGTCATCTCCTGCAGATCGTCGCGCACCCTCGGGCATCGGGCGAACCAGGCCGCCCAGACAGCGGCGCTCCCCGCAAGGGCCTCGTCATGGTTCGTCTGCGGGGCGACGGTCACGCGGCGGCCCGTCCCCACGTCGAGCCGGACGTCGTGCGCGACGCGGTGTCGTGTGCCGTCGGGGAGCGTCCAGGCGAGGCTGCCGCCGAGGGGCGCGGAGACGCTCAGTGCCTCCGCGCCTGCGAATGTCAGCGTCGCGCCCCCGGCGAACCGGATGCGATCGGGCCGTACTTCGAGGACCGGTGACGGCCGTCCGTCCGGGTCGTACACCTCGAGCAGGTCGATGACGCGACAGTCGCGCAGCGGCTTCTCATACTCGGCCGTGTGCACGCGCAGCGCGCGAGCGGGGGCAGGCGCCGCGGCATCCCGTCCCTCATCCACGTCCGCGCGGAACACGAGGAGCCGTGAAGACGGCAGGGTGAAGGGCGCCTGCACGAGATCGAGGTGCCGCGCAGCGCACTCGGCCGGGCTCATCGCCCGCCCAGTCCGGATGCGGCCATGCTGTTGAGGATCTGGCGCTGGCCGATGACGAAGGCGATCAGCATCGGGATCGTCGCCACGGCCGAGGCCGCCATGATCAGGCCGTAGTTGATCGATCCGAACTGGCCCTGGAAGCTCTGCAGCAGCAGCGGGACGGTGAAGAGGTCCTGGCTGTTGAGCATCACCAGCGGGAGCAGGAAGTTGTTCCACGTGCCCAATGCCACGATGATCGCGAGGGCGCCCAGGCCCGGGCGGAGGTTCGGCAGGACGATGCTCCAGAAGATGCGCCAGCGCCCCGCCCCGTCGACGAGGGCGGCTTCCTCGAGCTCCTTGGGAAGAGAGAGCACGAACTGCCGCATGAGGAACACCGCGAACGGGTTCGCCAGCGCCGCCGGAACGATCAGTGACAGGTGCGAATCGACCCAGCCGAGCTTGGCCATGAGCAGATAGAAGGGGATCAGCGTCACCTGCATCGGGATCATCTGCGTGGCCAGAAAGATGACGAACATGAAGCGTGAGCCGCGGAAACGGATGCGCGCGAACGCATATCCGGCCATCGACGCCGTGATGAGCGTGCCGATCACGACGAGGATCGCGATGTAGATGCTGTTCACGTACGCCTGGCCGAACGGCGCATCGTTCCACGCGTCGACGAAGTTGCCGGGCGTCCACGGAGTGGGCCAGAAGCTGAGCGGGTCGTTCAGCAACTGGGGGAGGCCCTTGAAGGCCGTCACGATCATCCACACGAACGGGTACACCATCGCAAGGCCCGCCAGCAGCAGGACGACATGCAGGATCGTCGCCGTCACACGTCGTTTCGTGCGACCCGGTCGCGCGTGCGGTCGGAACGCGGTGCCGGGTGCCGCAAGCGCGCGCGTGGAGTCGGTCGCCGCGGGAAGTGTTCCGTCGGTCAGGCGCGGGGTCGGGGCGCTCATTCCGCACCTTCTTCGTAATGCACGAACCGCTTTTGGAACCCGAACTGGATCGCGGTGATCACCAGCGTGAGGATCAGCAGGAGGATGGATGCCGCGCTCGCGACGCCGAACTGGGTCTTGCCGAAGCCGAGATCGTAGATGTGGTAGACGATCGTGCGCGTGGCATTGTCGGGACCCGCGTTGGCCACCAGCACGAAGACGATGTCGAACGTCTGCAGCGAGCTGATGAACGCGATGATCGACGAGAAGAAGAGCACCGGCGAGAGCAAGGGCAGCCGGATGCGGAAGAACAGGGCCACCGCACCCGCGCCGTCGATGCGCGCGGCCTCGATGACGCTCGGCGAGATGTTCTGCAGGCCGGCGAGGAAGATCACGACGTTCAGGCCAAGCGACGACCAGATCGTCACGATGCACACAGCGATCAGGGCCAGGTGCGGGTCGCCCAGCCAGTCGGGGGCCGGTACGTGGAAGATCGACGAGATGGCCCGGGAGAGGATGCCGTCGGTGCGGAAAAGCTGCTGCCAGATCATCGCGACCGCGATGCTGCTGGTGATCACCGGAGCGAAGAACAGCCCCAGGTACAGAGTGCGGGTCTTCAATCGCTCGAGTGCCACCGCGACGACGACGGCCAGGCCCAGCCCGATCGGGACCGTGACCACCGCGATCAGCATGGTGTTGATCAGCGCCCGCCCGAAGAGGGGGTCGGTCAGTTCGGTCTTGAAGTTGTCGAACCCGACCCAGCTGAGCGGGGTGAGGCCGTCCCACTGCGCGAAGGCGAGCACGAGGGCGGCGATGAAGGGCACGAGCACGAACAGGCCCATGCCGATCATCTGCGGCGCGACGAAGACGTAGCCCCAGCGTCGGTCCCGCCGCCGCCAGGCGGCCTCTGCGCGAGGCGCGCCCGGCGACGGGGCGCCGACGGACGCGGCGTCCGCGATGCCGATGGCGGAAGCGGTCACGACCCGGCTCCTACTTGCCCGAGGTCTTGCTCGCGATGAGCGTCGCCGACTCGTCGAGTGCCTGTTGCGCGGTCACCTTGCCCTGGTACAGCTTGAGCATGATGTCGCTGACGTCGGTCGACAGCCCCGGGACCTGCGCCTCGGCCGCGTAGTCCTCGAAGCCGAGATCGCGCATGTCGAGCAGGGTCTGGGCATGGTCGGGGTAGCCGTCCAGCACGACGCTGTCGGCGCCCTTGATCGACGGCACCGCGTTGCCGCTGCCTTGCAGGCGGAAGGTCTGGCCCTCCTTGCTCAGGAAGTTCGTCCAGAACGTGAACGCGGCATCCTTCACCTTCGTCTTGTCGTTGATCGCGAGGTAGCTGACCGCGACGCCCGTGGGCGCGGCCTTGCCGTCGGGCGTCGGCCACGGCGCGACGTCGTAGTTCTCGGGATCGCCTGCGGCCTTGACGGTGCCGATCGTGTAGCGGCCCTGGACGAAGAAGCCGGCCTTGTGCGAGACGAACAGCGAGTCGGCGCCGGCGCCGCTGGGCAGCGTGTCGGCGACGAGGAACGTCTTGTCCTGGAAGTAATCCCCGAAGGTCTTCATGGCGGCCACCGAGGTGGGGTCGGTGTTCCCCACGAACTTCCCGTCGTCGTCGAAGGCCTCGCCGCCCTGCGAGGAGATCCAGCTCCAGTGCGTGGACCAGTAGTTCCAGAACATCGAGCCGGTCAGACCCGCCGCGCGGAGCTTGTCGTTCATCTCGAGGTACTTGGCCGTCGTCCACTGGCCGGATGCCGCGAGAGTGGCCGGGTCTTCGGTGATGCCGGCCTTCTTCAGCGCGACCTTGTCGTACCAGAGTGCATCGGGGTTCGAATCGTTGGGTTCGGCGAGGATCTTGCCGTCCTTCTCGGCGGCACCCAGGAGTCCGGGCGCGAAGTCGTCGGGCTTCGTCTTACTGTCGGCCGAGTCCATCAGGTCGTTGAGCGGCATCAGAACGTTCGAATTGACGAACTTGCCGATCTGGTCGTCGCCGATGTAAAAGACGTCTGGTGCGGTACCCGACACGAGCTGGGTGAGCAGCTTCGTGTGATAGTCGCCGTAGTCGGCGACCGGCTGCAGGACGACCTTGATGTCAGGGTGGTCCTTCATGAACTGGGTGTCGAACTCCTTGTAGCGGGTGAGTTCTTCGGGCGTGCCCCAGGTGGACCAGACGACGGTCCGCTTTCCGCCCGATGAGCCGCCGTTGCCGCCGCTGCAGGCGCCGAGACCGAGGGCGAGGGCGGTGACCGCGGTGACGGTCGTGGCGATCTTGAAGACTGCGTGGGAGCGAGGCATCGGAAGACCCTTCTCGAGGAACGACACTGTTGTTCAGTATTCTGTATACAGAACACAGGAGAGTCAAGACTCCGAGACCAATTCGTGACCTCAGCCCTTGACGGCGCCGCCGAGCAGGCCCGCCACGAACTGCTTCTGGAACACCAGGAACAGGATGAACAGCGGCAGCGTCGCCAGCAGGGAGCCGAGCATGAGACCCGAATAGTCGACGCGGCTCAGCCCGATCATCGTGTTCAGCGCGACGGGGATCGTGTACTTGTCCTCGCTGTTGAGCATCAGCAGTGGCCAGATGAACGAGTTCCACTGGCTGATGAACGTGTAGATGATCAGCGCGGCGATCTGCGGCCGCGCGACGGGCAGCACGATGCGGTAGAACGTGCGCAGCTCTGAGGCGCCGTCGATGCGCGCGGCCTCGATGAGCGTGGTGGGGAAGTCGAGGAACCCCTGGCGCATCAGGAAGATGCCGAACGCATTCGCCAGGAACGGGATGATCAGGGCCTGGTACGAGTCGATCCACCCGGCGCTCGCCATCATCTGGAACAGCGGAACCAGCAGCACCTGCATGGGGATCATCATCGTCACGAGGATGATCCCCATGAGCACGCCGCGACCGCGGAACCGGTACGTGGCCAGACCGTAGCCGCACATCACGCTGATGATCGAGCTGAAGACCGTGTAGAGCACGGCCACGAGCACGCTGTTGAGCATGACCTGGCCGAAGCCCACCGATTCCTGCAGCCGGCCGAGGTTCTGCCAGAACTCCCCGCCGGGCAGAATCGGCAGGGGAGTGACGAAGAGATCGCTCGTCTTGTGGGTTGAGGCGATGACCATCCACGCGAACGGGATCAGCGAGAGGATGCTCGCAATGACCAGCACGAGGTACACGGGGCTGCGCAGGACGATCCTGCGCAGCAGCGGCTCTCTCCGAGCGCGAGACGGGATGCCGCGGCGATGGGCGCGGCCGGTGACGATGAGCTCGGTGGCCATCAGGGCTTCTCCCGGAGGATGCGGAACTGGATAACCGCGATGATCGCGGTCAGGACGACCAGCATCCAGGCGATTGCGTCGGCGTAGCCGAAATCGAACTGCTGGAAGCCGATCTTGTAGAGGTACAGCACCGGGGTGAGGGTGGCGTTGTTGGGGCCGCCGCCCGTGAGAATGAAGTTCTCGTCGAACAGCTGGAGCGCCCCGATCGTCGATGTCACGATCGTGAAGATCAGCACCGGACGCAGCTGCGGCACCACGATGTGCCAGAACGTCTGCCAGCGGCCGGCGCCGTCGATGCGCGCCGCTTCGTACAGCTCGGCGGGGATCGCCTGCAGGCCGGCGAGGATGATCACCATGTTGTAGCCGGTCCACCGCCAGGTGATGGAGGCGATGACGGCGACCCGTGCCCACCATTCGTTGTTGAGCCAGTCGATCGGCGCCGCGCCGAACACTCCGAGGATCTGGTTCAAGGCGCCGCCGTCGGTGGTCATCATCACGCGGAAGACCACCGAGTAGGCGACCAGCGTCGTGATCGCGGGCAGGAAGGCGATCAGACGGAAGCCGGACCGGAAGCGCACCCATGCCTGGTTGAGGATGTAGGCCAGCCCGACCGCCAGCGCGATCATGATGGGCACCTGAACCACGAGGATGAGCAAGGCGGTGCCCAGGCTCTTCAGCACCAGCGGGTCGCGGAACAGGCGTGCGTATTGGTCGAGTCCGACGAAGGTGGACTCCCCACCCTTCGTGCTGAAGAAGCTCTGCAGCAGTGACGTCGCCAGGGGATACGCGAAGAAGACGAGCAGCAGGGCCGCTGCCGGCAGCGCAAACCAGAGTCCTGGGCGTTGTCGGCGAGCGGTCAGACGGCCGCTTCCGGTGCGGGGGCGGCCGGGAGCGCGGCGCGTGCCGTGCTCCCGAACGATGAGAGACGCCGTCATCAGCCCGCGATCTTCCTGCCCGTGGCCGTCGCGATCTGCTGGGCCGCGTCATCCAATGCCTTCTTAGGGTCGGTGTTGCCGAGCACGGCGGCACCGACGGCGTTGGTGATGGCGTCGCTGGCGGCCGACTGGTCGCTGGTGAACGTGATCGACGGGATCTTCGGCGTCAGGTCGCCGAAGAACTGGTAGACCTTCTGGCCGCCGAAGTACGGATCGGGCTGCTGGAAGAAGTCGGACTTCAATGCCGGGAGGAACGCGGGGAACAGGCCTTCGTTCTTCATCATCGACGCCTGGTTGGCGTCATCCGCGAGCACGAACTTCATGAACGCCGCGGCCAGGTCGGGGTTTTTCGCCTGCGTGGGGATGGCCAGGCCCGATCCGCCGTTGTTCGAGGTCGGGGCGCTCTGATCATCGAAGAGGGGCAGGTCGCGCACCGCGTACTTGCCGCTCAGCTCAGGTGCTTCGCCCTCGAGTGTGCCGATCCACCACACCGCCTCGGGGGTGACGGCCGAGTCGCCGTCCTTCGCACTCGTGACGCTGGCATCCCACCCCTTCGCGTTCTTGATGAGCCCCTTCCGGTTCATGGTCTTCAGCAGGGTCATCACTGCGACGGCCTCGGGGGTGTTGACAGTGATCTCGCCGTCGGCGTTGAAGTAGCCCTGACCCTGCTGCTGCAGCAGCATCGAGAACGGACCGCCCGCCGAGAGGTCGGCGGTCAGCAGCGTCTTGCCCAGCTTCGCCTTGATCGTCTCGCCCGCCGAGACGAGGTCGTCCCAGGTCTTGATGGAGGCAGGGTCGATGCCCGCCTGCGAGAAGTAGTCGGTGCGGTAGAACATGCCCACTGTGCCCGAGTCCCACGGTGCCATGCGCAGTCTGCCGTCCTTGTCGCTGCCGGCGTCCCATTTGAACGGGTCGAAGTCGGCCTTCATCGAGCCGAACACGGGCGTGAGGTCGGCGAAGCCGGTCGGGAACTGCGAGAGGTACCCCTGATCGTGATCGGTCTCCAGCGTGATCATGTCGGGCAGGCCGGTGCCGGCCTGCAGGCCCACCGAGATCTTGTCGTAGGCGTTGTCGTAGCCGATGTCGACGACGTCGATCGTGGTGCCCTTGTGGTTCGCCTCGTATTCCTTGGCGAGCCGCTTCAGGGCCGTCGCGGCGACGTCCCACGACCAGATGGTGATCTTGCCCGTCGCATCCGCCGACGGCTTGAGCGTCGTGGTCGTGCCGTTACCCGTGCCGCCGAATGCGCAGCCGGTGAGCGCGAGCGCTCCCGCGGCGACCATTGCGGCGAAGGTGATTCCGCGCCTCGTCATGCTGACCTCCTTGTCGATGGCACGCGCGTGCCGAATACTGAATACAGTACACAAAAAGGATGATTCGCGTAAGGCTTGCGCGCGGCTCCCAACGACTGAGAGCGGAGGTCGCGGGCGGGCCGAGCCGCGGCATCCACCCCGCTACGATTGCCGGGTGGCCACTGATGACGCATCCGCGCCCGAACGGTACCGGCAGATCGCCCGCGCCGACTGGGCCCGGCTCGCCGCCGGCATGGCGCAGCCGCTGACCGAGACGGAGGTCGTGCAGATCCGGGGACTCGGCGACCGCCTCGACCTCGCCGAGGTGCGCGACGTGTACCTGCCGCTGAGCCGTCTGCTCAGCCTCTATGCGACGGCGACCAAGAGGCTGGGTGCCGAGACCTCGTCGTTCCTGCGGGAGGGCGACGACACCACGACCCCGTTCGTGCTGGGCGTCGCGGGGTCGGTGGCCGTCGGCAAGTCGACCATCGCACGCCTGCTGCGCGAGCTGATGAGCCGGTGGTCCGACACTCCGCGGGTCGAGCTCGTGACGACCGACGGCTTCCTCTATTCGAACGCCGAGCTCGAGCGGCGCGGTCTCATGGATCGCAAGGGCTTTCCGGAGTCCTACGACCGGCGCGCGCTCGTCGACTTCCTCATCCAGGTCAAGAGCGGGGCGGCCGAGGCGCGCGCCCCCTTCTATTCGCACGTGCGCTACGACATCGTGCCCGACGCGCACGTGACCATCCGCCGGCCCGATGTGCTCATCGTCGAGGGGCTCAACGTGCTGCAGCCGCCGCCGGCGCCTAACGACGTCGCCGTCAGCGACCTGTTCGACTTCTCGGTCTACGTCGACGCGGACGCCGCGAACATCGAACGCTGGTACGTCGCCCGCTTCCTCGCCCTGCGGCACGGGGCGTTCAGCAACCCGAACTCGTTCTTCAAGGTCTTCGCCGACATCAGCGATGCCGAGGCGCAGCAGCGCGCGCTGGGCTTCTGGAACGACATCAACCTGCCCAACCTCGAGGAGAACGTCCTGCCCACCCGGCATCGTGCGTCGCTCGTGCTGCGCAAGGGACGTGACCACGCCGTGGAGTACGTGCAGCTGCGCAAGCTGTGACGGGTGCCGGATGCTGCGGACAGCTCGCATCCCGCCCCTTTGTTCGGACCCCTCGCAATCACCTCTGAATACGATTGACCCCATGTGTGGAATCGTCGGATACGTCGGCCCGCGCCCCAGTGAGGGCATTCTCCTGTCGGGGCTGGCACGCCTTGAGTACCGGGGCTACGACTCGGCCGGCATCGCCGTGATCGACGGCGACGGGACGCTGGGCATGCGCAAGCGCGCCGGCAAGCTCAGCGTGCTGCGCGACGACCTGAAGCGCACGCCGCTGCCCGACGGAACCACCGGCATCGGACACACCCGCTGGGCGACCCACGGCGGCCCGACCGACGCGAACGCGCACCCGCACCTGGCCGACGGCGGGCGGCTCGCGGTCATCCACAACGGCATCATCGAGAACTTCGCCGTGCTCAAAGCCGAACTCGAGGTCGAGGGCGCGACCTTCGCCAGCGAGACCGACACCGAGGTGGCAGCACAGATCCTGGCCCGTGAATACCACGCGCACGGCGATGACCTCGAGGCCGCGTTCCGCGCCACGGTGCGCCGGCTCGAGGGGGCGTTCACGCTGCTCGCCATGCACCAGGACCACCCGGGCCTCGTCGTCGGCGCCCGCCGCAACTCGCCGCTGGTGATCGGCCTGGGCGAGGGCGAGAACTTCCTCGGATCGGACGTCGCCGCGTTCGTCGAGCACACCCGCAGCGCACTGGCGATCGGCCAGGATCAGATCGTGTCGATCACCCCCGGCGGCGTGCGGGTCACCGACTTCGACGGCGGTGAGGTCGAGGTGGAGCCCTTCGACGTGACGTGGGATGCCGCGGCCGCCGAGAAGGGCGGATGGTCGTCGTTCATGGCGAAGGAGGTCTCGGAAGAGCCCGAAGCCGTCGCCAACACAGTGCGCGGGCGCGTGCATGACGGCATCGTCGACATCCCGGAGCTGGAGGGACTGGACGACCTCTTCCGCGGCATCCACCGTATTCTCGTCATCGCGTGCGGCACCGCCGCCTATGCGGGACAGGTCGGCAAGTACGCGCTCGAGCAGTGGGCGCGCGTGCCGGTCGACGTCGAGCTCGCGCACGAGTTCCGCTACCGCGATCCGGTGCTCGACGCGGGCACACTGGTCGTCTCGATCAGCCAGTCGGGCGAGACCATGGACACGCTCATGGCCGTGAAGTACGCGCGCAAGCGGGGCGCCAAGACGCTGTCGATCTGCAACACGCAGGGCGCGACGATCCCGCGCGAGTCGGAAGCCATCGTCTACACGCACGCCGGCCCCGAGGTCGCCGTCGCCTCGACGAAGGCGTTCGTCGCGCAGATCACCGCTCTGTACCTGCTGGCGCTGCACGTCGGCCGCGTGCGCGGCGTGCTCACCGCCGACGAATCGGCCACCGCGGTCACCGAGCTCGAGGGCGTACTTGCCGACCTGACCGGCATAGGCGGCCGTGCCGCACGCGATGACGAGAATACGGTGGATGCCGCGGAAGAGGTCGTCCA
>Ga0164242_10003699_pt1 | contig 17353 bp, 15 predicted proteins | sample OricomgcompostMG_FD_108783 | JGI IMG/M metagenome (GOLD analysis project Ga0164242, IMG submission 108783) | Miracle-Growth compost microbial communities from Emeryville, California, USA - Original compost - Miracle growth compost (MG) ...
CAGCCCACTCCCGGCACGGATGTCGACGCGCTGGTTCGCCCGGCGCACGTTGGTGTCATGCACGCTGCCCTGCTCGCGCACGGCTGGAGCGTGTTCAGCACATTCGAACTCGGATCGCCGTTCGGTCATGCGCAGACCTACGTGCACGACATGTGGGGGTTCTTCGACCTGCACCGCACGTTTCCAGGCATCCGCCGCGATGCAGGAGCCGCCTTCGACCTGATGTGGCAGGGACGCCGCGAGCACGAACTGCTCGGAACGCGCGGCTCGGTGCCCTCGATCACGATGCAGGCGACGCTGCTCGTGCTGAACGACGCCAGGGATGCCAGTTCTCACGACGACCCATCGGTCACGTGGGTCACGAAGCCGGGCCTCGATCCCGACGAGATCGCGGCGTGCGTCGCGCAGCTGCGAGCTCAGACCGCGTTCGCGGCAGCGCTCGGCACTCTTGAAAGTCGCCGGAGTGCATCCGATTACGCCCTGTGGCGTGCGGTGTCGCAGCGCGGGACGCGCACCGCGGAGTGGTGGGGGCGCATCCGCGCTGCACAGACGCCCGGTGAGGCGTCGCGGCTGGCTGCGCGAGCGCTGCTCGTCAACGTGGAGCAACTGCAGCACGACCTGGGGCGGCGGCCGAACCGGCGTGACATCGCCCGTGCGTTCGTGTCGCGAGAGCTGGATGGGATGCGCGAGATCGGGCGCCGGCTTGTCCGTGGGGGCGCGCGATGACAGCCTGGCGCGTCGCCGACCGGGTCGGCGTGACCGAGGAGGCCGGTGTGATTTTCGCGGCCAGGCTGCCTGACGGGCCGATTCTCGAGCTCGCTGGCACTGCCGCCCTGATCTGGCGACGTGCCGTCGACGGCCCCAGGCAGCAGATCGCGGAGCGCGTGGCGCAGGATGCTGATGCCGATGCCGCCGAGATCCGCGACGAGGTGGACCGCTTCGTGGAGGAGCTGATCGAACTCGGCCTTTTGGTACCAGCCGAAGCGCGGTGATACTAGAGGCAATCGGAGCACGCGGGGAGGCCACGCCAATGCTTTCTTCAGCGTGGTTCGCGCGCCTCACCGAATGGTGGGCGAACGCGTGGCGTTGGGTGCTCATGGCGCTAGGCGCCGTGATTGCCACCTACATCGTGCTGCAGCAGCACTCGACGCAGGGGGCCTACACCGCGTTCGCGGTGGCGGCGGTCGTGGTGGCGGCATCGCTGATACCGCGCGTGCCGCTCGCCGTGGCGCTCATGGCGATGCCGCTGATGCTCGTCACCGAGCGCGCCGGCTTCGGCGGGACCGATCTTTCCGTCTCCGACGTCGCACTCGCCGCTGCGTTCGGCACGGTCATCCTTCTGGGCAAGCGCCCGTACAGCGCCCCGCTGCGTTGGATGCTCTGGCTGAACTTCCTCTACCAGTTCGCCACCCTGTTCACGGTGATCCTCAACCCGTTCGCGGCGAACACCATTGAGTGGTTCCACGCCTGGCTGCTCGTCTCCGGAGCACTGATCGTCGGGTGGGCGCTCGGACGGGCGGGATACGCGCGCCTGGCTCTGCTGCTGATCGTGGCGGGCTCGGCCGTCATAGCCGTCGGCACCATCGCCGCCGGTGTGCTGCAGTACGCGCACGGGAACCTCGGCCCGGTCTACCCGTCGTGGCCGTTCCCGATGCAGAAGAACTTCGCCGGCACGACGCTGGCGTTCGCTGCGGTGATCGCCTACGTGAACCCGGTGTGGATGGAGTGGTCGAAGCGGTGGGCGCGTTTCTCCTTCTGGCTGTTCTGCATCGGCATCGTGATGACGCAGTCACGGCAGGCGATCATCGGCCTGATCGTCGCGATCGTGTTCATTGCCATGCGCAAGGGCAGCGGCGGCCACTCCCGATTCGTGCTCGTGCTGATCATTCCGGGAATCTGGATCGTGGTGGCGATGGTTCTCGGTCAGCTCAGCTCCGACAACCAGTTCAACTCGACACACCAGCGGATCGACTGGCTGCGCCAGATGTACGCCTGGTTCAAGCTGTCCCCCGTTGTCGGGCACGGTCTGCGCTTCTGGTACCAGGGCGGATGGGCGAACTTCCAGCCGCCGCAGGCAGAGGTCGAGGTGGTCACCGAGTCCGGAATCGTCGGGCTGGCCGCCTTCATAGTGATGTGGGTGGGCATGCTTGTCGTGCTGTGGCGGGTGAATCCGCTGTACGGCATGCTCGCGTTCGCTGTCACGCTCAGCCGCATCGTTCAGGCTCAGTTCGATCTCTTTTGGGTCGCTAGCTCCGTGTCTGTGCCGTTCGTCATCGCTGGCATCTGCCTCGGCGCGGAGGCTCTCGCGCGTGAACGCGCGGCCGGCGGGCTGACTCACCGCTCGATGCCTCTCACGGGGCATCTGATCACAGTTGCTGGGAAGTGATGGTGCGTACCCTCAAAGCCTCGGCACGGGTTGCGTATGATCATCGGAACGATCGACGCACCACGGCGCCGTCGTTCCGGCCTGTGATCGGGACAGACCAAAACGGCTGGGAGAGCCCATGGAACTGCGAGACTACCTGCGCGGACTGCGCCGCCATTGGCTTGCCATCATCCTGCTCATCATCGTCGGCACCGGGGCCGCGTACGGCTGGGTGAAGCTGCAGACGCCGGTGTACCAGGCGACCGCAAGCGGCTTCGTCAAGTCGAAGCAAACGGCCGAACAGAAGAACCTCAACATCACTGGCGACCCGGCGGCGACGGCGGAGATTCCGAACTACCTGAGTATGGCGGGCTGGCGAGACGTCGCCCAGTACGTCATCCAAGACCTCCACCTCAACACCACGCCGCAGCAGCTGATCAACCAGGTGACGGTGACGAATCCGCCGAACACGGTCGTTCTCCAGATCACAGCTCAAGCCTCGACACCGCAGGCAGCGCGGGCGATCGCTGAGGCGTGGGTCCAGGGCCTCGTGCATACCGTCGACAAGTACGTCGGCAACGGGACGCCCGGCTCCGCGCCGGTCTCGGTCGTGCTCGCGGACTCGGCCGCGCTGCCCAGTGCGCCGATCTTTCCCGACCTGAAGACGTCGCTCTTGGTCGGCGCGCTGCTTGGGCTGGGATTCGGCGTCGCGTTCGCTCTCATGCGTACGGCATCCGACCGGCGGGTTCGCGCCGCTCCCGATCTCGAGAAGCGCACGGGCGTCGCGGTCGTCGGCACCATTCCGTACGCGAAGCAGACCGGCGACGACGGCATCTACGACAGCAGCGCGCGCAAGGGACAGGGCTTCGCCGTGGCCGAGGCTTTGCGCACCCTCCGCACGAACCTGCAGTTCATGGACGTGGATAATCCGCCGCGCATCATCGTGATCACCAGCCCGCTGCCGGGCGACGGCAAGTCGGTCGTGGCGTGCAACCTGGCTGTGGCGCTCGCCCTCAGCGGGGTCAGGGTGACGCTCGTGGATGGCGACCTGCGGCGGTCGCGAGTCGCCAAATTGCTGGGTGTCTCGGCGAGCGCCGGACTCAGCGACGTGCTCGCCGGCCGCGCCGAGCTCGGTGACGTGCTGCAGCGCACGGGGCAGTCGACGAATCTACTCGCGCTTGCCGCGGGCACGGTTCCGCCCAATCCCAGCGAGGTGCTGGGTTCGGCGCGCATGAAGACTTTGCTACGCGACCTCGCCAGCAGCTCGATCGTCATCGTGGACTCGCCGCCTCTACTCCCCGTGACGGACGGCGCCGTGCTGGCACACCAGGGCGACGGCGCGCTGATCGTGGTCTCCCATGGCAAGACGAACTACGACGTCGTTGAGAAGTCGCTCGACACGCTCCGGAAGGCGCGCGGAAGGGCGCTCGGAATCGTTCTCAACAAGGTGCCGCTCAGGGGAATCGATTCGACTCCCTACTCGCGGTACGAATACGGTCAGAGAGCGAGCGAGTCGGAGCCGCGTGCCATGCCGCCGCAGCCTGTGCCGTTCGCCGATGACCAGGAGATGCTGAGCGATCTCGATGAGCTTGTGAGCGCTCCGGGCGAGGACATGCCGGCACCGGCGGATCAGAAGCACGACGCCGTTCGTCGTCGCCGTCGCGGCTGATCGATCGATCGCGCTCGCCGACGTCAGTTCCAGTGCAGGAGTCCGGCGCGCCCGAGCTCTTCTGCCACCGACGCGACCACCGCGTCAGGATCATCGAGTTCGGGCGGGGCGGGATGCTCTCGAAGCACCGTCCGCGTCAGGTGCTCCATCGAGACGCCGGTAGCGGCCTGCCATAGGGCCGGGGCGATGCCGTCGAGCACCGTCATCGTCTGCTCATGCATCACGACGAGTCGATCGTCGACGAGGAGCGCGTCTGTGTATGGCGCGCGGACCCAGCCCGACGACGCGGCCCGGCTCACCGGTACCGGTGGGACGCTGCGCACATCCGGTTTCGGCCGGCTGGAGTCGCGCATCAGTTCGTGGAGGGCGTCCGGCAACGTCGTCGCCTCCGAGTAGGTCAGACGCCGCGCGCCGCCGGTGGCGAGAACCATCCTCGCAAGAGCGTGCAAAGGCTCGTGGAGGGCGGAGAGGTAGCTCGACTCCCTGGCGAGCTCGACCATCGCATCGACCATGGGCACGTGCGCGACCGACGGGGGACCGCCCGTTTCGCGGCGATCGAGGAGAACGAGGCGGGCGAGCCGCAGAGGCGTCTCGTCGAGCGCGCGAAGGCCGAGAGACGAGGCAGGATGCGCCTGCTTCACCTCTGGACGCCGGCCGAGCAGCAGCGGCTTCGGGTACGGGGTGACCGAACCATCACCGGTGATCACGAGCGTCTCGTCGGTCACGTAGGCGTGCGTGCGTGCCAGCACCGTCATGGCGGTGGTCTTTCCCCGTCCGGAGGGCCCGACGAAGCCGATGACTCCGCCGTCGTCGAGTGCGATGGCGCCGGCGTGGAGCATGACGGCACGCCCGCTCATGCGCTCGAGGGCCGCGAGGGTGAGCAGCGAGGCCATCCGCTCGCCCAGGCTCTCCTCCGGCTCCACGGTGATGCTCACGTCGGCTTCCGCAGGGTCGGTGTCCGTGTCGGGCACCAAGGCGACCAGCAGATCGTGCGGGTTCTGATCGGCGATCTGGAGGTCACGCCATGCATCAATGACTTCAGCAGTGACTTCCGGCGGAACCGAATCGGCTACGAGGACGCGTGCGACGACATCCATCAAGCGCACCGTGAATCCGCGAGTCATGCGAAGGAGACTACCGGGAGTCCGTCCGTCTCCGGACGGGCTCGGGCACCCGAATTGGGGACAGCTCACGCGGTCTCACTGGGCGCTTCGCCTTGCGACCAGCGACTCCGTGCTCGTAGAGTTGAGCGAATCTCATGCGTCGCCAAAGGCTCTCGGACACAGGTAGCGGAACTGTCGATGCACAACTGAACACACAGCACTTCGACGTTCAGGAAAGGTACGCGAAATGAGTGACCAGGAAAAGGCCGGCGAGCCAACCGGCATCAGTCGCCGAACGGTGACGAAAGCGGCCGTGTGGGCCGTGCCCGCGATCGCAGTGGCGACTGCTATCCCCATTGCCTCCGCATCCCAGCCCGTGACGGCCACGCAGACGGGTTCCGGGTGCAAGACGCCGGGCAACTCGTGCAAGGACCCGTACAACAAGGGTTACATCGCGACGCTGCAGATCTGCGCCACTCTGCCTGCCAGCGCGACTCAGCCCATCACGTTCACTCTGCCCACGACGGCGCAGATGACCGTGTGTACTCAGGGCGGAGGCTGCTCGACGCAGACGGTGAACATCGCCCCGACGACGTTCTCGATCACGAGCAAGGGCTGCCAGACGGTCTCCGTCGACTTCTTCAACAACGGGTCGAGCCCCAACTACTCGATCGCGGGCACGCTGAACTTCAGCTGGACCTGGCAGGGTCAGAGCGGCTCCGGAACGGTTCAGATCGACATCACCAACACGAATCCCTGCCCGAGCTGCCCGTAATCGCCACCTGAACGAAGGGCGGCCGCGTCATCTCGGCGCGGCCGCCGTTCGGTCTCCGCGCTCGAGCGCAGGCATGCCTGCTCCGGGCCGTCAGTCGTCGCGCAGCGAGTTGAGTAGAGAGAGATAGCGCTCGGCCACGTCGCGCCAGCCGTGCATCTCGACGGACCGACGAGCCGAGACCCGCTGGCTCTCGCGCCTCCCGCCACGGAGTGCATCGATGGCGGTCGCAACGGCGTCCGGGTCAGGTTCCACTAGATGGCCGTTCACACCCTGCTCGACGAGGTCCGGAGCGCTACCGACCGGGGTTGCGATCACCGGAACCCCGCACGCGAGGGCTTCCGGAAGCACGAGCGCGCTGGCCTCGTACGCACTGAGCAGCGCGAGAGCGTCGGCGGCGTGAAGAGCCGTGCGCACGTCCCGCTGGGGCCCGGCGAAGATCACCCGATCCCTGAGATCGCTTCCGGCGACACCGGCATGCGCGGCGTGCTCGCGGGCGCCCGCGATCATCCGCTCGCTCCCGCCGGCCACGAGCAGCCGCACGTCGACCTCGGTGCGACCGAGCGCGTCTATGAGGATCGGAAGGCCCTTGCGGTCGAACTCGTTGCCGACGAAGAGCACGACGTAGGCGTCGAGCGGGATGCCGAAGCCTGCTCGTGCAGCGCTGCGTTCTTCTGCCGACGGAGGGCGGAAGCGCTCCAGGGCGACGCCGTTTCCGGCCACGGTAATCGGAGCGCGTATGCGACCGTACTCGGCAACGAGAAGGTTCGCCTCCGAACGGGAGAGCGCCACGATCACCCGGTGGGTCCGCCCGCGATAGCGCATCCGGTCGCGCACTGCGATGAACAGGTGAAGAGGATTGCGCAGCATCCGCAGCGCGTAGTGTCCGCGCGCCTTCATCGCAGCGGGAAGGATGCCGTGATTCACGTACACGTCGCCGGCCAACACGTCGTTGTGGCAGATCGACACCGCGTCCGGCCGCTCGGCGAGGAATCTCTTCGCTCGGGCGGTTCCGACCGTGCTGAACCACACGACGTCCCAGGCAAGCCGCAGCCGTGAGCGGGAAGGGGGCGTCGGCTTGCCGCGCGCATCCGCCAGGGTGAAGCGCTCGACGCGAGCGCCGGTGGCCCGGAACTCTCGCTCGAGCGCATACGCCACCATGCCGACACCGGTGCCCGGGCCGATCTCGGGCGCGATCTGAACGATGTGCAATGGTTCGGTCACGAGGACGCTCCCGGCGCTCTCGATGGCGTAGCGCCGTCACGTTCAGCGGCGATACGTTCGGCGAGTGCCAGATAACGGCGGGCGATGCTCTCCCACGAATACGGGAGGGCGCTTTCGCGCGCATTCGCTCGCCAGACGGCCAGATCTGCAGCGGCGAGGGTCTCCATCCGGTCAGCGATCGTGGGCGCGTCGCGCGGCACGAGGTAGCCGTTGTAACCGTCTCGCACAGCTTCGGCGGCGACACCGACTCGAGTTGCGATTACGGGCAGGCCGCTGGCCAGCGCTTCCAGGTACACGAGGCCGCTCGACTCGTAGACGCTGGGCAGGACGAACATGTCGGATGCCGCCAAGAACCCCGAGACGTCGCCTTGTTCCCCGGCGAAGAACACGCGCTCGCTCACACCGTGCCGCCCGGCCAGCACACGCGCGTCGTGCACGAGTCGTTCGTTGCCGCCGACGACGAGAAGCAAGACGGTCGGCGCCCCGGCAAGCGCGGCGATGGTGATTGGCAGGCCCTTGCGATCGAACTCGTGCCCGATGAAGAGGGCGACGCGGTCCTCCTCGTCCAGGTTGAGTCGTGTGCGTGCAGTCTGTCGCTCCTCGGCGGTAGGCGGACGGAACCTCTCGAGGTCGACTCCATTGGAGATGACCTCGATGCGGGGCCGCACCTTGCCGTACGTCGCGCGAAGCGTGTTCGCCTCGGCATCTGTCAGCGCCACCACCGTGCGATGGAACGCTCCACGATAGCGTCGCCGATCGCGCAGATATGTGTAGATGTGCGTCGGATCGCGAAGGTAGCGCAGCCACGAGTTGCCTCGCGCCTTCATCGCCGCGTAGAGGACTCCGTGGTTCACGTAGATGTCGCCCGTCATCACGTCGTTGTGGCAGATGGACACGGCGTCCGGTCGTTCCGCCAGGTAACGCTTCGTGAAACGGGTTCCCTGGGTGCTGAACGACAGGATGCGTTGGGCCTGCGCCAGGCGTGCCGTGCGCCACCCCCGCACGCGGACGCTGCGGCGCCCGGCGGCCGTCATCGGGTACGTCACGTTCTCGACCGTGACCCCGAGCTTGCGCAACTCCCGATCGAGGTTCCAGGCCACCCCTGCAACACCGCTGCCCGGGCCGATGAACGGCACGATCTGCACGATGCGCATGTGGCTCTCCAGGACGGTTGTGATCACGATATCCGCCGTGAGGATGCCCGCGCATCGTTGTTCGCGAGGTACAGATCCGCACAGCGACCCCAGAACGGGTCGGACAGGAATGTTCACTTCCCGCGTTGCCTATCATTGCCGTGGAACTCGACGATCATTGCTGTCTCCAACAGAGGCCGTGCGAGGCAGGAAAGGCAGGACGATGGCGTCGAGCTACGAAGCGGTGGCGTCGGAGGGACGCGCAGGCGCTGTGAGGCGGCGCTGGGTCTCCGCTGCGCTGTGGGCGTTGGCGGGAATCGCTGCCGCGATCCTGGTCGTCGCCGAGTGGCGTTCGGCGGCGGCGGCCGGCGTGGGCACCGACCTGGGCTACTTTCTCGAAGCCGCGCGTCGCGTCATCCATCAGGAGTCCATCTACGGGGCCTCCGGTTACGTCTACTCGCCGCTGATCGCCTGGATTCTCGCGCCGCTTGCTACCTCCTCCGCCATATCGACGTGGTGGGCCGGCGTGGTCCTGGCAGGGTGCGTCATCACCATCGTCGCGATGATGATCGTGTTGTGGCGCGTCATCGAGAGTTGGCAGCGCCCGCTGCTCGCTCTTGTCACGGTCGTGACGATGCTCGGTGACGCCGTGCTTGATACCGAACTGAAGCTTGGCCAGGTCGACACCATCGTGCTTGCGGTTGTCGCGGTTTCCTTGCTCCTGCAGCGTGCAAGGCTTCCTGTCGTCTCGGGCGCGGTGCTCGCGCTCCCCGCGATCATCAAGACGTGGCCGATCCTCTTCGCGCTGTGGCTGCTACGGAAGGGCGCCGACGGTCGCTGGCGAGCCGTTGCCGGCTTCGCAGGAGCGGTGTTGATCTTCCTCGTGATCGTTCTGCTGGTGGATGGGCCGCACGGGTACACGAGCTGGTTCGGCAGAACGCAGTCGATGAGCAGTCAGCACTTCGCCGTTTGGTCGGCACTCGGGGTGGGTCGCGAGTTGTTCACCGTGACCGGCGACTTCATACCGATCGCCAACCTTCCCGCTCTTGCGACAGCGATCGGCCTCGGCCTCGGCGCGTATGTCGTTCTGGTTCTTGCGCTCGTGCTCTGGCGCCCGGGCGACGCGATCCTCTCGCTGTGGAACGTCGTGATGGCGTGCGTACTGCTGCTTCCCGTGTCTCACTTGCAGTACTTTCTGCTGTTCGTTCCGCTTTTGTGGGTGTGGGCGGCGTATGCAATCCGCGATCGGTGGCGTGGGCCGGCGCTCGTCGCGGTGATTGCGATGGCGGCACGTTGGGTCATGCCCTATCTGGTAGACGTCGCGCCCGTCGACAGCCGATGGAAGTACCTCGTCATCATGGCGGTCAACCTGATCGCGCTCGGCGTGTCCGCCGTCTGCGCGTCGCGCTACGTCGAACGCTCCATCAGATCGCTCGCCATCGACTGAACGGCCAGATGATCGCGACGACCTTGCCGACGATCTCGTCGCTTTTCGCCCATCTGAAGCATGCGGTGTCTCCAACAGGGGCACCCCTGCAGCCGAAGGCGGAGTCCGACGAGTTGCCGCGGTTGTCGCCCAAGACCAGGTAGGAGTTCTTCGGGACGGTGACGGGTCCGAAGCAGCGCGTGGAACGAGGCCTCGACGAGCAGTCCAGCGTTCCGGGTTCGAAGGGAAGGTTGTTCGACACGTACGGTTCGTCGAGCGGATGCCCGTCGACGACCACCTGACCCTTCGCTGAGCAGCAGGCGACGGTCTGCCCCGGACCGGCGATCACCCGCTTGACCAGAGTGTGCGTGCCGGTCGGACCGAATCCGGTCACCTCGCCGATCCAACGCAGCGCTGCCTTCAGCGGGTTCTCCGCCGGCTGGGCGCCCCAGGTCGAGTCGGCGTCGAACACCACCACATCGCCCGTGTGCGGCACGGTGCCGAGGTAGGCCAGGCGGTAGACCAGAACGTCGTCTCCCGGCTGCAGCGTGTTCTCCATCGAGCCGCTCGGCACGGCGTACGGCTTGGCGACGAATGCGAGGATGAGTCCGAACACCACGAATGCCAGAATCAGCTGGAACCACGCGCTCGACAGGAACCGGCGCCAGCCCACCCGGCCGCGACCCTGCGCCGTTGTCGAGGGATGCTCGGTCACCGTCTCACCGTAGCCGACCGCCGGATGCCCGGCCGGAATGGCATTAATGTGTCGCCATGGAGGATCGAAGCACGTGAACCGGCTGGCGATCGCGACTGCGGCCACCTCGGTGCCGATGGGGGCGCAGGTGTACGAGCGAGAGATCTCGGCGCGCGCATCCGCCGCACTGGACGAGACCGGACACGAGTGGGCGGTCGAACAGATCGTCGCTCGTTCCCTCAGGTCCGACCTGGACGGCACCGTGCGCATCCCTGCCGGACTGCTGGAACGCGGTGGGCGCGGCGTGCGTGCCGCCGTCGGGCGGTGGGTCTACCCGAAGGGTGCGCTAGTGCATCGCATGGGTCTCACGCTGCCTCCGGCAGCGCGTGAGGTGATCACCCTGCACGACGTGGTCGCCTGGCGCTTTCCCGACGAGGGCACGCCCATCGCGTCGGCGGCCGAGGAGATGCGCAGGGCGGCCGCTGTGATCTGCGTGTCCGAAGCAACGGCCGCGGACGCCGTCGAGATGTTCGGCCTGGAGAACGTGCGCGTCATCTACGAGGGCGTCGACGACAGATTCCGGCGCGCGCTTCCCTTGGACGCATCCGCTCGCCACGCCCTCGGGCTGGAAGGTCCGTACATCCTCCATGCCGGAGGGGCGAGCGAACGGAAGAACCTTCCGGCGCTCGCGGATGCCTGGGCGCGCATCGCGGGGAGCCATCCCGGTGTCACACTCGCGCTCTCGGGGCCGCCTCATCCGCGCCGGACAGAGCTCTTCGGGGCGCTCCCGCGCGTCTCATTGCTGGGGCGGGTGGATGCGGCGCTCGTTCCTGGCCTCATCGCCAGCGCCGAGGCCGTGGTGGTTCCGTCGCTGCATGAAGGATTCGGCCTGCCAGTGTTGGAAGCGATGGCGGCCGGAACCGTCGTCGTCGCGGCCGACACGAGCTCACTTCCGGAAGTCGCCGGCGGAGCCGCGCTGCTGGTGCCCCCTGACGGCCCCGGAATCGCCGAGGGTCTTACCGCTGTTCTGGGCGGTCAGGTGGACACGCACGATCTCGTCGAGCGCGGCCGTCTCAGGTCTGCGGAATTCACCTGGGAACGCTGTGCTGCCGAGCACGCGACCGTGTGGAACGACGCCGCGGCTTAGCCGCGGCGGTGCGCCGAGGCGACCCGTTCGTAGATCCCCTCGTAGGCGTCGGCCACGCGATCCCAGGTGAAGTCGGTTACCCGCGCTGATCCCGCCGCCGCGAGCGATTCGCGTTCGGCAGAGCTGCTCACGAGCCTGCGCAGGGCCGCGGCCAACTGCTCCTCATTCTCCGGGTCCGCCAGCAGTCCGTCCTCGCCGTCATGGACGAACTCGGGCGGCCCGCCGTGCGTTGTCGTCACGACCGGTGTGCCGGCGCGCCAGAACTCGAGCACGGCGATGCCGAACGCCTCGAACCGGCTCGGCACGACCCCGACCAGGGCTTCGCGCTGCACGTTCAGCACGCGAGGTCGCTCCAGCCAGCCGGGCAGCACCAGACGATCGCCGACGCCCAGGTCTTCAGCGAGAGCGCGCAAGCTGTCGAGCTCGGGCCCACCGCCTCCGATCACGAGCAGAACATCGCGCGGCAGATCCGCTCGCGCGAACGCCCGCACGAGTAGGTCGAAGCCCTTGACCCGCTGAACACGACCGATGGCGGCGATGTACCGTGCGTCTATCTCCGGCTTCGTGTCGTCTGCCGGTTCATCGAGATCGATGCCATTGAAGACGACCACCCCGCGGCCCTGCTGCAGGCCGAAGCGGGCGACGAGGTCGTCGATCGCCACCAGCGAGCATCCGGTAACGGCTGCTGCCTCGGCAAGCCCTCGGCGCAGACTGCCGACGGCCAGACGCGACCGGCTGAAGACCGCGTTGTCGTCGGCGAGCGTCTCGCCGTGCGTCGAAACGATGAGCGGCGTATGGGTGAGGCCGGCGAGCGCCCTCGAGTACGTGCCGTTCGGGCCGAAGCACTGCACGTGGATGACGTCGGGACGGTGCGCCCGGAACGCGCTGCGCCACTGGAGCGCGGCACGCGGGAGCCGGAGAGCGAAGTGCAGCATCGAGCGGAATGAGCGAGCCGGGAGCGGTGCGGGCAGATCCCAGACGGCTATTCCGTCCAGGTCGCGGACTCCGTGACCGCCTTCGCGGTCGATCGTCCAGACGACGACGTCGTGCCCGCGCTCGCGGAGCGTTCTGGCAACGTTCCGCACGTGCTCTTCCACGCCGCCGACGTGCGGCGCGTACGAACTGGTAGCCAGCGCGATCCTCATCGAGAGCAGCCTAGATTCACCTTGGGCGGCCTGTGGTCCACTCCCGTGCGCCATGGCACAATGTACCGACGAGGGGACGGACCATGCGCATCAATGCATACGTGATGGCTGCGGACCCTTGGTGGATCGAGGAGAGCGTCGGAAGCTACTACGACCTCGTGGATCGTATCGTCGTGACCTACGACGCCGACGGGTTGTCGTGGACCGGCTCGCCTCTTCCCATCGACGAGGCAGTTCGAAGGCTGAAGGCGATCGACAGCCAGGGAAAGTGCGAATTCGTCTCCGGACGCTTCTCACGCATCCATGAGGATCCGCTGGAGTGCGACACCCAGCAGCGCCGCGTCTCGCTGGAGGCGGCATCGGAGAACGCGGACTGGGTGATCCAGCTCGATACGGATGAGGTGCTGCTCGATCCGGCACGCTTCGCCGAGGCGATCGAGACAGCCGATCGGCGAGGGGCGCGCGGCCTCGAGTATCCCGCGCGCTACCTATACACGCGCAGCTCGAAAGGGGTGTTTCTCGAGGCGACCCGGTCGTTCTGGCGCCGCCGCGCCTCGTACCCGGGTCCCGTCGCCGTGCGCGCCGGATCAAGCCTGGTGCACTGCCGGCAGATGGCGGGCGACGCGCTCTACCGAATCGACATCGCCCCGAACAACACCGACCCCGCGCATCCGGCCGACGCGGTCGTGCAGGAGGTCATTCCTCCGGAACAGGCCATTCTGCATTTCAGCTGGGTGCGTAGCACGGAAGCGATGGATGCGAAGGCTGCGGGCTCCGGTCATACCGAGATGTACACGCGGCAGCTGCGCGCATGGAGGTGGCGCTCACGCCACCCCATCCTGACGACCCTCGGCCCGGGGCTCGGACCGTACAGAGCCTGGTACAAACCCTTGCGGCTGCCCGAGGAGCTGCAGCACTGGCGAGGCGAGACCGATGAACGGTGAGGCAGGACCCGCGACCGACGAGTCGTATCCACCCGATTCGGGGCCAGCTCTGTCCGCGGCCGTCGTGATACCCACCTACAACCGGCCCGACCGGCTTCGAAGCTGTCTGGCGCATTTGGAGAGTCAGACGCTGAAGCCGGAGCGTGTCGTCGTCGTGGACAGCTCCACGGATGATCGCGCCGCCCAGCTCGTGCAGCCGATGTCCGAGGTGACCTATGTTCGCAATCCGCTTGGTCGTGGTCATACCGCTGAGTCGCGAGCCATCGGATCCTCGCTGTGCCGAGAGGACATCATCGCGTTCCTTGACGACGACGCTGATGCCCGGGAGGACTGGCTCGAGCATCTCGTCGCCGCCTTCCACGACGAGACGGTGGGCGGAGTCGGGGGCTGTGCGCTCAATGGCATCGAGGGCGAGCGCGAACAAGGACTGGGTGCAGTAGGCCGTCTGCTGCCCGACGGGCGCTTCACGGGCAACTTCGCCGCCGACACCGGTCGCGACGTCGACGTGGACCACCTGCTGGGTGCGAACATGGCGTATCGGCGGGCCGCGATCGAGCGGATCGGAGGCATCCACGGCGGCTATCCCGGAACCTGTATGCGGGAAGAGAGCGACATCGCGCTGCGGGTGCGCCGAGCAGGATATCGACTCGTCTACACACCCACCGCCGTAGTGGATCATCGTCCCGGCACGTACGCGAAAGGCAGCCGTTTCGACAAGCGATACGTGTACTTCGCGAATCGCAACTCGGTCGTGCTCTTCGGTCGCATCTACGGGCTCGGTTCACCGATCTCGCGTCGTTTCCTGTACACGCAGTTGCGAGAGGCAGGACTCCAGGCTCGTGCCGGCATGCACGCACTCCTCCGCGACCGTGAGGCCAAACCGTCGAAGCGAGTGCGCGGCTTCCTGGGCCGGGGCGCCACAGCTGCTGCAGTGCTGGCAGGCATCGCCGCGGGGGTCCCGGCCGCCATGCGGTGGCGGCGCATGGACCGCAAGAACGTGCGAGCAGACGGCTGATCGCTGGAGACAGCACTCCTGTTTCGCCTGGTCCCCGCCGAGCAGCTGAACTCGTGGGCCCCTTTTTGTGGGGGGTGGAGTGTCACTGACCGAAGGCTAGCCTGTGGGCGACGGGAGTACTGATGCCGCGACTTTCGGTTCTGATGCCGGTGCGCAACGCCGAAGCGCTGGTCGGGCATGCCGTGCGATCGAGCCTTCGCTCGATGCCCCGGGACGCCGAGCTCGTAGTGTGGGACGATGCATCCACCGACGACACGATCGGGGCCGTGGATGCGATCGGTGACCGGCGCATCCGTATTCTCCGCTCTGACGTGGCGCTCGGCCCTGGCGGTGCGATGCGCGAACTGTGCGAGCGCACCGACAGCGAACTCGTGGCGCGTATGGATGCTGACGACGTCTCGCTGCCCTGGCGGTTCGCCGTGCAGCCGGCGACCCTGAAAAGCACGGAGTGGGAAATCCTCTTCGCGCCAGTGGTGAGATTCGAGAGCGGCTCGGCTCGCGTGCGGCTCTCTGCGCCGGTCTCGATTCCGCCGACAATGGTCCCGTTGCACCTTGCCGTCATGTGCACGGTGATGCAGCCGACGATGCTCGCGCGACGAAGCGCGTTGGTCGCGGCGGGTGGGTACCGGGACGTTCGGGCATCCGATTACGACCTCTGGCTGCGAGCCGCCGCCGCAGGTGTACAGATGGGACGGTCCTCACTGGCGGTGGTAGCGTATCGCCGTCATCCCGGGCAGTTCTCGTTCGTGCCGGGCTTCATCAGCGCCCAGGCGACACCGACGTTCGTGGAGGCGTACCGCGAGTTCGCACGGCATGTGCTCGGCATCGAGACGGCCTGGACGGCTGGGTCTCCCGTGGAGTCCGTCGAGCAGCAGCGTTCGCTGAACGACATCCGGCAGGTGCTCGAACGCGAGGCGGACCATGCCGGAGCGCTGCAGGGGCGCCTCCTGCGGCGCACCATGCGTCACCTGCCCACGGGGCGCAGCGACTACGCCACGGTGTAGGTGAAGTCGGTCAGCACCATACCGCCGGCGGTGGCCTCCTCCGACGCCATCTCCGGGTAGGGGAGGTCTGGCAGGATTTCGAAGGTGGTGGCGCCCTCCCAAGCGTCGAGGATGCCTGCACGACAAAGGTAGACATCCACCGAATACCGGCCAGGGCGAAGCCAGAGATCGTCGATTGAAAGCGTCAGCGTCTGCGGCTGCGAGGGATCGAGCCAGACACCGTGTACCCGGGAGTCGCACTGCGCGAGGGTCACGCCGTTCGCGTCGTTGACATGGGCCGAGACGAAGTAGGGTTGCCCGCCGGCGTCGTTGTCGCCGATCTCGATCTGGACCGTCTTGGTGTCCGCGACCTGGAATGTGGCCTCGGTCGCCACCGACCTTGCGCGCAGCTCCCCGGTTCCTGGACGACGAGACGCCTCGACCTGCTCGGCCGCGTGGTCGTCGAACGACTCGCGGTAGCGCGCCATGGCGCTGTTCACGTCGCCGTGGAAGACGAGCTCGCCCGCCTGCAGGAACATGGCCGAGGTGCACAGGTTGAGCACAGTCTGCATCTGGTGGCTCACGTAGAGCACGGTGCGACCGTCGGCCGCGGCGTCCCGCATCTTCGCCAGCGACTTGCGCTGAAACTCCGCATCCCCGACCGCGAGCACCTCGTCGATGGCGAGAATCTCCGTGTCGAGGTGCGCGGCAACGGCGAACGCGAGCCGCACGTACATGCCAGACGAGTAACGCTTCACCTGTGTGTCGAGGAATCTCTCCACTCCAGCGAACTCCACGATCTCGTCGAATCGTCGCACGATTTCGCGCCGGCGCATGCCGAGGAGGGTGCCGTTGAGGAAGATGTTCTCGCGCCCCGTCAGCTCGGGATGGAAACCCGTTCCCACTTCGAGCAGGCTCCCCACCCGCCCGTTCAGCTCGATACGCCCGGTGGTGGGAGCGGTGATGCGGGTGAGCAGTTTGAGCAGCGTGGATTTTCCGGCTCCATTGCGGCCGATGATGCCGACCGCCTCACCCTGCGGGATCTCGAAGTCGAGGGCGTGCAGTGCGTCGAACCGCTCGGACGCCGAGCGGCGGAACGGATGCCTGGCGAATTCGACGAGCGCCTCGCTCGCGCGGTTCGCGGAGCGATGGGAGATGCGGTACGTCTTGGAGACGTTCGTAGCGGTGATCGCGGTAGGTTGCGTGTTCATCGTGCCGCCTAGATCAGATCCGCGAAGGTGCGCTCGTAGCGCTGGAACACGACTAGGCCGAGAAAGAAGACGACGATCGCGACCGCCAACGACCCGACGAGCTGCCACAGCGGCGGCATCGCCGTTCCCAGGACGGACCAGCGGAAGCCGTCGAGCATCCACGCCAGCGGGTTCGCGAGAAACAACGGTCTCAGCGCAGCCGGGACCGAGCTCGTGGCGTACGCGATCGGCGTGGCGTAAAGAGCGATCTGCAGCACCCACGGGAGCACGTATTGCACGTCACGGTACTTCACCATCCATGCTGACGCCGCCAGTCCGATTCCCATTGCGGTGAGGCCCATGATGGCGACCCAGACGGGTACCAGGAGGACCGGCCAGCCCGGGTTCACGCGAAACGCGAAGAGAAGAACGATGCCGAGCGCGAGCCCGACCGCGAAGTCGAGTATCACGGAAAGGGCCGTCGATAGCGGCACCATGGCACGCGGGAAGAAGACCTTCGACACCAGGGCCTGATTGGCGACG